>Ga0224503_10000102_pt1 | contig 22971 bp, 27 predicted proteins | sample SF_Oct11_sed_USG_2_FD_169106 | JGI IMG/M metagenome (GOLD analysis project Ga0224503, IMG submission 169106) | Sediment microbial communities from San Francisco Bay, California, United States - SF_Oct11_sed_USGS_21 | ecosystem: Environmental > Aquatic > Marine > Sediment | place: USA...
GAAAGAACTCCCTTGAAGCCGAAAGAAATTCGATTGTAAAATTTATTGAAGATATTGAAAAAGACAAACGACAAACATTCTTGGATGCATTTGATAAGGTGGATAAAGAAATCCGTTTAATTTTTAATAAAATGACTGATGGTAACGCTTGGTTGGAATTGCAAAACGAAGACGACATATTTAATTCAGGAATTTCATATCTTATTCAATTCCCAAACAAACCAAAAAGAGAGTCCACATCAATTAGTGGTGGTGAAAAAACGTTAGCTGCAATTGTGTTTGTTCTTGCTTTACAAAAACTAAAGCCATCTCCTTTCTACTTATTTGATGAGGTAGACGCACATCTTGATGCTCCAAACTCTGAAAGACTTGCAAAAATTTTAGAAGAAAGATCCCAAGAAAGTCAATTCATTATGGTGTCTCTAAAAGATTCAGTTATACAAAAAGCAAAACTGATCTATGGTGTGTTTCCAAAAAATGGTGTTTCCCATGTTGTTACTTACAAGGACAAACGAATCCCATCTGTTAGAACTTCTTAGTCTAGTTTTACATGACATGCAAAATAATGTTCTTCATTAATCATTTCTAAATTTGGTTCTTTTCTACATTTGTCAATGACATAAGGACATCTTGCCCTAAATCTACAACCTTGATACACGTCAATATCTGTAGGATCATTGATTCTGATTCTTCTTTCTTTGTGTAAATTGTTTGGATCTGGCTCTGAAATTGCATCAATTAATGCTTGAGTGTATGGATGTTTGGGATTTGTTAGAACTTGATTTATTGCTCCAATTTCAACAATTTTACCCATATACAAAATCCCTATCCTTTGACCAAAATATCTAGCCGTTGCTAAATCGTGAGTGATGTAAATAAACGAAATATTATATTTTTTCTGCAATTCTTGCATTAATTCAAGCATCTCTGCTCTAATTGAGACATCTAGCATTGAAACAGGCTCATCTGCTAGTATCACTTTTGGTTTTAGTGCCAATGCTCTTGCCAAAACTACTCTTTGTCTTTGCCCTCCTGACAGCATATGGGGATACCTTTTTACAATTTCTTCAGCTGGTTCTAATTTTACCTCGCGTAAAACTTCAATTACTCTTTTAGATCTATCTTGTTTATTTCCAATTTTGTGTATTTCAAGTGGTTCTGATACAATGTCACCAATTTTCATTCTTGGGTTAATGGAATCATATGGATCCTGATGTATCATCTGACAATTCATTCTAATTTTTTCCAAATTCTTTTTTTCATTATCTATCTCTTGATCTTCAAAAACTATTTTTCCTGAGTCTGGTTGAATTGATTTTAGAATTAATTTTGCAATTGTAGATTTTCCAGAACCTGACTCTCCAGCTAAAACTAACACTTCTCCTTTTTTCAAAGAAAATGATACATCATCAGTTGCTCTAACTGTAGTTGACTTTAAACCGAACATTCCTTTTTTTGTAAAATATTTTTTCAAATGTTCTACTTTTAGTATGTCGCTCACTAGATGTTGTTGAATACAGAAGTATATCAAGAAATATGATCTCTGTGTAAAAATTGGGATAAAGCATTTATGTTAAATAAAGATCGATTTAATAATTGAATGACGCAATTCAAAAACATCTTGATTACAAAAAATATGTTGTAGATTCTAAACTTCGATATTTTAAACCTCATGCTAGCAAAATAGAAAAAACATTTGCTGAGGAAATATCTTCTAGTCTTATTGGAAATTCTAAATTTATCACACCTAAATTTTTTTACGATAAAAAAGGTTCAGATTTATTTGAAAAAATTTGTACTTTATCTGAGTATTATCCTACCAGAACAGAAATTGATATTTTGAAGAATTTGAGTATTGAATTGTCTTCCTATCTTGATGAAACTTTTCGATTAGTAGAACTTGGTAGCGGTGCATCTGTTAAAACTAGACTGATTCTGGACATTTTTACATCTTTACAGGATACGACAGAGTATTTCCCAATAGACATATCTGAAATCCTCACAGAAAGTTCCGAGCAACTTCTTAAAGATTATGATGGCCTTCACATCACTGGTATAATCGACACTTATGAGGGTGGACTAGAATTTCTTAAAAATTACGATGATAAAAAAAACCTGATTATTTTTTTGGGTTCTAGTTTTGGCAATTTTTCTCCCAATGCAGGACGTGAATTTTTAAAAAAAATAAATTCTACAATGAAATCTGGAGATTTATTTTTAATTGGATTGGATTTAATCAAAGATAAACAAATTTTAGAGTCTGCCTATAATGATTCACTAGGTGTTACTGCGCAATTCAATCTTAATGTTCTTTCTAGAATAAATGATGAACTTGATGCTGATTTTAATTTAGATAATTTCTTACATTATTCAATTTACAACAAAGAAGATCAAAGAATTGAAATGTATTTGAAATCACTTGTACGTCAGTCCATTATCATATCAAAGTCTAATCTTTTATTGAATTTAGAAAAAAATGAATTAATTCATACTGAATATTCGCACAAGTATAGTTTAGATCAAATTCGTGAACTTCTTAAAAGCGTTGGATTCAAAATTAATCATGTCTGGATAGATGATAAAAAGTATTTTTCTTTAACATTGGTATCTAAAATCTAAATATCTTCTGCACATCTGAATCCTGAAAACAACCACCGTTCATCTAATCTAAAGAAATTCCTATAGCTTCCCCTGATTGACATTCTTGGAGTTCCAAAAGAACCTCCTCTCAAAACTTTTTGGTTTGTGAACCATTTGTCATTGTATTCATCAAAATTTGATTTGAATCCTGGATATCCTGTAAATTCTGATGCAGTCCATTCCCAAACATCTCCAATCATTTGTTGACATCCTGAGTGACTAGTTCCGTTAGGAAGTGCTCCAACCTCTAAACATCTCCAATAGTATGATTCCAATAAGTTGCATTTATCCTCTGTCGGATATTCGTTTCCCCATGGATAGATCGTTTTCTCTTGTTTTTCTTCGTTCCAACATGCGGCTTTTTCCCATTCTGCTTCTGTGGGGAGTCTTTTTCCAGACCATTTGCAATATGCATCTGCTTCATAGTAACTAACATGGCATACTGGTTCGTTTGGATTGATTTCTCTAATTCCTAAAAAGTCTCTTACATGCCATTTGTCATTGATTTTTTCCCAGTACATCGGAGCATTCCACTTGTTTGCTTTTACTTTCTCCCATCCATCTGATAGCCAATACTTGTATGTCTCATAACCTCTGTCTTTGATAAATTCCATGTATTGTTGATTTGTTATTGGGAATTCATCTATCTTGTAATTATTTAGGTAAACTTTGTGTTCAGGCAGCTCAATATCGTAACAATGGTCTTTTCCGTTGTATCCCATCGTATATAATCCTCCTTTGATACGGATTGATTTTTTTTCAGTGATGGGTTGCTTTGGAATTTCATTTTTTCTTACAGGTCTGTATTGCTCTGCAAGCAAATGCTGTAAATCATATACTAAGAGCTCTTGATGTTGGCATTCATGATGAAAACCTACGGTGATTAACTTTATTGCTTCTTCGTTCAAAGTTTGAGATTCAATAAATTTCTCTACTCTTTGGTTGATGGTGTTGAAGTATTGAAAAATTTCATCTGTAGTTGGTCTTGATACTACACCTCGTAATCCTTTGTCATGTGGTACTCCGAATTGTTGATAATAGGAATTCAGGTACTCTGAAAATTCTTTGGAATAAAATTCATAATTTTTATCCAATTTACTCATTATTGCCTCATAAATCCAACTTACATGACCGATATGCCATTTTGGAGGACTCATAAAAAATGCAGTTTGAACAACAAAATCATCTTTTTCCAAAGTCTTTACAAGTTCTAATGTTCTACTTCTTGTTTCTCTAAATTGATCTAACAGTATTCCATTTACTTCTAATTCTGGGTTTGATGTCATTATTGAAAAATTATGTCTTTTCTATTATTATATCTGTGGGTATTTTTGATCAATACCCTCTTGCAAAAATTGGAATTGAAACACTTTGTTCTTTACAGTATATGCATTTTTGATTTGTATTTTCACTTCCAAATGGAATGACTCTGATTTCTGCTCCTGTTTCTTCTTTAATTTTATCTTCACATTCTAATTTTCCACACCAAGGGGAATTGAAAAAACCTCCTTTCTCAATTTTTGATTTAAAATCTACATATTCTGAAATCTCTATGGTGTTAATTTTAGATTCCTCTTTGGCTTTTGTTAGCATTTCTTCTTGTATTTTGTCTAGTATTGAAGGAATTTTTTCAATTTCAGTAAAATTCAAACTTATTTTTTCAGAATTGTATCTTTTTGCAACAACGATACTTTGTTTTTCTATGTCCTTAGGGCCTATTTCTATTCGTAAAGGCACGCCTTTTAATTCCCAATCATTAAATTTGTAGCCTGTAGATAGCCCATCTCTGTCATCAACATGAATTCTGATTTCTTTTGACTCTAATTCGTCTCTGATTTCTTTCACTTTTGACAATACTTTGTCCTTACCTTCATCATTTTTGTAAATTGGTATAATCACTATTTGCATTGGTGCTACCTTGGGTGGTAAAACTAAACCTTTGTCATCCCCATGAGTCATGATCATTGCTCCAATTAATCTCCAAGAAACGCCCCATGAGGTCTGCCATGCAAAATGCTCTATGTTGTCTTTATCTGCAAACTTGACTTCAAATGGTTTTGAAAAATTCTGTCCCAAGAAATGCGATGTGCCCATTTGAAGTGCTTTGCCATCTGGCATGATTGATTCCATGGTGGTCGTATACACTGCACCAACAAATTTTTCCTTTTCACTTTTCTTTCCTGTAGTTACGGGAATTGCTAATTCTGTTTCTACAGTATTTTTGTAAATATCTAAAATTTTCATTACCTCCTTCTCTGCTTCTTCTTGGGTGGAATGTACTGTGTGACCTTCCTGCCACAGAAATTCTGAGGTTCTGAGAAATGGTTTTGTTGCTTTGATTTCTGCTCTTAATGCCGTATTCCAAAAATTGATTTTTAATGGCAAATCCCTCCAACTCTGAATCCATTTTGAATATAGTGTGTATGCTAGTGTTTCAGATGTTGGTCTTAATGCAAGTCTGTCTCCAATTTCATTGGTTCCTGAATGAGTTACCCAGAACACTTCTGGATTAAATCCTGCAAAATGTTTTTGTTCTTTTCCTAACAACGATTCTGGAATTAATATTGGCAGAAATCCATTTCTTATTCCATTTTTTGCAAATTTTTTATCAAATGTATTTCTTAATGATTCCCAAATAGAATATCCATCAGGCCTGAGTACAATAAGTCCTTTTACTGGAGCGTAATCGGCAAGTTTGGCTTTGAGAACCACTTGCGTGTACCATTCACTAAAATCATTATTTTTTGAAACTGTAATTCCTGCTTTTTCTTTTGCCAAGCTAGAATTTGTTGAATTAATTTTACTAATGAGCCTTTCGTGAGAATTTAAATTCTTAGGTTATTCTAGAGGATCCCCTTTGCAAAGTACTTTGCCCATTACTCTGCTTTGGAAGTTTGGACATACAAAACATTGAATGAACTGTATGTTTTCTTTAATGACTGGGCATTCTACATATTCTTGTTTCATTTTTTTGAGCATTTTTGGACTAACTCCTTTTAATTTTAATTTGCCTTTCTCATCCATCATACCTGACGCCTTTAACTCGTCTTTGATTTCTGCTGGGAGCTTTTGTTTATCCTCAGTCATTTTGATATCTACTTCAAATTTATGCTCTAATTCTCCCATATCTGGTAATGATACATTCGGTGATTTATTACTAGCGTTTTTTTAATTTAAAAAAAATTAAACTTTAATTTAAGGAACCAAAAAGGGGTTTAAACCCTTTAACTCTTTTTATATTATTATGAAATCCAGATCAATTTCTGTCTTTGAGGAATATGTTCAGTCTGACAAGACCTGTGAACAGTATTTGTTTCATCTAACCAAATTCGCAGAATATTGCAATCTAGAATCCATTGATGGAATCCTGAAATTTGAAAGTGATGACCTAAAGGAGAAGATTGAGGATTATGTAATGTATGCCTGGCCTGCCTAGAAACGAGTCTAAATTAGATATATTGGCTGCATGTGTTGCCTGCCATTTGTTCAGGTTTACTCTATCAGAAATAAGAAAGGACTTGATGTAATCGCCTGGGACGTCGTTGAACTCTTCGAATATTTCAAAGGGTTGGAATGATGCGAAATATTGCATTTGTTGGAATTATCGGAAATAATCTAATGAGAAGTGTTTAGAATAATATTGGATAGGATTATGAAACTTTCTCACTGGAATCTTTCTTTAATTTCTCTTTAAAATCATTTTTGACAAAATTTTCATAAATGTAATACCAAGGATCCATGTTCACACTACTCAAATGTTCTTCAATTTCTTTTCCTTTTTTTCTTGATTCTATTGTCATATCATGTACCCTAAAACTAAATGGTATAAAATAAAAAAAGAGAAGTCAATCTCATTCTACCCATGTTTTGTTAGTACCTTTTTGTGAACTGATCCAACGTCCTTTTGTTTCTTCTTTGATCTTGTGCATCGAAAAGATTATGCTTGGAATTAGTGGTCTCCCTTCTGTCTTAATTGCTTCGATTCCTAATCCTTGTCCTATCTTTTCAACTGCCATCATCACATTGAGAACATCTCCTTTCTGAAATGGCATCATAGTTTGGTTAACTATAACATCTTTGTCTTCATTTGTTCTAAGAACGGCACGTACATTGGAATTTGGTATGTCTGTTCCATTTTTTCGGAGCCAAAAATCAACACTGCTTGCTCCGTCTCCTGATGTTCTACCTACTTGGGATGCAGCGATTACAACATACACACCTGATTTGATAATTCGAATATCAGTTGGATGTTCGTTGGAGTGGTCTATTCCAGTTATTGCGTCATTTTGGTCCATAACAACATGTATGGGATCTGTTGTGGTTGGTCTTTGGTACTAATTATTTGTGCGCATTCTATAGTCATTATGTATATACATTAGCAATAATATTTAGGTGATGTGTTAACTTTGTTAACTTTGTTAACAACAAATTATTGAGATTTATTATATCCCTAATCTCCCTTTCACAATCCTATCTAAGATTATGAAAAACTAGGAGAGACATAATCAGTTAATCTACATGTCCTCCCCATAATCTGCATATTGGAAATACTCTGGCTTGTACCAAGTACTTGCAGAATTGTAAAAGTCACACTCGTAATACATTGGGTATAACGGTCCCAATCTTTCTCGTTCTGCATCCAAAAACTCTTGATTAATCAAACCAGCCTGTACTGCCATTGTAGCTGGTATCTCATGAATCTTGAATTGTCACATCGCAGAATCCTTGTAGATGTTTTTCTTTAGTTTGGACATCTCATAGATTTTGTAAATCATTCCAGACGGTCTCGTGGTGGGGACTCTATCAGCATGGTTCCATTTGTGTTTGCAAGTCTTGAGAATGCAGCACCAAACACTTCTGCATCATCTATTCTACTACTATCTGTAATGTCAGACATGTGGATATGGGCTACTTCCTTCCATGACCAGATGGAGCCGGGATTTGAACTGTCTAAACTGATTATTCTTGTTGGCTTGTGTGGATTATCAGTTATGTAAAAAAGTTGATTGTCCCCATACATTGTATGTAGTGGCAATGATCGAAGTTACAAGACTTGAACCGTTACCAAAGAAAAAATAATTTTGCTATCCTGTAGAAGGCCTAACATTACTGATGTAGTCTTTTGGTTTGTAACATTTCTTTATCGTAAACCATAATCCAATGATTGCAACTGGTACTAGAAACAATAATGTCCATATCGGAAACTCTTCAGGTTCCTCAGTTACTTCAGGTTCCTCAGTTACTTCATGAATGGTTACACAATCAACTGAATAACATACATCATTATCAACTGCATAAAATTTTACATAATTTTGAAATGAATCTTCTGCACCTGCATTTGGCAAGAGATTGTTTTGTCTTACTAGATTTACTTTAATGTCTCCGAATCCTAAAACTGAGTCAATGTAGATATCCTTTGTATCTATAGAAAATTCCTCTACACTTCCGTTTTCAACTATAATTTTCTCAAAGGTGTGATCCTTTGGCAGATTAATTACTGCATGTAATGACTCAAACTCACTAATGGCAGTTGGCTTTTCTACCTCGTAGGAAATCATTTCATCTGAATCCAATACGACTGCCTCAACTGTCCTTTCAAGTCCGTTAGGCTCAACTGTAAATATTTGGTTCTCAGTATCAAAGATGTGACCCATGTGCGGATCTGTTGGTGGGGTCATGCTCATCTCAACTGTGTAAGTTCCTTCTTGGGTCATTTTGTGCTTAAACTCTACTACCTGGGACTCTCCAATTTTCATATCACGGATCAAATCAGAATGGAGTTTTATTTTGCCGTCAGGACTAGTCACCAAGGCATTTACTTCCACAGTCCCAAGAGGCATTTCTCCATGATAAACCACAGGAATTGATATTCTCAAGGTATTCAGATTATTTGAATCCTGAAAGACTGCAATTCCAATAAAATCAAAGTCCCACTCATTGTGTGGAGTTGGATTTTCAGCAAAGGCTGGGATCATACAAAGTGAGAGAAATGTTATAAAAAATACCAGACTAGGCAGAAAACTCAAATTCCTCAATTCCTGCAAAGGTTTCTTCTATTGCGGTATCATATCCTGACATATCATCACCAATATAGGAATACCAGTTTTTTGCAAAATTAGCTGCATTTTGTACATACTGAATAATTCCAACCTGTGTACCACAAAAGCAGACTCCTAGTTTGAAAGGAATTACACCTTGTCCACAGCATGGACATGTCTTCCAAGTTGTTGCTTCCTGCGTTTCTTCGTTCATGATAAAACTAAACAGATATGGTATTTACGCTTCCTGTTAACATTGTTAACAAATGATTACAATTTCTCAGGGGTCAAACGTGATTATTACTTGCTGTATACACCAGCTCGTATCTCTTCTAACAGTTCATCTTTTATTGTCTGTTTCATATTCATTAGTTCTTGATTTGTTTTTCTTTCGTGTAACTCAACCTTTCTTGGATGCTGCAGAATCTTTCTTTGATGCAGATGTTTTTTTCTTTGCTGCCATTATGATATTAACAAAATTACTTGCATATCATAACGGTACATTAACAATTATTGATAAAGTGAATACTTGTCTTGATTGATTAATTAATTTCAAATGCCAAAGGAGTTTGGAGAAAACCCGCCATGGTAAACAAAGATGAGACTCCTCTGACCATTCAGTTACGTCGTTTTTGTATTTAGGATTAAACTCTAAAAATTAAACTATTTTCTATGATCCCACAGTTCCGTATCAAAAGACATCAGGTAATCGTAAATTTCAAATGCTCTTCCTGTACAACCACACTTCATACTTTCAATGATTTTATCCGTGTATTAAAGGAAAAGTATACTATAATTCACTATTGATTATATCATTCTCAGCTTAAGAAGTAACACACATCACACAGTGACAAACAAAACAATCTTTCTCTTAATAATAGCTGTATCCGCCATTCTTGGGTTTTCATCCCTTGGTCAGCAGGCTTTTGTAGACAGTGCGAGAAATTCATGAGGATTCCAACTGTTAGGTGTCCTTGTTGTAAGAGTTCGGTGAGGAACAAGCCTAGGAGTAAAAAGTAATTCAATACTTTTGACAGTCATTGAGATTAATTTTATATGAAATCAGAAAGGAACTTAATTTCTGTGCCTACAATGAAGAAAGAATCATGATTCTTTCCCCTGGGCCACCAGATAAAATCTTGATCACTATGACCTACCTCACAAACCAACAAGCAGAGTTAGAAACATGAACCAATAAAGGAAGTATTTTCCAGTATTTTTATAACATATATTTCATTTCAAAGTTTTATTGGGATCATCAGAATCTACTTCAAACATTGAACAAACATCCTCATCACAGATAGCATTTAATGACCGAGTAAGTGCTGCACAGATCCTAGCAAATCTTCTTGAAAATATAGTTAAGAAAATAACCGACAACAAAGATGAGGTTTTAGTACTGGGCATTCCTCGAGGAGGAGCAATAGTTGCAGACATTGTAGCTAGCAAACTTGACTATGATTTTGATGTAGTATTTCCTCGCAAAATGTCGTCTATTGGAAATAAAGTAAATACTATTGGTGCTGTAATGTCTGATGGAACAACATACTTTGATGAGTCTTTAATAGAATCGTTAAAGATTCCACAGGAATTTATCAAAAAAGAGAAATTCATACAACTTCAAGAGATTAGTTTGCGAAAAGATCTTTACAGATCAAATAAATCATCAGAAGATTATGGCATACAAGACAAAGTTGTCATACTAGTAGATGACAGAATTGCAACAGGGTCTACTGCACTTGCAGCAGCAAGATGGATAAGAAAACAAAACCCCAAACATCTGATAATTACATCACCTGTTTCTCAAATTCATTCAATCAATATCTTAAAACAAGAAGCAGACACCCTAGTGATTGTTTCTACTCTAACAAATAATGGAGCAGTAGGTCAAGTTTACAAAACAATAGAACAGGAATTAGAAGACCAGGTAGTTGAGGTCCTAAAGAGAAGAAAATTAATTTAATATTTCAACTCTTGATTCTCCTCCTCCATCACTTCTTCATCTTCCATAGTGACTTTACCAAAGATTGAATCCTTGTCAGTGGTATACGGGTAAGATATTCTTGTTCTACATTAACGTCAGTCTTTTGCAGTTTTAGTTTCGCCTCCTCTTTTGTGTAGATTACGGTTACTACATGATGTAGTCATCTTAGTTTAGCATCTTTTTTATGCCTGATATTCCTGATGAGAAATTGATTTTTTCAATTCTTGACTTGCCAAATCTTGCCTCCATGATATCAGTAAAGGTTCGCTCGTTTGTGTAATCAATTACTATTAGTGATGGTGGGAATTTTTGAAATAGTTCTTTGGTGTGAAACTCTATGATTTTATCAAATGATGTGTGATTCAGTTTGTAGAGGTCTCGCAGCTTGGGTACAGGTTTTGGGATTTCTCTAGTCGGTGAGGGTATCTCATGTATTACAATTCCACAGAAATCATCTTGTGAAGCTGGGTCTTCTCCACAGATGTATCTAGGCAATGATTGTAAAAATATCTGAAAGGAAAAGAGAACTAATTAGACCAAAAGAAACTACTTAGATTAACACAAACCGCGTTTTTGCATTCCTTTGTTACATTTTGGAGTAGAATCACCACCATCAGAAGAACCGCCAGATACAGATTCGTCTATGAAGCCAGAATATTTTGAAACCCTGGTGTCACCAGAAAACTCACCAAATGAGCTATCTAATAACTCATTGATATCGGAAGTGGGTCCATCATTTAAAGTCAAAGTAACTCCATAAGATGTAATTCCGATAATTTTTCCATTGTGAATTGCTGGGCCGCCAGAATCTCCAGAAGCTGAATTAACTTCAGCAGAACCTAATCCCAAATTATTATTGTTAAAGAAAAATCCAAATGCATCGCTAGTTGAAAAACCATTATCAAAATCATATTGTAAAACAGAACCTGGAACAAAGTGTGCTCTTGCCTTTAATCCCAGTGCCTTGAGCATTGTATCTGCAACATCATCGTATTGATTTTGTCCATTTCGTTTATCTCCAAATGGAATAACATCTCCATCGTTGCCATTTCCAGAACGTCCATAGCCCACTTTTTCAACAACTGCACCTATATCATCTGAACCATCTCTGTCAATTTGATATCTTGTAATATCATCAGTTGCGGCAGATGCCAATTTCAATACTGCAACATCGTTTCCTTTTAGTATATCGCCATTCCACTTGTTGTGGACTTTGGTTGCAGAGGCATCAATAGGTATTGTTTGAATGCCATCATCACCTTCAAAGGTCACGGTTCCAGATTGCAAGATATTATTTCCAGAATTATTAGTGACACAATGAGCCGCAGTAAGAACATGTTCTCCAGTCCATAACATACCACCAGTACACCCAACAGTAAAGTCTGAACGTGTTAGAATCAACAGTCCTGCACCATCAAGGGCTCCACCAGGAGCTGTAAGATAATCAGCAGGATCAGCGTATGTTGTGTATAATGGTTGAACTACTGCACGTAAGTTATCTGTTTGAATTATTGTCTGAGCAAATGGATTTGCTTTAATTTTTGCAATGTCAGGAACGTGATCAGGTAATGCAGAAACGCCAGTAGAAATTCCACTTGTAAGTAAAATAGAAAATAATCCAATAATTATAGAATATTGTAAGACACGAGCCACACAAATATGCTTTAAAATTACTTATTAACACTTTGGATCAAATTATTTACAAAAATTTTCTGAGGTTTATCCATTAACACATACCATTCATTATTTGAATCACATATCCTCCCCATAATTCCAATACTGAAACATCTCTGGCTTGTACCAAGTACTTGCAGAATTGTAAAAGTCACACTCATAATACATCGGATACATAGGTCCCAATCTTTCCCTTTCTGCATCCAAGAATTCCTGGTTAATCAATCCAGCATCGATTGCCATTAAGGCAGGTATTTCATGAATCTTGAATTGTGACATTGAAGAGTTTGCATCTACGTTCTTCTTTAATTTGGACATCTAATAGATCTTGTAGATCATGCCTGATGGCCTGCGTGGTGGCGATTCTATTAACATTGTACCATTTGTGTTTGCAAGTCTTGAGAATGCAGCACCAAACACTTCTGCATCATCTATTCTTGAACTAGCTGCAATGTCAGACATGTGAATGTGTGCGACTTCATTTCGAGACCATATTGATTCAGGATTAGAACCGCCTAAACTGATTATTCTTGTTTGGTCTTTGTTGGAATTATGGCATCATTTGTTTCATTTAACACCAATGTTGGAGATACTCCCTTTTCTGTGAGAACTACCTTTGAGTTATTTTCAAGACTGGCCTGGGTCACTTCAAGTTTTTTGAGATCTTTTGCGTTTCCCACAAAATATTTTTCTGCTGATTCATTTACAAGTTGGATTTGTTTGGCTGTTGCTTCAGCCACCCTTTCAATTGCCTGTGATTTTCCTTCTGCCTCCAAAATCAGAGCCTGTTTGATTCCTTCTGCTTCCTTAATACTGGCCCTTCTTTCACCATCTGCCTTTGTTTCACGTGCATTGGCAAAATCAATGGCTGACTGTTTGTCATTTTCAGCCTTGATGACCATGTTCATTGTCTCCTGGACGTCTCCTGGTGGTTCTATCTCTTTGAGTTCCACCCTTACAATGTTGATTCCCCAGTCTGCTGTCTCTTTCTCCATTGTCTCATATACTTGTTGGTTAAGCTTTCCGCGTTGAGAGTTTACGTCCTTGAAGACATTGTCTCCGATTACATTTCTTAAAGTGGTTCTTGCAAGCTGGACTACCTGTAGGGTATAGTTATTAACCTGATATAACGCATTTTTGAGTTCTCCTTCTGAATTCCCTACCTTAAAGTAAACCTGAGCATCAACTGTACAATTCAAGTTGTCTTTAGTGATTACCTCTTGTCGCATTACATCGACTAGCTGTTCTGTGATGTTCACAGAATACAACTTTTGAATTCCTGGAACGATAAAGGTAATCCCGGATGATTGAAATCTTGTATATTTTCCAAGTGTCTCTATTGCAGCTCTATGGGTTGGCCTAATGATTCGTATTCCTGATAAAATAAATCCTACAATTACAACTCCGACAAATATCTGAGCAATTAATATCCCAAGATCTAATTCTGCCAACTTTTCTTACCTCCACCTTGCAGTATTTTTTATCCGGTTGGGAGTTTGACTATGGGATTTGTCCTGTTGAACTAAAACATCTACAACAAGAACGGATGCAATTGCCAACACCGAAAATAATTTATTCAAACTGTACATCGTGTCATTTATCGTCTAATAAAGCAATGATGTAATTCCCAATGATAATAATTTGACAAAACAAATAGGCTGTGTATTTTAGATTTCAAGTAGATATTGAGAGTCGGCGATGTGTATCATAACTAAAAATAATCCTCTTCTGAAATGTCATCATGGTTGTATACCTCCTGACCTGTAAGAAGTGTGACATTGATCACACTTATCATACCGACTCGATAGAAAATGTCAGGGAGTTTTGGACCAATTGGAACAAACAGTATAGTGAGAACATGAAGTGCGTTCATGAGTATGTGATTGAACTTCTAAAATGGTAAGCGATCAACATCTCAGGAAGTGTATAGTAAGCTAAAGCGTTGTCTCAACTTTAATATAATTAGTGATTTTTTTCCAGTTCAGAAACCTATTGCTAGTAATTTTTGATGTTGAGGGAGTTTTGTATGATGAGGAATATCTGCCAATTCTTGCAGAAAAACTTGACAAAGAAGATGAAATTTGGAAAATCACTAAACAAGGAATTCAAGGAAAAATAAACTGGGAGGAGGGACTTAGAACAAGAGTTGCTGCTCTAAAAGGTCTTGATGAAAAAACATGTCAAGAAGTGTCTGATGCATTACCAATCATGACTGGTGCAAAGGAGGCATGTAGAGCGCTAAAAGCGGCTGGATGGAAACTTATGGCTGTATCTGGTGGTTTTTCCTTAATGATGGGCAGGTTGCAAAAAGAATTGGGCCTTGACTATGTCTTTTCAAACGAATTGATATTCAAAGATGGAAAATTAGACGGTGTAAAAATTTCTGTTGATTCTGATAAATCTACATCTGCAAAAATAAAAATTGAAGAATGGGGTGAGAAGAAAGAAGATATTGTCTGTGTTGTGGATGGCGCAAATGATGTAAAATTGTTTGATGTATGCGGACTGGGAATTGCTTATCGTGCCCAGGACCTTGTTAAAGACTTGGCTACTACCACTTTGGAAGAAAAAGATCTTTCAAAGATTGTAGATATTATCAACAAACACTACAAGCTAAAATTAGAAGTTATTGCCCCTGCATAAACAATTTTTTAGTCCGTATTATTAGACACTGTACTTGCAAATCATTCCACTTTACATCGAAAAAGAGATTGTAGCATCTGATGATCTTTTTGATATAATATTAAAATCTGAAAAACTGAATGATGGCGACATTGTACTCATTGCACAAAAAATTATTTCAAAGCAAGAAGGACGCTTGGTAAATCTATCTACTGTAACTCCTTCTTTATTGTCTGAAGGTATTAGTTCTGAATATCAAAAAGATCCTAGAATTACCGAATTAATTTTATCAGAATCAAAACGAATTGTTAGGATGAAAAACGGTATCCTCATAGTTGAAACAAATCATGGATTCATCTGTGCAAATGCTGGCATTGATGAAAGTAATGTTGAAGAAGGATTTGCAACATTACTGCCAATAAATTCTGATATTTCAGCAAAAAGAATCAGGGATAAAATTTTTGAACAAACTAACAAACATGTGGCAGTGATTATTTCTGATACCTTTGGCCGTCCTTTTAGAATGGGTCAAACCAATATTGCAATTGGAGTTTCGGGATTAAACCCAATATTAGATTATGCCGGAACGTCTGACTCTTTTAAAAAAATTCTACGTATCACTGCAATTGCAATTGCTGATGAACTTTCATCAGCTTCTGAATTAGTAATGGGAAAATCGTTGAAATGTCCTGTTGCAATCATTCGTGACTATTCTTTTAAATTTGAAGACTCAACTATTGATGAATTAATCCGTCCTGAACGTGAAGATCTTTTTAGATAATGTGCTTTTTGTTTTTCAATAAGGTTATAATCTAAAGAAGTGTATTTCTTTTGCAAATGCAAATCAATACTGAACTACATTGTCATAACTCTTTTTCAAATTTTCATGTTGGCGCTGAAGAGCCACCTTATGACTGTGATGTTTCTATTAGGGATCAACTTGAACGTTCATACAATTTAAGGTTGGATGCAATTTTTGTTACAAATCATAACACACTAAATGGATATCACCAGTTATTGGAATACAAAAATGATCATAAAAAATTCAAAAACATTGATGTTTTCCCTGCAGAGGAAATTACTACTGACACTGGTGACCATGTTTTAGCTTACGGTGTTCATGATGCAATCCCTCCAGGTATTTCTTTTGAAGAAATTATGGATGAAATAAGAAAACAGGATGCAGTTTCATCTGCACCTCATCCATTTAGTTTGATTAATGCACTACGTGAAAGTGCCAAAAAATGCGACATGGTTGAGGTTTTTAATAGCAATAATGTGGATGTCTTGTCAAATGCACGTGCAACTCAGTTTGCATTAGATAATGATATGGTTCAAGTTGCAGGTAGTGATTCACATGTACTGTCCACTCTTGGCAGATGTGTTAATGTTATTGACTCTGAAAACAACGTTGATGATATTTTATATGCTATGAAACAAGGCAAAATTGAAATTTCTCAAACTGGCTATGCATTACAAACTGAAACCCTAGATCACCTAAAATACAAAATCAATAATTCAAAAGAGTATTTGATGGATTATCTTTCTGAACATTACCCAAATGAAAAATGGCTTTTTAAACTGTTGCTTAGAATTTATGATTCAAATCAAGACAGTCCCATGTGGCCATTATTTTACAAAATTTCAGTTTATGTGATGAAGCGAATTTCCCAAAAAATTAATTTTCAAAATCAAGACCCGAGTTTTATGAGGGATCGAAACCTGGCAACTATTTTCAAAATGGCATTGTAAATTAAAATGAGGTAAGAATGCCTCCAATAAACAATAACATGCTGAAATCTATATTAATAATATTCTATTGAAATATATTTTTTCATGATTGTTACTATGCATACATTATTTTATCACCTAAGTAAGATATCATGAATAAGTAAAATGGTGTTAGATCTTAAGACCAAAAACATTTCGTATTTTGGTGACAGTTCCAACACTATTTGGTATAATTCAAAATAATATTTAGGCAAAGCGAATGATTTGTATGAACTAATTCTTCGTGTTGGTTATATTGGAAAATGAAATAACTATATCCTAACACAATGGTGTCATTTAGCACATTAACCTAATTCAGTTTATTGTTAACCTAATCAAAAACTCTCCTGAAATTAATGCGTTCATAGGAGTCATTTGTGATATTATTGTATGATTAACCTTTTATACAAATTTTGTAAATGATAGTATCGTTATCACCCCCTTAATGATAACTAGACATGGCATTCCAAAGGTGCTAAAAAACTAGTTTGATAGTCTGGAAAACTATCAGATTGGTTTTACAATAATTTACTCTTGCTGATACTCAATTATTTTATCTAGTGTCCTCTTTGACAGTGGATGCTAATCTTCCTCTTCTATATTTTCTCTTCTTGATGGTCTTATTGGTACAAACATTACTGTCATAAATTTAGTTTAAAAAAAATTATATTTAGCGTTAACTAACAAATCGTTCTATTTTCTACATTTGTTATAAAGAGAACTAGTATACGTCAATTGAATTTCTTTCAATCTCAGTTAGTGTTAGACTAACTCCTGTAAACTGACAATTGTGACATATTCTATCTTTGGATAATAATTCATTAAAGAATAATTTCATCCTTAATCGCTATATTTAATTCGATCAAAATCCACGATATTTAGTGTGAGAATTCACTATTTTTTCTGTGATAATCTAATGTGATCAAAGAATTATTTGAGTTTATTTGGAATTTAGTTTCAAGTAATTAGATACGCCTAATCCTAAAATCCACATTTTCTCACACTTGATTAGATTTTAATATGACAAATCCCTCTTTGTGAATTAGTTACACATGTCTGAATCCACTGGAAAAAAATTAGATGCAACTGGATTGTTTTGTCCTGAACCTGTATTTAGAACAAAAATTGAAATTGAAAGAATGCAAGTTGGCGAAATCATAACTGTAGCTGCTGATGATCCTGCTGCTGAAGATGATATTTCTAGATGGGTCACAAGAAACGGTCATGAATTGTTAGAATTGTCTAAAGATGGAGATACCATTACGTTTCAAATTAAAAAGGTGAAATAATCTAAATTATGACCACTGTTAATGATACAGATAATGTCCTGAATCGTGTAGGTAATACTCCTCTTGTAAAATTAGATTCTCTTTCTCATGATAATGTAGACTATTTTGCAAAATTGGAAGGCCATAATCCCTTTGGGTCTGTTAAAGATAGAGCAGCGTATTGGATGATTAAAGACGGTGAAGAAAAAGGAATTTTAAAAAAAGGAAAAAGTATAATCATTGAGCCCACTTCTGGTAATACTGGGATTGCTTTAACTGGAATTGCAAATGTGTTGGGTTACAAAGTTGAAATTGTAATTCCAGAAAAAGTAAGTAATGAAACTAAGGATATTATTAGAAATCTCGGTGCCAAAGTCTTTGAAACTAGTGATGACTTATGTCCTAAAGTTGGCGCTGGCACTGATCAAAGCATTGCACTTGCAACATCTATTGCATCTTCTAGACCTGACACATACTATTCTCCAAATCAATATGCCAATGAGGCTAATTTCAAAGGTCATTATGTTGGAACCGGACCTGAAATTTGGAAACAAACTGAGGGCAAGGTAACTCATTTCTTCACTGGTGTTGGTACTGGTGGAACAATTACTGGCATAGGTACTTTTCTTAAAGAAAAGAATCCTGATGTAAAGATCATTGGATGTCAACCCCAACAAAACCATTTGATTCAAGGATGGCGAAATTTTGAGGAATCTGCAAAACCAGACTTGTTTTTGAAACGTGAAAATGTTGTTGATGATTGGGTTTCTGTAGACAATGATGAAGCGTTCTCTGTAGTAAAGGAAGTTTTTGCAAAGGATGAACTTCTAATCAGCCCATCTTCTGCAGCGGTATATGCATGTATGAAAAAATACCCTATTGAGGGTGATGCATGTGTTGTAGGAATTTTTGCTGATGATGGAAGAAAATTTAAAAGTGTTTATGCTAAACAAAATGTTATGACTGAAGAAGAATTTGATAGTTCTCTTAAAGATGCCAAATACATGTCCGAATTAGCATATTGATTACAGTTACTCTAGTATTTTTTTCAAATATTTTTCATAAAATTCTCTGAACAAAGTATTAGTATCTATTTCATGCCGTAGGCATTTGTCACTATGTTCAGTGATTTGTTTTTTAATTTCTTTACTCCATTTACTTTGTTGTCTATCTTTGGGATCTATGATTGATGGGTTTTCTCTTATCTTCTTCATGATTTCTATCAATGTCATACTTAATTGTCGAAATTTACTGGTGCGTAATAGAAACATTTGTGATTCATCTTTGTTTACTAAATTCATTATTGCATGTACTTGTTTGTAATATTCCAATCCTTTTTCATTGTATTTTTTAAAATCTTCAATTCTATGTTGCCAGTATTCTTTGGATGTTTTTTCTTCAATTTTATAACTAAATTGAATTTTTCCTAATTCCATTCCTAGCTTTGCCAGTTTTTTACTGTATTCTTTTACTGATTCTTTTAGATTTTCTGGATCTTGACTCATCATTTTTAACTTTCTTGCTTACAATAAAGAGTTTAGATTTTTGATTCTTCCCATGACCTCTTTGATTCATTGGAGTGAAGTGTTATGCATTTCTCACAAAATGAATCCCATTCATTTATTCCTAATTTTTTAAAAAATACAAGTGACCATTTGTAGGTGGGTTTTTTTCTGTATTGAAACTGCTGAATTGTATAAATTTCTTTCTCATGAAATTTATTCAGACATTTTTTACATTGAGCATTCTTCATTATTGCTTATCTGAACTTTCTGTGATGTATTTATCTACATCAATTGCTGCCATGCACCCAAATCCTGCAGCCGTAATTGCTTGCCGATAATTTCTATCATGCACATCTCCTGCTGCAAAAATTCCTTCTATGTTGGTATGTGTTTTGTTTTTTAATACAACATATCCTTCATCATCTAAATCCACTTGACTTTTGAATAATTTTGTATTTGGTTCATGTCCAATTGCAACAAATAAACCTCCTACATCAAGTGTTGTCTCTTCGTTTGTTTTTAGATTTTTTAGAACTGCTTGTTGCATTTTCTGATCTCCTTTAATGTCAATTACTGCTGAATCCCAATGAAATTTTATTTTTTCATTATTTTGTGCCCTTTCTTGCATTACTTTACTTGCACGTAATTCTCTACGTCTGTGCACCAAATGAACCGTCGTTGCAAATTTCGTTAAAAATGTTGCTTCTTCTATTGCTGAATCTCCTCCACCTACAACTACTAATTCCATATCTCTAAAAAATGGCCCATCACATGTTGCACAATACGAAACTCCTTTTCCTGCAAATGTTTCTTCTCCTTCCAATCCCATTTTTCTTGGGTTTGCACCTGTTGCAATGATTACTGCCCGTCCTTCGTATTCCTCTGAGGCTGTTAAAACTTTGAATGGTTTACGTCTGAAATCCACATCAACTACTTCATCATCAACAATTGTAGTTCCCATTCTCTGGGATTGCTTTCTCATATCTATCATTAAATCTGGACCCATTATACCATTTTCAAATCCGGGATAATTTTCAACTTCTGTTGTGTTAACTAATTGTCCTCCGGGTAGTATTCCTGATAAAATTAAAGTGTCATATCCTGCCCTGGAACAATAAATTCCTGCAGTGTATCCTGAAGGGCCTGCACCAATTATGATTACGTCAAATTTTGTTTTCTTTTTATCTGGTATTTTTGGTCCATCGTCACTTGTTTCAACTGCTGTTGCCCCTGAATCTGCTGCCATCATAATGATATTACAGTTAATTTCAATAATTTAAGTGAATATCCTTTTTAGTTACTCGTTTTTCATTCTTAAAATAATCTGATCACAAATTCTGCGCATCTCAGAATCTGATCCCACACTGGAAATTTTTACAATGTCTGTTGTTGTTACAATGCCTGCAATTTGCTCCTTTTCTTTTACTGGAAGTTTATGAATTGATTTTTCTTTCATTAATTCTGATGCTTCCCATATTGTTTCTTCTGAATCGATAGTGATTAATGGTGATGACATTACCTCTTGAATTTCGGTAAATAATGGCCTTCCTTCAGCAACTATTTTTGTCACAAAGTCTCTTTCTGTTATGATTCCTATTGGGTTGTTATTTTCTGTAACTATGACACAACCAACGTTCAGTTTTTTCATATTTTCTGCAGCTTCTTGCAACGATGTTGACTTGTCTAGAGTTAATACATTTTTACTCATTACCTGATTTACAAATGTACTATTCACACGATAGTACATTTTTTCAATTATATGAGATAATTTCTAAATTCTCATGATTGAAAATCAATACAGATAATCATCTAAGTATTTAAACTAGAAATTTTACTTCTTTTCTATATGGTAATTAAAACAAAGAAAATTCTTGCACCTCTTGATGGTTCAAAAAATTCTATTCGCGGATTAGATATGGCTATACATATTGCAAGGCAATCTCAGGGAACGGTTACTGCTTTAGCAGTAAAATCTGTGCCTGGAATATATGCAATTCACCCTCTTGGTTTCTTGGATTTTAATTCTACCTCTGAAATGAAAAAAATACTCAGTGATGCAAAATTACGAGCTGCAAAAAAAGGTATTAAATTAATTGGAAAATCCATTTCTGGAGATCCTGGATATGATATTGCAAGATTTGCAAACAACTCCAAAAATGGAATTGATTTAGTTGTTATCGGTGCGCGTGGAAGAAGCTCTGCAAAAGAAATTTTCTTAGGAAGTGTTTCCAATTATGTTTTACACAAATCTAAGAAACCTGTATTGATTGTAAAATGAATGAAAATAACTTTAAAAAAGTTCTTGTACCTCTTGATGGTTCAAAATATTCTGAAAAAGCATTAGGACGTGCATGTGAACTTGTCAATATGTTTGATTCGAAACTTGTTTTGATATATGTGGTGGAAAAATCGGTACCGCTTAATTTTTTAGATCGTAAAGCATATTTGAAAATGCTTCAAAAGTTTGGAAATAAAATATTGGACAAGGCTAATTCATCGCTTTCAAAAAAAGGAATTCATGCAAAAATTATCCTAAAGGAAGGCAATATTGTAAATGAAATAGAAAAAGTTGTAAAAAAAGAAAAATGCGATTTAATAATTGTTGGAAATAAGGGACTTGGCTCGGTAACCCGATTTTTGCTTGGAAGTGTTTCAAACAAGCTGGCTCAATCGTCTTCATGTTCTGTACTGATAGTAAAGTGAAATTAATTTGCTAGTGTATTTACTATGTCTGATTTTGTAATGATCCCGACCAATTTTTTGTTCTTGACAACTGGAAGGCCACTAATGTTGTATTTGATCATATGGGTGATGGCACTTTTGACGTCCTTATCTGCCTCTATTGTAATTGGTTTTGTTGCCATTATGTCTGTTGCATGAAATGGAAACAGATAACTCATTTGATTTGAATGAATTTCTTCTAAACCTTTTTTGAATTTATACTCTTGAACTTCTCTAGGATCTGCTGACTCTGCAATCCATCGTGGGATTTTTGCAGGCACAAAATCTCTGAATGTGATCACCCCTACCGGTTTTTGATTTCTCTTTATGATGATTCTTGAAATTGCATTTTTTATCAATAAACTCTCAATTTGTAATATTGGATCACTTGGGGCTGCAGTGATCACATCCTTTTTCATTATTTTTGAAACTGTAATTAAATCAGAACCTTTTGTAAGGAAAACTGTGGCCAGATTTGTTTTTGTTACGATTCCCCCAAGCGTTTTATCTTTGTTTAGAATAATTACCAAACTAATTCTGTGTTTTTTCATCAGTTTTGCACACTCTTGAACTGAATTTTCCCTGGTTAGCGTAAATAATTTTCTTGGTTTGAAATCTTTTGCTTTAACTGATTTTATTGGTTTTGTACCTAATCCATAAATTTTTTTTGCAATATCTTTTTCAGTAATTACACCCACTGGAATGTTTTTCTCTATGACTATCACACGTTTTACTTTATGTTTTAATAG
>Ga0224503_10000108_pt1 | contig 22449 bp, 20 predicted proteins | sample SF_Oct11_sed_USG_2_FD_169106 | JGI IMG/M metagenome (GOLD analysis project Ga0224503, IMG submission 169106) | Sediment microbial communities from San Francisco Bay, California, United States - SF_Oct11_sed_USGS_21 | ecosystem: Environmental > Aquatic > Marine > Sediment | place: USA...
GCGTAATTCAGAGTGTCCCTCTGCGCTTTGCGGGCCTGCGGGCAGATGCGTTGCCCTACTTTTCGCACCGAGATGAACTTCTCCCCTCGGAGTGGTCGCCAGAAGTCGCACCGGGATCTTGCTAGCGTCTTTCATGGTTTACCTTTTAATACATATTACTACGACGCGATACCCCACACTCCAAAAAGTAAGCGGGAATGGCCCCTGCCCCTCTTGACTGCTTAAGTCCACCCTATAATATGCGTTTTCTGCGCTTTCCTCCACCGCATACTTCATGGTAAATGAAATAGGTTAATCCAATCCGAAAAGGATTCTGAGTATATGATCCTTTCCTTCCATCCGTGTATCGATGCTGATGTCAATGTAATTGTTGCCGGCAGAGCCCCAGGATCAGAGGAAAAAACGCTGATTAAGCGGGCCGATGCTGTCATCCTCCCCCAAGGGGTGAGACAGGATCTTTATGACCTCTCTCTCCACTATTGTTCGCGGGTTTTCCCAAATTACGACCAGCGCTTTAGACACCCGGGGAAGACTGGTGACACCCTACTCTTCCGCACCGTGGGGATTCCACATCCTGAAACCTTAATATTTAGCAGCGTGGCCGACTACCTGAAGCGATTTCCACCTGAGCGGGCTCGCTTTCCTTCCTCTTTTCCCTTTGTTCTGAAGGGAAATTACAGTGGCGAAGGTCAGATGGTTTTTAAAATCCATGATCTGGAGCAACTCCAAACCTATCTTGAACAGTTCAGGGCCATGGAGAATAGTGGAACACAGGGATTCATTATCCAGCAGTGGATTGACCACGGCGGCCGCGATGTACGTGTTGTGATCCTTCACGACCGGCTGTCAAGCTACTGGCGGGTGCAAAGTGACCCACAGCAATTTCTCACTAATATAAGTGCGGGCGGAATCATCGACCAGCATTCAGACCTCAACCTCTTAAAGAAAGCCGAAAACATAGCCCACCGCCTTTGCCAGCATACTGGGATTAACCTGGCTGGCATTGATGTAATGTTTGACAAAAATGATATGTCAGATCAACCCCTGTTATTGGAAATAAACTATTGGTTCGGTCGTAGGTTTTTCGGCTCTTCCAAGGCTTATTACGCAATCCTCAAGGAAGCAATAAAACGGTGGCTTGCCTCCTTTGATTCTGAGTGGCCGAAACGGATCCGTTAACGAAATGAGAGGTTTCAGGTTTCAGGTTTCAGGTTTTTTGTTTTTCTTCCCTGACACCCGACACCTGACACCTGACACCTAAGATCCCTGATAGATGTCTAAGCACCTAACAGTTTGAACTATTTCAGTTTCTATGCTTAGCATCTTGTGTCCAGCGCTTGGTGTCTAGTGTCTAGTCTCTACTGCCTAGCACCCAGCCTCAGCTATTCTTTTGAGGGCCTCTTGTTATTGACGTTTTGTTCTGAGAAAATAGAGGAATTGAAGATTCCCTGCAGCTTGCTGCAGTCCCGCTGAAGCGGGATTCGAAATGTAAGGTATTTATACCATTTTATTGTAGCTCGCTCGCTAACCCCGCAGTCCCGCCTGGGCGGGACGGGGAATGCGCTCGCTGGAGCATTTTCAGAACCTTTCTCACCAACCTAGCTAGCGTCTTCCGGGGGCCATTTATGGATGGAAACTAGCTAGCTTGCAAAGGGAACTAAATGATCATCTTGGAGATAAACCCTCACAATCCACAGAAACGGTTCATTCGTAGGGCAGTGGAAATCCTCCTCAACGGTGGAGTTATTGCTTATCCAACTGACACGTATTACGGTATTGGCTGCGATATTTTCAACAAGAACGCCATTGCCCGTGTTTATCAGTTGAAACGTCGATCGAAACACAAACCTTTCAGCTTTATCTGTTCGGACTTCAAAAACATCAGCCAATACGCTCAGGTTACCAACTACGCCTACAAGACAATGAAGCGCCTTCTTCCCGGACCTTATACTTTTATTCTAAAAGGCTCCCGGCTAGTGCCAAAAATCATGCTAACCAAACGTAAAACAGCTGGGATCAGGGTTCCAGATCATGCCATTTGCCTGGCTATCGTCCAGGAGCTAGGACATCCTATACTCAGTACAAGTGCCACGGGTCCCGATGGTATCATCCTGGAGTCTCTCATTGAAATTGAGGAACGATTGGGTCATGCCCTCGATCTCATTGTAGATGGCGGCCCTGTTCCTTCTAAGCCTTCCAGTGTTGTCTCCCTGATAGACGACTTTCCGGAGATTATCCGAGAAGGCCTGGGAGACGTGGACGTCTTCCTTTAATTGTGGATTGGGGACGCGGATTGCGGATTTGTCCTCCTGGGTCTGCGTGCTTAAATCTGAAACGGAGTACAGCAGGATCTGCTATTAGGAAAGATTAGGTTCCCCCGGAAGTGGAGGAAGTAGGAGAAGGCCCATGTATTCTTGTATGTTATCGGCGAGCTTTTCTGTTACCCGATTAAATAGATAATCCACAACAGAGCGTTTTTCCTTTTCGGGATAAACGATTTTCGGCTCACCCTCAATGCCAGCCAGCTTGGCAGCAGCATTTATTGCGTCCCTAAGATTCCCCAATTCATCCACCAGTCCCAGCTCTTTGGCCTGTTCCCCAGTAAAAATGCGACCGTCGGCGACCTCACGGACTTCCTCTTCCTGCATGCGCCGTCCTCGCGCCACGTCCCGAACAAATTGCTGGTGGACATTGTCAATCATTGTCTGCAGATAGGCGCGTTCTTCGGGAGTCATCTCCCGCGAGGGATTCCCCACGTCCTTGAATTTACCGCTCTTTACAATCTCCATTCGAAAGCCGATTTTGTTGAGGAGTTCCTCGAAATTGGTAAATTGGAGAATTACCCCGATACTACCAGTTATGGTACCTGGATTGGCATAGATCTTTTGGGCTGCAGAGGCAATATAGTAACCCCCGGAAGCGGCAATAGAACCCATGGAAACCACCACCGGTTTCTCTCGTCTCGTCCGGCCTACTTCCTGGTAGAGCTCCTGCGAAGGACTCACACCACCGCCGGGAGACTCAATCCTTACCACCACAGCTTTTACAGAGGAATCTTTTCTGAATGTGGCTAGTTGCTCTATGGTTGGTTGGGAGTCGGCTATGACACCCTTAATTTCTAGGACTGCAACTTTTTCGCCAAACATCAGTCCTGCATCACCGCCACGCAGGTGCGAAAACCAAGCAATGCTGCCAAAGATGACAACGAGGATCAAGATTAAAACGCTTGCCGCCAAAAAGACGGAACGTTTGCGCACCTTACTGCCTCCCAGTCTGGATCCGGCCGGTGTCTGAACAGGCACCCTGGATGGAAACTACTTATTCTTTATCATCCCCTCCCAAGAAGTTATCGGTACGTCCTTCCAACTCTTCCTTTAACAGCTGGCCAAGATTTGAGGTTGCCGCTTTGGGGCTATCTACATACTCATAGTACTGGGTCTTTTCTTCATCGTCGTCCAACCTCTTGAGGGAAAGCCCGATCTTGCGCTCTTCTTTGCCTATGTTGACTACCTTGGCGGTTACCTCCTGACCCTCTTGGAAAAGTCCGACAGGTGTCTTGATTTTCTCCTTGCTGATTTCAGAGACGTGTACTAACCCCTCAATTCCTTCCTCTATTTCAACGAAAAGGCCAAAATCTGTTACGTTGGTCACCGTACCGACAACTGAGTTCCCAACTGGATATCGCTCCGGGATTTCTTCCCATGGATCAGGGCTTAGTTGTTTTACCCCCAGAGAAAACCGTTCATTTTCTTTATCAATATTGAGGACTATAGCCTGTATCTCCTCTGCCTTCTTGAAAAGTTCTGAAGGGTGTTTAATTCGCTTGGTCCAGGAAAGATCTGAGATGTGCACGAGACCATCTATGCCTTCATCGATACCAATAAAAAGTCCAAAGTCGGTAATATTCTTGATCTTTCCCTGAATAGTGGTGCCCACAGGGTACTTCTCTCCAATGACGTCCCATGGATTGGGCTCTACCTGTTTCATACCCAGGCTAATCCGTTTGTTTTCTTTGTTCAGATTGAGAACCACTGCTTCGACCATGTCGCCCTGTGCTACGACCTTAGATGGGTGGCGAATTTTCGCGGTCCAGGACATTTCGGAGACATGGATCAGTCCTTCTATACCCGGCTCAAGTTCCACAAAAGCACCATAATCAGTCAGACTCACAACGCGTCCCGTTACCCGGTGACTCACTGGATATCTCTCGTCAACTGTAGTCCATGGATCTTCTGATAGCTGTTTTAGACCCAAAGAAACCCGTTCTTTTTCTGGATCAAAGCTCAATACCATGACATCGATGGTATCGCCTATCGAACACATCTCTGACGGGTGCCCGACTCGACCCCAACTCATGTCCGTGATATGCAGCAAACCATCAATTCCACCGAGGTCCACAAACACGCCGTACTCGGTGATGTTTTTTACAATACCCTCAAGGACTTTACCCTCTTCCAGTTTATCCAAAGTATCAGTCTTGAGTGACTCTCTTTCTTTCTCCAGAAGTACCCTGCGTGAGAGTACTACGTTACGCCTTTTCTTATTGTATTTCAAAATCTTGAACTGAAACTGCTGTCCAATGAGACTGTCAAGATTGCGAACCGGCCGGAGATCCACCTGGGATCCAGGTAGAAAAGCTTGCACGCCAATGTCGACGGAGAGTCCACCTTTGACCTTCGAAACAATCCGGCCTTCAATGACCCCTTCCTCTTGATAGACATCGCTAATGTCGTCCCATACCTTTATCTTTGCGGCTTTCTCTTTGGAAAGAACAATTTCGCCGTTTTCGTCTTCGTGAGATTCAAGAAGAACATCAACCTCATCACCTACCTTGGCACTTACCTTGCCCTCTTCATCCTTGAATTCAGCGACGGATATCTGACCTTCAGACTTGTAGCCTATATCCACCATTACATAATCGTCGGTCACCTGGATAATGCTACCGCGCACTACCTCGCCTTCCTTGATGCTTTTGAGGCTTTCTTCGTAAAGCGCCTCGAAGGATTCCTCTGTGAGCACCTGGTCCTGATCTTCTAGCTGCTCGATAGAAGTCACCGTCTCTTGCCCAAGATCTTCCTGCTCCGCTACAGTTTCCGCAGTTTGCTCTGCAACCTCTTGGACTTCAGCCTCTTCTCCAGCGGTCGCCTCGATCTCTTCTGACTGATCTTCCTGCTCCGCTACAGTTTCCGCAGTTTGCTCTGCAACCTCTTGGACTTCAGCCTCTTCTCCAGCGGTCGCCTCGATCTCTTCTGACTGATCTTCCTGCTCCGCTACAGTTTCCGCGGTTTGCTCTGCAACCTCTTGGACCTCAGCCTCTTCTCCAGCGGTCGCCGCGATCTCTTCTGACTGATCTTCCTGCTCCTTGGTCATTTCCACAGTTTCTTCTTGATGGTTTTGTTCTTTTTTTACCATTAACCGATTACCCCCATGCCTGATTTGAACTCCCTTTACCCTTTTCTCCTAGCCCTCTTTCAATTTCACCCGGTTTGCCACTAAGGGTCCCGAGTGAAAGGTTGTAACTGTATAACAGAAACAATAGTGAATTACAAACCATTTCCCTGCATACTTACTGGGTAGCACAGCTAATTTCACCTTCATGCTTCTTTGGTAGAAAGCAATTCGCTGGGTGCTTTCCGCTTCTTTTCGATGTACCCGAGCATTAGCTGCACGACCTCTTCAATTTGTGCATGGCTAGAATCCAGCACAATGGCGTCGGCTGCCGGCTTGAGAGGCGCCAACTCCCGACTGCTATCGTTCCGATCCCGCTCAACCATCTGCTGGTAGACTTCCTGAGGGGTCGTCTCCTCTCCCTTGACCTCCAATTCCAAGTATCGTCTCTTACTGCGAATCTCAGGATTAGCATCCAGAAAAAACTTGACATCAGCGTCGGGAAAAACCACTGTGCCCATATCACGACCCTCCAAAACCACGCCACCAGCTGCCCCCATCCTCCGCTGAATCTCTGAGAGCCGCTCCCGTACCACCTTCTGGGCGGATACGGCTGAGGCCAGTGAACTGATCTCTGGCCTGCGAATTTCTGTCGTGACATCCTGTCCATTGGCCAGCAAATGTAAGATTTTGTTTTTATTGATAAATTGCAAATCAAGTCCCAGGCAGATATCCTCTAGCGCCGACTCGTCCAGAGGATTCGCGTGCTCACTGTCTCGCGCAAGCACGGCAACAGCCCGATACATGGCACCGGTGTCCACGTAAATGTAGCCAAGTCGCTTGGCCAGAAGTTTACTCACTGTGCTCTTGCCGGCCCCGGCGGGACCGTCAATTGTAATAACAAGCTTTCTAGGTTCTTGAGTCACAGATAGTCTTATGTCGGCACCGTTACACCGAACATCTCCACTCAATCTCATGTAAAACAAATTCTAAATCCGAATATCAAATGTTCAAAACAATGAATCATTCCTTAATGCACAATGAGCTGGTTCGTTTTGAATTTCGTGCTTTGGACATTTGAATTTGTTTCGTGCTTCGGATTTAGGATTTCGGATTTTATCACGTTCCGCTATCCGCCTTCACTGTCCGTCCCTAGCTCTGTCATAACTTCCCTGAGAGCGGTAAGGAACCTCTGATTCTCCTCGGGTCGCCCCACTGAAATCCGAATGTAATTGTCTAAACCGTATGCATTCATGGCCCTGACGATCACTCCGCGTCGTAACATAGCCTCGTAAACCTGTCGCCCGTCGTAGCCGATTTCCATCAGGAAAAAATTCGTTTGCGTGGGAAGAGTGCGTATCTGCATCGCCGCCAGCTCCTTATACAGGAAGGCCAATCCTTCCCGCACCGCTTTCTGAGTCTCCTGCAAAAACTGTTCATCATCCAGGGCGGCTAGGGCCGCCACCTGGGCCAGACTATTAACATTGAAGGGTTGGCGCACGCGATTAACATAATCCGCCACCTCTGGAGGCATGACTCCGTATCCAACCCGAAGTCCCGCAAGGCCATAGGCTTTGGAGAAAGTTCGAAGGCTGATAACCGGTGGCGAACCACTCAGATAATCTAGACCAGTAATGGTCTGCTCTGGGTTAGCAAATTCTATATAGGCCTCATCAAGGACGATGAGGACATCGTCTGGAACCCGGTCTATAAAAGTTTCAAATTCCTTTCGACCAATGACCGTACCGCTTGGATTGTTGGGATTGTCCAAAAACACAAGTCTGGTTTGTGGGGTAAAAGCCTCTGCCATGGCTTCCAGATCATGGGCAAACGCTTTCTGAACCACCTGAACAGGACGCCCCCCCACTGCCTGCGTCATAAGACGGTAGACGAGAAAGGTGGGCTCTGACATCAACACGTCCTCGCCAGGCTGGACAAAGGTGCGAATAAGGAGATCAATGATTTCATTTGAGCCGTTGCCCAGTACAATCGAGGACTCCTCCACCTCTAATCGCTGACTTAATCGCGTTCTGAGATAGTACCCGCTCCCATCAGGATAGCGGCGCAAGTTCTTCAAGTGGTTGCGAATGGCTTCTAGAGCCAGCGGGGATGCTCCCAGTGGGTTTTCATTGGAGGCAAGTTTGATGGAATCTTTAATACCGTATTCACGTTCTAGTTCTTCGAGGGGTTTTCCTGGTGGGTAGGGTTTTAAGGTGGCTATGTTTTTAGGTACTCGAATTCCCATAAGTTTCGAATCAAGCTTTGCTGAATACCAACCAGCACTGGCCCAGTAAATCTTACAGGGACTCACTCCGGCAGGATCCTTAGAAGAAGCCTAAAGGCAGGCGAGAAAAGGTGGGTTTTTTTGGGGCTAAAGCCAATCAGCTTGGGTAAAATTTCTCACGTCACTATGCTTGTAGGTTTTCTGAGCCCTATGCAACCTGAACCTGATGATTCCTCAATGAGTCTGATGTTCTTGCCTGCAAAAATCCTCGTGTCAGATAATTACTGGTCGGTAGTCTCTCCTTTCTCTTGACGCTCGTCGTCTGGCCTTCCCAATGCGACACCGCGCTATATATCGCAGTTTTACCTGAAAGGCAACTCTTAAGTTCGCAAAGCGCATTTCAAGTGAGACGAGCGAGACTGGCAAAACGAGAATGATTTGATCCTTCCCCTACCAGACTTCCCGTCTCGCCCGACATCCCGCCCTCCTCCGCAAGGCGAGAAGCTTGCGGTCAAATATACTGATCGGCCATTTCTTTAATCATCTCATCCACTTGTCCAGTTGCCTCCAGATTCCATTGATGCATCACCTTCTCAATCTTGGCTCGAAGAACAGAGTCTTCCAGGTCGTCCAAACTCCTGTACGCTCCTCCCCATCTTCCCACTTTGTAAATGAGTCGTTCCCTTTCTGGCAGGGCCAAGTAGCGATCGGCCACAGACAACATCTTCTCTTTGTCGTCTGGCAAAGTTCCAGATATCTCTTCCAGCAGGTTCATGATGTGATCCGAAGCGACCGTTGAGGTGATACCATCCAGATGTTCTATGAAAAGACGGATCTCTCGCACTACGCCGTCATCGTCGAGGAGTTCCATCTCGCCGGTTTCAATTTTCTCGGAAAGGGGAGCAGACGCGGGAACCCGCAGAGAGCGGAGCCTGATATAATCAGCATTGATCTGGTTCAGCACGTCTGCTGTAGCCAAGGCATGCTCCCGCCACCAGAGTTTCCCCCCAAGGCCTGGCATGACGTACTCCGACAGGGAGATGGAGGCCTCTTTAACAAGACAACCCGCCTTGACGTGTTCCGCCGCCGTACTCCCTTTTTGCATAAAACTCAGCACGGGATCATAACCGCTCTCCATGCCGATATGTATGCGGTCCAGACCCGCCTCGCGCAGCATCACCATCTGCTCCAAAGTCCGCCGGGCCAAGGTTCTGGACCGAGCGTAGCTGGTTATCCTACGGATTCCGGGAATTGTCTCACGCAAATAATGAAGAATCTCTGCCAGATCCTCAGGCCTCATAATCAGGCTGTTGGCATCCTGCAGAAAAACGCTTCCTTCTCCGAAGTATAACCAGTGAGCTATCTGGCGATAGATAAGAGCGTGATCTCTACTAGGATAGATATGGGAAATCACTGTTCCTGTAATCTTCCCCCCGAAGCCAAGTTTCTTTGAAATCCTCTGAATATCCTCAATAATCTCACCGATTTCATCGATTTCGCTTTTTATTTCGGCTACGGATCTGCGAGAGAAGGCAGTTTCTTTGTATACTGGACAAAACAGGCACTTGTTCCATGGACAGTTACGTGTCAGCCTCAGAAGCAGACTCTTGCTTTCACTTGGGGGTCTTATGGGACCTTGTTCTATCATTCCTCTCCTCTGTTGCTTTTCCGCCGGCTCTTTCTAAGGATAAGAAGTAAAGAATCCAGGCCCATAGAAGATCCCGCTATGCCGGAAAAAACCAGATTCCCTAGATTCGGATGAATTTTATCATACTGACTCGTGGATATGTACCTGGCCCCATTGATCAGTCTGATTTAAATGAGGTATCCTATTTACTTCTTGCCTTGCTCGCACACATATCTTGTGCTATCGATGTAGCTTTGGTAGTGGTCATATGCCGGTCATTACTCGAAATCGATATAGTTGTATTAGTAGGTGAACCTTCATTTGGACTAAAATCACGTATAAGACCTCCTGTGTCGATTATGGAATGCAGAAATAGGAGTTGTGATGCGGAAGATAGCCGTGTTGACCGCTGTACTGGTTGGAGTCCTTTTGATTTGGCCTTCTGCTTCGTGGGCCGGAGTCAAGTTAGAAATTGACGAAGATTCCAACTTGGAGCTAGGCTTCAGGCTCCAGACCCAGTTTCTCAGCAGCACCAATTCTCAGGCGGATGCAGAAAACGATCACGAGGAGAAATTTCTTCTTCGTCGGGCCCGAATCCGACTTGGGGGTGGTGTCACTAAATGGGTCAAGTTCTTCATCCAGGTGGGGTCAGACTCAGAAGAGGACGGAAGCGTTGGAGATGCAAAAGTGATCGACGGTTTTATCAATCTCCATTTGCTTGACCAAGCACAAATCATCATGGGGGCGCACATGGCGCCTGCTGGCCGGCAACACCTAACCAGCTCTGCCGCCATGATGGCCATCGATCATCCAGGCATCACCGACTATAATCTCACCTGGGGCCTAAACGGTGGTGCAGTATTCAACACCGCCGCCTTTGAAGATGGCAACTTGGATCTCAGCGGGGATGGTAATGTAAACCGTGATATTGGGGCAACTTTGTTCGGCTCCACATCTTTTACCGAGACATTTCATGCCAAGTACTATGTGGGCGGTTACACCGGCATCCAATTTATGAACAATTCTGAGGACAAAGAGCGGGTCACCGCCCGGGTGCAATTGAACTTTTTCGAGCCCGAACCGGGCTACTACAATCTCTCCACTTATCTAGGAGCAAAAAAGACTGTAGCCATCGGCGCCTCCATTGATCATCAGCAGAGAATTGCTCGCGATGCAGTTACGGATGACAACATAAACTATCTCTACTACTCCATCGATGCTTTCGCGGACATTCCTGTTGGTCCAGGTAGCACAACCTTCGAGGCAGGTTATAGTAATTTGGATCTTGAAGACTCCACCGCTCTTCGAGACTCAGCCTCTGGTCTTCCGAAAAATGCCAAAGAGACCGAGGGGGAAGGGTTCTATGTTCAAAGCGGATACTACCTCGAGAGCCTGAATCTCCAACCTTGGGCCCTCTTTGAGCGTTGGGACAGCGATGCCTCCGATGATGTGGGAAGCTGGTCCGCTTGGCGGGTTGGAGTTAACTATTTCATCAAGGGGCATAACGCCAATATAAAGGTGGGATTCGAGCAATTCAGGGCTGATGAGAACATCGGTGGTACTGCCGATAAAAACATCGACAGCTTTCTTATCGGCTTTTATGTGTCTTACTAAACCAGACAACACGATAGGATTACGTTTAGAACCTATTTCCTGGAAGGTTTTTATAGCAGGAAGTCCTTTAGGAGGGTAAATTGGACATTAAAACACTTCTGACCACTTTCGGCCTTATCTTTCTGGCAGAGCTAGGGGACAAAACTCAATTCGCAGCTCTCTGCCTATCAGCCGACAGCAAGTCACGGCTGGCCGTGTTCTTGGGTGCCTCTTTGGCTTTGGTTACCAGCGCTTTTTTGGCTGTGTTGCTGGGTGCCTTTCTCGCCCGGTGCTTCCCCCCCCATATAGTGAAACTCGTCGGCGGCATTCTCTTCATCGTCATGGGCGCAATCATGCTGATCACCCGCTAGCGCTCGACCCCAGGAATCAGGTATCTCTCGCCCGCTCACCCGCCTCTGCGGGCTCGCTAGAGAACTCAGAGAACTCCGAAAAAACTGTAGAGCCTCTTGATAGTGATCGCTTAAAGGCCCCGCAACGCGGGAGTCCCGATAGATTCCGATCGGGACTAGTGTGTAGTGCTTGAGGGCCACGAGTAAGCTAGCTTCCTCTGGCTTTCAAGCACTACACACACAGCCTTTGAGCTATACGTGCCAGATGAAACATGCAACGTTTTGAAAAATGGGGAGCTCACGGAGTTTTGTTTGAGGTCTCTGTGAGCTCTGAGAGAGATACTAAAACCTGCGGTAATGAAAGGTAATAGGCGGTCCTCCTGCTGGGGGGAACACGAAGATTGTTATGAACAGTGTCAGCACGCTGTAGACGATAGCCCCACCAAGTGCGCTCCAGAATCCGCCCACATGAAAACCTGGTACAAAAGCTGCGGTGAGCTTGAAAAGGGTGGCATTAATCACTAAGGTGAACAGCCCCAGACTCAGCACGGTGATAGGCAGAGTAAGGAGCAGCAAAACTGGCCTAATGAAGGCGTTGATGAAGGCAAGAATCAGCACAGCCAGAACTGCTGAGAAGAATCCTTCCAGATAAATGCTCTCAAACAGTCCTGCTGTAAGAATCAATGCCACTGCATTTAGCAAGATCCTGATAACCGTGCGTTGCGCATCCGTCAACTGTGATCCTCTCGTTGGTAAATCATTGTGATTCATTTGCATTCTTTAAACCTCTGTCCTTTGATCTCTGACCTCTGTCTTTTGATCTCTGACCTCTGTCTTCTGCTTACTGCTTACTGGCGGCTTCCATTTCCACAATGAGCGTTATCCAGCCTTTTTCCTCCAGCACCGGCTCTTTTACCACGGCACAAGATGGAAGTAAAACTCGAACCTTGGGGAGTTTTTCTTTAAGGAAGCCGCCGACTATGGCCCAACGGTAGCGGCAAACAGCGGAACTTCCCAAAAAGGTCTCAAGGAAGTCAAAATGTATATTAACGCATAAAAGTTCCGCTTCAGGCAATTGATCGCGAGCATCTCCCCGAATCAATCTTACAACATCTTTAACCCCGTTTCGCTCGCAATTAGCTGCTGCAGTGGAAATAGCCATTGGATTCAAATCCAGAGCCTCTACCTGCTCGGCTCCGAGTTTTGCAGCGGCAATGGCCAGTATACCGGTCCCAGTCCCCAGATCGAGAACTCTAACGGGTCTGGCTTCAGCATAGAGCTGGGACAGCGCTCGTAAGCAACCCCGAGTAGTGGGATGTAGGCCGGATCCGAAGATGACACCTGGATCAATCCACAGCAAAATCTCACCCGGCTTCAGTTCCACCGACTGCTGCCGGGTGATAATACTGAAGCGGTCGATAATAAGTGGTTCCTGAGCAGCAAGCTGCTGCCATTGCCCATATGGCATCTGGTAGTGACGAGTGAGACTAAACTCCGGATGCTGTTGGAAGAATGATTCCAATATAGCTTCGGCAGGACTGGTAAAAAACAGATAGGTATAATCTGCCTCCGGCCATACTCCCAGGAGTCCATCCAGATCTAAATACGCTGGTGGCACTCCTCCCTTTAATTCATAGACATAGAGAGTTTGTTCAGGGTCTAGCATCCTCCGTCGTTCCTCCGTTGGCAAATTCGAAACCCGAATATCGAAATCCGAAACAAATTCAAATTACCAAAATCCTAATGACCAAAACACTAATTCTTATCGAACATTGGTGAATTTGACACCGGGGCTCCACCTTCAGGTGGGGAGTCCGAAGGACCAAACCGGGAACCCGCCCGAAGGGTGGGACTCCGAAGGAGAATTTCAGATTTGTTTCGTGCTTCGTGCTTCGAATTTCGGATTTAGTACTTCTACAGGGTATCCTTTGTCATCACGACCGTGCGAACCCCCTTCAACTGACGAAAGGCAGCTCCGTTCTCCACCATCCTTAAAACCACACTCTCTTCTTCAACCAAAGCACCACCGATTACATCAAGACCGCAATCAAGTAAAATGGTGCTCAATGGGGTCGAAGGACCTAACATAATCTTAAAACTTCCCGGTTTACAGTTGGCCATGATTCGGTCAAAGGTATGGTTTATTAGGCAACTCGCCGTAATGGCCACCACATCAGCTCCTGCTAAGGCCTGGTAGCCCTCCTCCTCAGACAGGTCACCACTGCGTGGTTCTTTCTCCATCACCCAGAGGTTGCGCACCTTCGAGCGCAATTGTCCAATAAAGGGAAAGTGTCCCACCACCATAAGATTCTTACCGATAGCCCGCTCTGCAATGATTTGCTTGGCGTTCACCTCAAGCAAAGCCTGGTAGTCAATCTCGAGAACGGAATTAAGAGCCGCCATGCCGATACCAGCTCTGACCCAGTGATCCTCGAGAACCCAATATGCCAGATCACGAGCGCGCCTCCCTATCAGAGTTCCAACCCCCTGCTCCGAAACTACTGCGTCGCTCTGTCCCTGGCTGTGTAAATGAGCGGCCAACCCAAGCCGTTGGCTTGCCACTGCAATCAGATGGGATCCGACAACCCCGGCGGTTACCGGCAAGTCTATCTTTAAACTCTCGAGTAGCTCCTGGAGTATTTCCATGTGCTGTCTTTAGTAAATGGTAAACCCTTCGACAGGCTCAGGGCAGGCGGTAAGCGGTGAGATGTCGCGGCTGGAAAGCCGCTCCCACAGGAGAATCCCTTTCTTCTATCTTCTATCTTCTATCTCCTGCCTCCTGTCTCCAATCTGCAATCTACAATCTAAAATCTGAAATCCACCCGCTGTGTCATGAGATTTGACAATACTGTCGCTGTGAATTAAAGTAAGTGAAAAATTTATTTTGAGCTAGGAGGGTATTAATGCCAATATACGAATTCCGCTGTCTTTCCTGCAACCATTGTTTCGAGCTGCTCTCTGTTCGCAAAGATGATACCTTGGAAATGAAATGTCCAAGTTGTGAAGGTGAGGAAGTTGAGCGAGTGTTGAGTTGCGTCAGCTATGTCATGGGCAGTAGTAGCTCAAGTGGAGACTCTGACAAAACAAAGGTTACCACCAAATCATGCGGTGGCGGCAGCTGTGGCATCATTGATATTCCTGGTCCCAGTAGATAACAAGCACGAGGAACGAGGCACTAAATACTCCCCCAATTCTACAGGCGCACCGTACCTATCCTCCCTAACCCGGATATTTCATGAATCACTTGCTGCGACCACGGATATGGCCGTCCTTCCTGGCGTCCTCGGGTGTCGGCCCCTGCGACGTACCGTTCAGGTACGCCTCGGAACCAACACCCTGCGGTTGCCAGGTGGCACAACCATCTTCGTGGTCTCGCGACAGCAATTCATAAAATATCCGGGTTAAACGTTATAATGTCAGGGAAATTCTGGAAGTGCTTCTCCGAAATGGAAGGTAATACTCGTTACTGGTCGGCTACGGTCTGAAGAAATTCCTCAACGAGTTTGCGTAGGTAGGGATTGGTTTCACTGAATTCGACGCCCATACGGGCTTTCTTGCCACCCATAGCTCGCGCCCAGACAATGTGGCCAGGCACGCGGACCATTGGTTTGCCAGGAAGGGTAAATTGGAAAACGAACTTGGCTCCCAGTGGATGTGTCGATTCACTAAAACTGGTGGTATACAAGGCGAGACCCATGCCGGTCTTGGCCAAATCCAGCAGAATGCCCTGGTAAGACTGAGAGCCGCTCAAGGTTTGCCTACCTTCCGTTTCCGACACATACTCGACCTTGATACGCAACGTCTGCAACGGGTTCCGTTTGGCAGCCCGACGCTCTAGGCTTGGTTTTTCCATCCGCCTAGCGGCAAGGCGAGATGCAAGTACGGTGGTCGTGCTAAATCGTTCTGCCAGATCTTTCAAAATCTTTTGGAAGAGAGGCGAGAGTGTTCCATACTCAGTTGACAATTTTTCTTGGTCAAGAACCCCAACCTTGACCTTGCCCCTTGCGGCTATAGTCGCAGAGCGAGCGCCATATATCTGGGCCAAAAAAGAAACCTCTCCGAAAATATCGCCCTCTTCTAGCAAGGCAAGAGTTACCTGGCCCTTATCTGTCTCCTTGGTCACTCTTGCCTGACCTTCTAAGAGAACATAAATATTCCGGTCACTTTCTCCGCCTTCCATGAGGATGAGTTCTCCATCCTCGTATTCAACCTCATGCTTTACTTCCATGCGGGATATCTCCTAGCCCGGATGTTTCATGAATTGCTGTCGCGAGACCGTGAAGATGGGCGTGCCACCGGGCAACCGCAGGGTGTTGCACCCGAGGCGTACCTGAACGGTACGTCGCAGGGTACGGCACCCGAGGACGCCCGGAAGGACGGCCATATCCGCTGTCGCAGCAAGCGATTCATGAAACATCCGGGCTGGGTACAGAGATTTCTTGGTTATTACCTCAATTTACTGAAAAAAATCAACTACAATATCTTCTGGTTGCACCTATGGCAGTACATCGTACCAGCCGAGTTGACAAAACCGCAGCTCTGGCAGGTCTTCCCCTCGACCGGATCATTGGTCGTTAGCTTGCTCCCACACTTCGAACAAAACAAAGCGTCTGGATCGGCAGGAGCACCGCACTGGTAACACTCACTTGCCTCAAGTTTGATGCCACATCCTTTGCAAAAACTCGCACCAGCATCGTTTAACGCGCCACACGCCTTACATTTCATGAGATGTTTCCTTTAAACATCGTAGGTGACTGTCGTTCCTTTGGCCAGAGATGTAGGTTCGAGCTTTCAGAAACTGCTCGATGCTGATCCTTTTTATGATTATACAGGAATTTTCTACACACCGTCACCTCTTTTTGGAGCCTTTTTCCTGAATCTCATCTACTTCATCTCAGTCTTTCCAATGCCGGACAGCTTCGCTGTATCATGGTCTCAATAGGTGCACCTATGGGCACTCCGCAGTGATCCAATGGATCTGTTTGGTAACGAAGCACCTCGCTGCCATCAAAATAGCCGTCCCCATCGCTGTCGATGTCGGACCAGGAGGTTCCATACAACACAAACTCGGCGTAATTACTCAGTCCATCTCCATCGGGATCCCAATTCTGCAACCCATCCAGTAGTAGGGTCACTATCTGCTCCATTTGATCAATGCTCTCACTTGCCTCCGACCAATTCCCACTCTCCAACATCTTCTCAATCTCTTCACTTAAACGCATGGCGTTCGCTACGCCTTCAGGGTCCAAACTGTCTGCACCCATGGCTTGACACTCATTCAAATGAAATCGAGCAAGCTGGTATGAGCTGAGCAGGTCTGCCCGATTTCTATCTGTATCACAAGTGGCATTGGCGACGACAAGCCAAAGCAGCGCCAGTCCCACCAATGTCAGTATGCGTTGTTTCACCATATTTGTTCCTGAGAATCTTACACCAAAGGGAGAAAAAAGCGTGTCAGCCTCAAATCCCAAAAAATGGCCTTACTCCGCTTGAAAACCCAAGTCAAAGGCCTTCAGGTTCATCTTTAAGAAAGCCTTCTTTGTTTTAGTATTGAGGACCGTCTCCACAACCTCTCTACCAAAGGGCATTTCCGCGTGTCGCATGAGTGCACCTATCATCACCATGTTCACCGATAGTTCGGACCCGGCCTCACGCGCAAGCGATCTGGCGTCCAAAGCAATGAGCCTGTTTACATTATTTGACACAGTGCGCATCATCTCACCCACATCCGGGTATTGCTCCCGGCCGCTGGCAACAGCAAATGGAGAAATAGGGCTGTTATTCGAGATTACCAGGCTGCTCGATGAACACTTACGCAAAGCCCTCAACGTTTCCAACGGTTCAAACGACATAAGAATGTCTGCCTCACCGTCGGAAATAACCGGACTCTGGGCCGCTCCCATAACCACCGCAGACTCGACCACACCTCCCCGCTGGGCCATGCCGTGAACCTCGCTCACCACCACAGGAATATTCATGAGTAGGGCTGCTTCCCCCAGCACTCTGGTAGCCAACAGAGTTCCCTGCCCTCCTACTCCGGTGAAAAATATACGCCAGGCTTTCATAGAACCTCTTTCTTCTTTGTGTTCTTCACGCTCTTCGTGGTGAAAAATATCAAAACATAACGATCAAGCTGTCTTCTTCTTTGGCTTTATGGCGTGACAGATCTGCTTGCAAACACTACAGCCGCTGCATAGATGTTCATCGATGCTAATGAAGGCGCACTCTTCCTCATCCTCACAGTAGGTAAAGGCGGGACATCCAAGCTCATCCAGGCACCTTCTGCACATATCACATTCATTGGTCACCCGGAAAACTACTTTTTGCTTCTTGCCGGTGACACGCCTTTCGAATAACGGGCAAGGCGATTTGGAGATGAGCACTTTAACTCCAGGGCGTTGCTTGTCCTCAAGCATTTCCTTAAGTACCGCAACTGTTTTATCTACTTGAAGGGGATTCACTGTCTCTACCCGATCTACGCCGCATCCCCGCACTACGGCCTCAATGTCCACTTTTGGAGTTTGGCGTCCTTCAGGAGTAAGCTCAATCCCGGGGTGGGGCTGTTGCCCCGTCATGGCAGTGGTGCCGTTGTCCAATATAACCAAAATAAAGTTGTGGTCATTGTGTACCGCATTGATCAATCCGGTAATTCCAGAATGAAAGAAAGTTGAATCACCGATGAAAGCCACCACCGGTTCCTCCTGAGCTTTCGCAAAACCACCAGCGCTAGAAACGCTGGATCCCATGCAAAGAAGAAAATCAGCCGCCTCGAGCGGCGGCAAGATACCGAGGGTGTAGCAACCAATATCTGTGGGATAGATGGCTGCCGCATCGCCCAGAGCCTTGTTCACAGCATAGTAGGAGGCCCGATGCGGACATCCAGCACAGAGATTGGGCGGGCGCTGTGGGAGAGCCGATTCCATTTCCACCTGCCCCGGTTGATATTTGAGCTGGAAAAACCGAGCCATTGCAGATTTCACTTGAACTGGGTCAAACTCGTAGTACCGCGGTAATAATTCTTCTCCTTTGCCTCTGATTTCTAAGGAGAGCCCATTTTCCTGGGCAAGTATCTTGAGCTTGTCTTCCAAAAACGGCTCCAGTTCTTCCACCACTAGGACTCTCTCCACCCCTTTAAGAAAATCAAGACAGATCTCGTCAGCAAACGGGTAGGTCATGCCCATCTTCAGCACTCTGACCCGGTCGGTCATGTCCAGTTCTCTGACGGCATCCGCAACATAATTATAGCTCACACCGCTGGTCACCACCCCCCAGCCGCCCTTCCCTTCCACTCTATTGAAAGGGGAAGCACTGGCCTCAGACCCAAGTTTATTAATTTTTTCAAGTAGTTCCACACGTAGCCTGCGCCCTACCATGGGCACTGTTACCAGGTTGAAGGGATCTTTCTTAAAAGCGCCACTACGACGTGGTGGCTGAAGCAAACCCACTTCCACCGGGGTACGACTGTGGTTTATCCTGGTGGTGGTGCGCAACAATACAGGAATCTTATAGGCCTCTGAGAGCTCAAAGGCAGCCCGAGTCATCTCCAAGGCTTCCTGAGAGTTGGCCGGCTCCAACATGGGCAATCCCGCGAGCTGGGCGTAATAGCGATTATCCTGTTCATTTTGACTGGAGTGCATGGACGGATCGTCAGCACTAACTACAACCAAGCCTCCCTTCACTCCCACATAGGCAAGCGTCATAAGGGCGTCAGCCGCCACATTCAAACCCACATGCTTCATGCTGCACATGGTACGCAACTCGGAGATTGCGGCTGCAGCAGCAGTTTCTAAGGCCACTTTCTCATTTACTGAATATTCGAAATAAAGATCTGTTTCCTGGGAGATCCTATAGAAATTATCACCGATCTCCGAGGAAGGAGTTCCAGGATAGGTGGTGGCAAAAGAGATGCCTGCCTCCAAAGCCCCCCGAACAATTGCCTCGTTTCCTAGAAGCAGTTGCCTGCTACCCGGTTGGGCTGTTAATAGTTCATGCATTGTTAACCTCTTAACTTAGGGTGTCAGTGGTCCATAATCGCATAGCGCATAGCGGCAAAATCTAAAATGCAAAATCGCTATGCGCTTGGCGCTCTGCGCTTCGCGGCGAACGAAGTGAGTTACGACGGACAACTAACATCCATTATTGAGATAGCTTCCTGCGGTCCACCACCCCAGGAGCTGTCTCTTCTTCACGATTGATGGAGCCGGCTTCCACCAGTTGAATGCGTGGAGTGACCCCGATTCCCCCTGCAACCTTTTCCCGTATACTATCCACCAGGGATCGCTGCTCTCCCATCTTATCAAAAAAGAGGTCCTCAGACACCTCCACCAGCAACGTAAGTTTATCCAAATAGTCTGCTCGCTCCACCACCAACTGACAAGGAGGCCGGCCACCCTGGATCTCTTCAAGAATATCCCCAACCCTACTCGGAATGATGTTGATTCCTTTGACTATGATCACTTGATCGGTGCGTCCCAGCACCCTGCTCATCCGGACCAGAGTTCGGCCACATTGGCAAGGCTGGTATTCCAGAGAACAGAGATCGCCGGTACGGAATCTGATCAGGGGAAACGCTTCTTTCGTAATGGTGGTTATGATCAATTCCCCAACTTCTCCAGCTTCCATTCCTTTACCGGTTTCCGGATCCACCACCTCTACGATGAAGTGATCCTCATTTAGATGCATACCCGCCTGGTAAAGACATTCGCCGGCTACACCAGGTCCCATTATCTCGCTAAGGCCGTAATTATCTGTGGCCTTTACATAGAGGCGATCCTCGATCTCTTGGCGCATTTCTTCGGACCACGGTTCCCCGGCAAGCATGAGATACTTGAGAGTAAGCGTCTTGGCATCGATACCCATCTTTTTCATACGCTCAGCAATAACAAAGGCATAAGAAGGGGTTGCCACTAACACCGTGGTCCGGTAGTCCTGCATGATCGTCACTTGCCGTTCAGTCCGTCCCACCGAGGTAGGAAGTACGGATGCACCAACAAGTTCGGCGCCATAGTGAAGGCCCAAACCTCCCGTCAGAAGTCCATAATTTAAGCTTACTTGTACCACATCGTCGGCGGTGACTCCCCCGGCGGTAAGAATCCGGGCCACAAGCTCGCTCCAGTGTTTGAGGTCTTGTCGTGTATAGCCCACCACAACAGGCTTGGTGGTGCCTGAGGAAGAATGGACCCGTACCACCTCACGCAAGGGCACAGCAAAGAGATCATAAGGGTAGCCGTCGCTGAGGTCCCGACTGCAAGTGAAAGGCAATTTTTGCAGATCATTCAGCTCAACTAGATGCTCTGGCTCAAAACCGATTGTATCGAATTTCTTCCGGTAGAAAGAGACGTTTCTGTAAACCCGATTGAGCGTTGCCTGCAGCCGTTCAAGCTGCAACTGACTCAGCTCATCCCTTGACATACATTCATATTCTTGGTCCCAAATATTCATGGCCTCCCACTCCGTCGGAGTGTCCGTTGTCGGTTGTCAGTTGTCCGTTGCCAAAGGCAGCATAGGACAAAGAGCTTGGAGCATGGAATAAATAAAAGAGAGATACTTTAGCCATGCGCCGTGCTCTATGCGCCATGTGGTTCTAGGCAACGGACGACGAACCACGGACTTTGAAATTTTAGTCCTCCCATACTTCCCGGTATCCCTTGCCGAGATAGGCCCTCTTTACTTCATTATGTTCCAGCAGCATCTGGCATTTCCCTTGAAGAACGATTTTCCCTGTTTCCAATACGTAGCCACGGTCTGCTATGTGCAGGGCGGCTCGGGCGTTCTGCTCAATCAGCAAAATAGTGGTTCCCTCCTCGCGCAATGTTTTAATGATTTTAAAGGTTTCCTTCACAAGCAACGGCGAAAGCCCCATGGAAGGCTCGTCAAGAATAAGAAGCTTGGGCCGAGCCATAAGGGCTCGAGTGATTGCCAACACTTGCTGTTCGCCACCGCTCAGCGTACCAGCCATTTGATTCCAGCGACCCTCAAGAATGGGAAATTTCTCCTTGAAATACGCCATATCTGCTAATACGTCTCCCCTGTTCCGACGTATAAAGCCACCCATCTCAAGGTTATCTCGCAAGCTGAGGGTAGCGAATACCTTTCGTCCCTCGGGTACATGCGAAATACCGCTGCGGACGATTTGCTCGGCTGCCATCAGAGTAATGTCCTGACCTTCAAAGGCAATGGAGCCCCGGCTGGCGGGAGTAATTCCAGAAATTGTCTTCAAAACCGTGGTTTTACCGGCGCCGTTGGCGCCTATTAGGGTCACTATTTCGCCTTGGTTCACATGAAGAGACACGCCCTTCAGGGCGTGGATGTTACCGTAGTAGGTATGGACACTCTTTAGGGTTAACATCTATCAATCCACACGGTTTGCAGAGCACAAGTAAGACTAGGCACTAGTGGGTAAAAGCAAGAAGTCAGGTTTCAGGTGTCAGGAGTTAGAAAGGATATTTCTTTCTTTTTTTCCTGGATTCGGGATTCTGACTCCTCTTTTCTTACTGACGAACGGCCGCCTGCTGCCCAGCGCGAAGCGCAATGCACTTCGCGCTAGAGATCGGAGTAATCTACCTCTTCCCCCAGATAAGCCTCAATCACCAGGGGATCATTCTTTATCTGTTTCGGTTTGCCCTCCGCAATCTTCTCACCAAAATTCATGACCATAATCTCATCAGAAATATCCATTACCAAATTCATGTCGTGTTCAACCAGCACAACTGTAATCCCCTGTTCGAGAATTCGGTGGATCAAAGCCGCCAACCCCTCAGTCTCCCTGGTATTGAGTCCTCCAGCAGGCTCATCCAGCAACAGTATTTTGGGGTCAGTGGCAAGCGCCCGCGCCACCTCAAGTAGCTTTTGTTCCCCCAGTGGCAGATTACCAGCCAACTCCGTTGCTCTGTTCTCCAGCCCGACGAATGCGAGATGTTGCATCGCGCTTTCCCGGATCTGCCGCTCTTCCCGACGCATCCCTACCAGTCTAAGACCGGTGCTAATAATTCCGGCTCGACTCTGAATGTGCCTTCCCACCATTACATTTTCTAGAACAGTCATGCGACCAAACACTTCAACGTTTTGAAAGGTGCGGGATACTCCCAAGCGAGCGATCTCTCGAGCCTTACACCCTTCAATGGACATGCCATTCAGGGCAATAGCTCCACCATTTGGGGGGAAAACACCGGTGATCACATTGAAAAGCGTGGTCTTCCCTGCCCCATTAGGTCCAATGATCGCTTTGATGATTCCAGGAGACACCTTGAAGCTGAGGCCCTTCAAGG
>Ga0224503_10000113_pt1 | contig 22271 bp, 21 predicted proteins | sample SF_Oct11_sed_USG_2_FD_169106 | JGI IMG/M metagenome (GOLD analysis project Ga0224503, IMG submission 169106) | Sediment microbial communities from San Francisco Bay, California, United States - SF_Oct11_sed_USGS_21 | ecosystem: Environmental > Aquatic > Marine > Sediment | place: USA...
CAGGGCGAAGCGAATCTTGCTCAAGAATTACAGGTTAGGCGAAAATGCGTGTTTTTAGCGCATTTTAACCGCTACTTGGGCGGCTATGGGCATCCTGGACGGCCTGGCGCAATCGCGCCACGCTCAACTCCTTCAGACAGCGCAAGTGGCCGAGCGGGCAGGTGCGCTCGAAACAGGGGCTGCAGTCGAGACGGAGCCAATGGATATCGCGCTGCTTCGTGAGCGGTGGCGTGAATTCGGGCGACGAGGACCCGTAAATGCCGTGCACGTGGGCACCAACGGCAGCCGCAACGTGCATCAGCCCGGAATCATTGCTGACCGCCTGTTCCGCGTAACCGAGCAAGTCGATGACGTCTTGCAGCGAGGTCCGGCCACACAGGTTGCGCGCGGCACTCGCCGACGCGATACGCTCGCCGGCCGCTGCATCCTTGTCAGAGCCCAGCACCCAGACGTCGTAACCGTCGTTCCCGAGCAGCGCGGACAGCTCGGCAAAATATTCCAGCGGCCAGCACTTCGCAGGACCATATTCGGCGCCGGGCATCATCGCAATCACGGGCCGGTCGGTAGCGATGCCGAGTGACTCCATCACCTCATCCTGCTTTTGCCGGTCGACCGTCAGCGCCGGGAACGGGGCCGGTGGCAGCGCCTCGTCGGGCTCGAGGCCGAGGGCAACGAAGCGTTTCACGGTCTGGTCGAGAACGGACTTGTCGAACGGCCGCATGTCGGTGATGAGCCCGTAGCGGGACTCGCCGCGAAAACCGGTGCGCTTCGGTATACGTGCAAACCAGGGAATGAGAGCCGACTTGAGGGAGCGTGGCAAGACGATAGCCCGCTCGTAGCCCTCCTGCCGCAGCGAGTAGCCGATGCGCCGCCGCTTGCCGAACCCGAACTCGCCGTGCCCGGTTTCAGCGGCGATACCCCGGCGAACCTGCGGCATACGTGCAACGATCGGCAGCGACCATGCCGGCGCCAGCACGTCTATAGCGTCTTCGGGCCGGCGTTGCTTCAGCAGGATGAAGAGCGCCTGCGCCATCACCATGTCGCCGACCCACGACGGCCCGACGATCAGTGTTGCAGGCAGCGTCATGGGCTCAGCCGGAAAGCTGATCCAGGTAGTCTCTTACGCCGTTTTCGACCGGCCGGAACTCGATGTCACAGCCGGCCTCGCGCAGGTGATTGAGATCCGCCTGCGTGAAACTCTGGTAGGCGCCTTCGAGATGTGCCGGAAAAGGGATGTAGCGGATGTCGCCATGACCGTGCCAGTCGATCACCGCATTGGCGACGTCATTGAAGGTCTGCGCCTTGCCTGTGCCGGTATTAAACACGCCCGAAACGCCGGGGTTCTCGAGGAACCAGAGATTTACGGCACAGGCATCGTCTACGAAGACGAAGTCCCGCAGCTGCTCGCCATCGCCGTAACCGCCCGAGCCCTCGAACAGCCGCACTTCGTCGTCGGCGATGACCTGCGTATTGAAATGAAACGCGACGCTGGCCATGGAACCCTTGTGCTGCTCGCGCGGCCCGTAGACGTTGAAATAGCGCAGCCCGACAACCTGGCTCTCGGGACGCGCGGCGATACGGCGCACGTAGCGGTCAAACTGCAGTTTCGAGTAACCGTAAACGTTCAGCGGTAACTCGTTGTCGGGATGTTCTGCGAACGACTGCGATGCACCGTACACCGCAGCCGACGAGGCATAGAGGTAAGGAATTCTCCTGCCGAGACAGAAATGCAGCAGGCGCTGCGAATATCCGTAATTGTTGCGCATCATGTAACGACCGTCCCATTCAGTCGTCTCGGAACACGCGCCCTGGTGCAGGATTGCGGACACGGAAGAGGCAAATGCCTTATCGGTATCCAGACGATCGATGAACTCGTCTTTGTCGAGGTAATCGGCGATAGGCTGGTCCGCGATGTTGACGAACTTGTGACCGTCCTCGAGATCGTCGACGACGACGACGTCGTCATAACCGCGCTCTATGAGGGCACGGACGAGGTTGCTGCCGATGAAGCCGGCACCGCCGGTCACTACGTACATGGCTCAGTTCCTCAGCGCGACGACGCTAGTCGTCCCGCTCGAGATAGTACACGGCACCGCAATAAGGGCACTTGGCCTCCCCCGTTTCCTGCACGGGCAGGTAGACCCTGGGGTGTGAATTCCACAGGTACATGCCCGGCATGGGGCACGACAACGGCAGATCGTTCTGCCGCACGGCGTAGCGGTGCTCTGCGTTTGCCGGTATCAGGTTCTGGTCGACTGTGCCCGCTCTGGCTGCCACTGGTGGTCCCGTTGAAGTGGATCAGGGGCGGCAATTATACGCTGTCGCCGGCGCCGCCCGCTACGACCGATGCTGGCCGAGGTGCTGTTCCCAGACCGCGGCGACAAGATCCCGCTCACTCAGCAATTCGTCGTTACGGACGAACGGCGGCCGGTCGTTCAGCGTGAGATGGTGCAGGCGTCGCCGGAACTCCCGGTACGCATCCTGCAGCCGCGCCGCCGTCTGCACGTCCAGGCGGCCGACGCTGGCGAGCGCGGCAATCTGCCGTATGTTGTCGCTGAAACGAATGACCGCCGGGTACTTGCGGGCGTTCCGGAGCACCAGGTATTGCACGATGAACTCAATGTCGCCGATGCCTCCGCGGCCATGCTTGAGATCGAACCGGCCGGTATCGCTGCGGTCGAGTTCCTTGCGCATGCGTGTACGCATGGAAACCACCTCGTCTCGTAAGGTGTCGAGCCTGACGCGCGACATCAGGGTCTGCGCCCGGACACGCTCGAAGTCCATTGCCACCGCCGCACTGCCGGCGACGGACCGCGCCCGCAGCAGCGCCTGGTGCTCCCAGGTCCAGGCGTTCTCCTCCTGGTAACGCTCGAAAGCGTCAATGCTCGTGACCAGGACCCCCTTGCGCCCTTCCGGCCGCAGCCGCGTATCGATCTCGTACATCACGCCGGAACTGGTCTGGGTCGTCAGGAAATGCACCAACCGCCTGACCAGCCGCCCGAAGAACATCGCGTTGTCGAGCGGCTTGTCACCGTCGGTCATCTGCCGGTTACCCTTCGAATCATGCAGGAACACGAGATCGAGGTCCGAACCGTAAGACAGCTCCAGGCCACCGAGTTTGCCGTACGCAATAACGCCGAAGCCAGCGGCGTGCCGTTCCCCGTCGGTTTCGTAGTGCGGCGTCCCATGCTTGCCGGTCAGATCGAGCCACGCGGACTCCAGTGCGTAATCCAGCACCGCTTCAGCGAGAAAGGTCAGGCTGTCGCTGACCTTCATGATCGGTAACGCCCCGCTGAAATCCGCTACCGCGATTCGGAACAGGTTCGCGCGCTGAAACTGCGCGAGCGTCTCCATACGGGCCTCGGTGTCTGCCCCCTGCAGGTGCGCAAGGCGGCTTCCGAGCTCGGCCTCGAACTCGGCCTTCTCGATCCGCTCGGTTTCAATGCGCGGCTCGAGCAGCTCGTCGAGCAAAACCGGATAGCGCGCGATCTGCGCGGCGACATAGGAACTGCGCTCGCACAATTGCACCAGGCGGCGGGCGGCGAGCAGATTCTCGTTGAGAAGCGAAACGTAGGCGCTGCGGCGGAGGATCTGATTGATTACCGATAATGTCCTTTCCATTGCGAGGCGTGGCTCATCGCACTGCACCACCAGCGCCAGCAGGCGTGGCATGAAGCGCTGCAGACGTTCCTGAGCGATCGCGTCGATCTTCAGCGTCGACGGCGCGTGCAGGAAGGCCGCCACTGATTTGGCGAGCGCGCTCGCATCCTCTTCCCCGGAAAACGCGGCCGCCCATTCCTCTTCCGAAGCACCGCTCTTCCAGAGCGCCGCAAACCGGCGCTCGAGGTCGCCCTCGGCATCGGCTTCGCCACCCCGAAAAGCGATCGCTTCGAACTCGCGCGTGACATTGTGACGATGCCTGTCGAGATCGCGCACGAGGGACTCCCAGTCCGGGTAGCCCATCGCAACGCGCAGGCGATCGCGGTCGGCATCGTCCCCGGGCAAGTCGTGTACCTGTTGGTCACGCATCGCCTGGATGAAGTTCTCGAGACGCCGCAAGAACACGTAGGCCTCCCGAAGCTGCATCACCGCGGCCCGGTCCAGTCCCCGGCTGCCCTCGAGTGCGGGAAGCACGCGCAATAACGACGGTTGCTGCAGCTCTTCGCGATTGCCTCCGCGGACGAGCTGCATGGATTGCACGATGAACTCGATTTCGCGAATTCCGCCCGGCCCGAGCTTGACGTTGTCCGCCAGGTCACGTCGTTTGACTTCGGCGGCGATCAGCGCATACATCTCGCGCAGCGATTCGAAGACGCCGTAATCCAGGTAGCGGCGATACACGAACGGCACGATCAGGCTGTTGAAGAGGTCGTCGGCGACGACGCGTGGCGGCGGCTGACCGACTATGCGCGCCTTGATGTAGGCATAGCGCTCCCAGTCACGGCCGTGCTGCAACAAATACGATTCGAGCGCAGCAAAGCTCGTAACCGGCGGCCCGCTGTCGCCGAACGGCCGCAAGCGCGTATCGACACGGAACACGAAGCCGTCGGCTGTGTACTCGTCCAGGAGCGCGACGATGGATTGCGAGAGCCGTGTGAAGTACTGCTGACCGCTCAACTTGCGCGGGCCGTCGCTTTCTCCGTCAGCCGGATACAGAAAGACGATGTCGATGTCGGAGGAGAAGTTCAGTTCGCCCCCGCCGAGTTTGCCCATTGCCAACACCACCAGGGGCGTTATTGCGCCTTCCCGGTCCCTGAAGCGACCAAAGCGTTTCTCGAGCTGTCTTTCCGCGTAGCCGCCCGCGGCGGCGAGGAGTTGATCGGCGAGCGCGGAGAGCGCGCCGAGCGTCTCGGCAAGTTCGGCTGTCCCGGCAACCTCGCGCCACAGGACGTGCAGCATGAAGCGGTGTCGGAAGCGGCGCAGCAGCGACTTTACCTCGTCGATGCCCGCCTCGCTGGCGGCCAGATCATCTGCAAAAGTCCGTAGCTCGAGCAGATCCGGCGGCGATGAGAGCCGCTGCAGGCGGCTCTGCCAGTATTCCCAGTCTCGCAGCAGGGCATTTCCCGCGAATTCACTGACGGCAACAATGCGCAGCAAATGATTTTCGACGTCCGCCGCCAGACCGACCCTGCCGTGCGTATCCTCGAGCCGGTCAAACCATCGGGCCACCCCGGGACGCAATGCCTCCGGCAACTCGCCTAGCTTCTGTCTGTCGATAGCCATCGCCTGCAGTCTAGCGAAACTGTGGCCACCGTCGCGATAAACTCTACTTCTCCACGGCCGGGCAAAAGACCATGTCTGACAACAAGCACCTGCTGATCGTCTATCACTCGCAGTCGGGCACGACGTCGCAAATGGCGGACGCGGTGATTCGCGGCGCGCAGAGTCCCGATATTGGCAATGTCGAGGTGCGGACCCGCACCGCGCTCGAAGCGACCGCCGAGGACCTGCTCTGGTGTGATGCCTTCATACTCGGGACGCCGGAGAATTTCGGCTACATGAGCGGTGCCATGAAGTATTTTCTCGACCGTAGCTTCTACGACTGCGTGGACAAGATCGACGGCCGCCCTTACGCGCTTTTCGTGCGTGCAGGCAACGACGGCGCCGGCGCAATAACCAGCCTGCAGCGCATCCTCAAGGGTCTGTCGGTCAGGGAAGTTCAGGAGCCCGTGCTTATCGCCGGAGAATTCGACGCGGCACGACTCATTGAGTGCGAGGGACTGGGCATGACCATGGCGGCCGGCCTCGAAGCCGGCGTGTTCTGATTCAGGCGGTCGACTCTTTCGCCTGACCGGCAAGCTCTGACAGCACTTCGTCGAGCGGCACCGGCTTGCCGATTGCGTGACCCTGCGCGTAATGCACTCCCAGTTCCGCAACGAGCTTGCGCGTCTTTTCGTTTTCGACGTACTCGGCGACCGTTTCGAGCTCCATGACCTTCGCGACCTGCGTAATAGCAGCCACCATCGACTCCGAAATTCGGTTTTCAGCGATATCTCGGATGAAGCCGCCATCTATCTTGAGGATGTCGACAGCAAAGTTCTTGAGGTAAGCGAATGAACTGAGGCCTGCACCGAAGTCATCGAGCGCGATACTGCAGCCACGCTCGTGCAGCGCACCGATGAATTGCTGGGCTTTCTCCAGGTTGGACACGGCCGCGGACTCGGTGACTTCGAAACCCAGCGACGTGGCGGGCAGGCCGGCGGTGGCAATCTCATCCTCTATGAACTCGAGTATGTCGTCATCCGAGAGCGACTGCCCCGAGAGGTTCACCGAAAACAGGGCTCCGACGTCGCGCACGACCTCCGGATGTTCCATTAGACTTGCGATCGTCTTGGAGACCACCCAGCGGTCGACTTGCGGCATCAGCTGGTAGCGCTCCGCGGCGGAAAAGAACGCCGAAGACGGCACGGCGCTGCCATCATCGTCTCTCATGCGCAGCAGGATTTCGTATCGCGGCACGTCGCAATTACCCGCCAGCGTAGATATCGGCTGCGCCATCAGTGCGAATCCGTCGGAATCAAGCGTTTGCTGTATCTGCGCCACGAGCTGCATGTCGTCGTGGCGTCGAATGATGCTTTGGTTCTGTTCGTCGTAAACCTCGATGCGATCCCGGCCGTGGTCTTTTGCCGCCTCGCAGGCCATGCGGGCTGCAGTGAGCGAGGCACCCTCGTCACCCATCTTGCGATTGAACTCGGCAACGCCGATGCTGATAGTTATCTGCAGCGACTTGTCGCCCTCGAGGTAACGCAGTGATTGTCCCTTCTCGCGCACCTGGTGGGCCAGCTTCAGCCCCTCCTCGGCGTTCGCATGCGTCAGCAGGATGCAGAAGTCGTCGCCGGTAAGTCGCGACAACACAGCGCTGCGCGGCAGGCCGTCGTCGAGCAAACGGGCGAAGCGCAAGATGACCTCGTCACCGGCCTTGCGGCCGAAGGTGTCGTTGACGAGCTGCAAATTATCCAGGTCGAAATAGATGAGCTGGTGCGCGTCGCCTTTGGGTTCCAGGCTTTTCCAGGCTTCGTGCATCTGAGCCTCGAATCCGGAGCGATTCATCAGCCCTGTCATCGTGTCGAAGGACTTCTCGATGACGTACTCGACTTTGCGCACGATGTGCGACATGAAACGCCGATGCGCCGTGTTGAAGGATTCTTTGTTTACGCGACCGAGCAACGCAACCATGCCCTCGACATTATCCTGCTGATCCATGACCGGGCAGAGAAGAGTCTGGTAGCCCTCGTCGGCGAGCGTTTCGCCGCCTTCGGCCGCCGGGATCTCGAATACGACCGGCGACCGCTTGCCTTCCAGCTTGGGCAACATCTGGCCGATCAGATAGCGATCGAGCACCTTGCGATTGACGTTTTTCCAGCTCGAATGAGTCGCGCTGATGCGAATGCGCTTGGCAGGCATGAGCAGGACGCTATAGGCGATACCGAGGAAACGGCCGCTTTGGCCGACAAGCTGCGCCAGCCCGGCGTGACTGCGCGACTGGCCGTGGATCTTCTCATCAACCTCGTAGACCAGTCTGAGTTCTTTTTCGACGTCCTTGCCGTGCTCGAGCGCATCCCGCAGCTCGCGGTCGACACTCAGACCTTCGCCGATGACGGCCACCGCCGGCGCGAGCAGGTCGGCCAGCAGGTTCGGGTTAAACCAGGACGACTTGCCGGCATTTCGCGAGAACACGACAACGAGGAATCCCAGCACCGTGCCCTCGTCGAGAAAAACGGGCAGCACGAGCAACGTCCGCCCCGACTTCAGCGTGCGCCGCACGAACTCGGCCTCCGGGTGATCGCCGATCAGGATGTCGGCGTGCAGTTCGGCGATGAAGTCGTTGACTTCGTAGTCGTCGGCACCGTCGCTGCTCCAGATACAGCTTCGGTCGAGGCCGTAGAAGCAAAAACATTGCGCCCGGGGCACCAGAGACTGCAACAGGTCCGCAGCCTTGCCGATATTTCTTTTTGTCGTGAGGCTGTGAATTTCCGCTACCACGGCCGATCCCGTCACAACTTGGGCCACCTACAATGCCATCGGCGGCCGCAGGAGGCTGTGATTCAGGTCTCAGGTGAAACTATTTTATTGTGTCGATTCAGACCATTACGCGGATTACGGCGATCTAGCCCGGGCCTTTTTTGACCTAAAGGCCAAATTTGTGCCGCGGCGCCCACCCGCGGCCGAAGACCGGGCCGCGGGTGCCTGGTTTACGGCCGGTCAGAGGGCGGCGAGCCAGGCGTCGTCGGACCCCTCTTCGACGTCTTCGAAAAGTGGCGTGGACAGGTAACGCTCACCGGTATCGGGAAGCATCGCGAGGATGACTGAGCCGTCGGAGGCGTTTTCCGCCACGTCGAGCGCTGTCGCCAGCGTCGCTCCGGCCGAAATCCCGGTAAAAATACCCTCCCTCGCGGCCAGCTCCCGCGAGACCTCGATGGCGCGCTCGTCCGTTACACTCATCAGCTCGTCGAATATCCCGCGATCCAAAACATCGGGGATGAAATCCGGCGTCCAGCCCTGGATCTTGTGCGGGTTCCACGCGTCACCTTTCAGGAGCGCCGCTCCGGCGGGTTCTGTCGCCACGATCGTCACCTCGGGTCGAGCCGCCTTGATGGTTCGCCCGGCTCCCGACATCGTGCCGCCGGTGCCGTATCCCGTGACCCAGAAGTCCAGCCGCCGGCCCGCAAAATCGCGCAGGATCTCGGGGCCCGTGGTACTGGCGTGATACTCGGGGTTGGAGGGGTTCTCGAACTGCCGCGCGAGGAACCAGCCATGCTCCGCCGCGAGCTCCTCGGCTTTCTTGACCATGCCTGAACCGCGCTCTGCAGCGGGCGTGAGGATCACCTTTGCGCCGAGGCCGCGCATGATCTTGCGCCGTTCGACCGAAAACGAATCCGCCATGGTTGCTACGAATGGATGGCCCGTGGCCGCACAGACCATCGCCAGCGCGATTCCGGTATTGCCGGACGTCGCTTCCACGACAGTCTGGCCGGGCTTCAGCTCTCCGGCTTCCTCAGCATCGTTGATGATTGCGAAGGCGAGACGGTCCTTGACGGATGCCATCGGATTGAAAGATTCGACCTTGACGTAGATCTCCACGTTGTCCGGAGCCATGCGATTCAGGCGCACGACCGGGGTATTGCCGATGGTCTGCAGAATGCTGTCGTAAATCATCCTATTGTCCTTGTTGTTGCGCTGATGCCCTGTTGTATAGCAGAAAACCCGGCGCTTGCATCGTCTGCCGGAAAAACCGCCTTTCTTGATCCTTATGCACTTGTGTTATATGTAATCTGGGGAATGGAGCGATCCTGAGCAAAACGCTGTCGGATCTTCGGACGCACCGGAAAACCTTAGACAAATGGGTTATTTGCGGTTATTTCGGAAACGAACCCGAATAAGTGTGGTCATAGTTTGAAATCGCAGGTGATCCTGTAGCTCGGATGAAATTACAACAACTCAAATACTTGCTGGCGATCGCGGACAACGGGCTGAACATAACTGCAGCCGCGGATCGGCTTTACACATCCCAGCCCGGCGTGAGCAAACAGCTGAAGCTCCTCGAAGAGGAACTCGGGCTGCAGCTATTTACACGCAAGGGCAAGAGCCTCGGCAGCATCACAGCTGCGGGAGAACAGGTAATAGCGCGTGCGCGCCTCATCATGCAGGAAGTGGAGAATATCCGCAGCCTGGCATCCGACTATTTCCACGAGGAAGAAGGCACGCTGTCCATAGCCACCACGCACACGCAGGCGCGCTATGTTTTGCCCGACGTCATCAAGGAATTCCGCAAGCATTACCCGCGTGTCAGCCTGAACCTGCACCAGGGCACTTCCGAGCAGATTGCCGACATGGTCGCCGCGAACGAAATCGATTTCGCTATTGCCACCGGTTCGCGCCAATTGTTCGCCGACCTGTTGCTCGTGCCGAGCTACCGGTGGGACAGAAAGATACTCGTTCCCAACGACCACGCACTGACCAAGATAGGCCGTAAGCTCACGCTGCAAGACCTTTCCGAATACCCGCTGGTTACCTACGTATTCAGTTTCGGCGGCCAGTCATCGCTAAAGAAAGCCTTCTCGAACGAGGGGCTGGAGCCGGATGTCGTCTTTACGGCGCGCGATGCGGACGTCATAAAGACTTATGTCCGCATGGGGCTCGGCGTAGGCATCGTCGCGAGCATGGCGGAAGACTGCGACGACAAGAAAGACCTGACGGCCATCGAGGCCGAAGGCCTGTTTCCGCGCAGCACCACGTGGATCGGTTTCCGCAGGGACACTGTCATGCGGCGCTACATGCTCGACTTCGCGCGATTGTTCGCTCCGCACATTACGGCCAGCCAGCTCGAGCAAATGCGGCACGCCCGCACCCAGGAGGAAATCAACCAGCTCTACGCGGATGCGGAACTACCGATTCGCGATGGTTGTTCCGACGACCTGCCCATGGTCGATGAGCGGAAAGTCGTAGGCGCCTGAGCCCGGTAAGCTAGTAAATACGGATGCCGCCGTGGCGCTTGCGGCTGCGGTGATCGACCCAGCGAAGGGCAGCGAGAAAACCCGCGATCAGGCAGACGCCGATCGCCCCCCCGACCCACTTGTAAGGCAGGCTGTACTTGTAGCGTTCCGCGCGGCCCTGGTATTTCGCGTTGTCCTCTTCGAGTTCTTCGACGCGGGCTCGGGCAGCTTCCTGGTCGGACTCAAGCGTCGCGACCTGGGCTTTCAGTGAATCGATTACTGCAGCGGGCTCTGCAAACGCCGCCTTCGCCTCATTCAGTTCTGTCGTCAGTCGTTCGACCTCTGCCTGCGTTTGGTTAACGATCAGCTTGGCGGGCGGCTCGTAAACCACGTAGGCCGCCTTCACGTATCCCTCGGTGCCATCCGCCAGCCGGACATGCGCATACAGCCGGTCCCGGGACAGTATCTCGAATTCCGTGCCACTCTCGAGTGAACGAAAAGGCCGGTCGCTGGTGTCCTCCGCCTGGTGCAGGCCGAGCATCAGTCGGTCCGTAACATAGCCTGTCTCGGCCACCGCCAATATCGGCAGCAGTACGAGCAGCCCGATCACTAGTCGCATAGCTGGTTCTCCCTTGCCCGCCGCGAGTTTACTACAGCATCGTCGGAAGTCTTTACACTTATTGCTCGTACAACCACCGCAACAGTGCAACCTGTGCCTCTTCGCCGGGCCCGCGGTGCACGTCTTCAAAGTTGTGCAGCATCACCACGGAGAAACGCCGCCCCGAACTCGCCTGCAGGTACCCGGCGATCGCCGCGACATGATCCAGCGAGCCCGTCTTCAGGTGCGCCTGTCCAGTGAGGTGAGCGTCGTCGAATTTGCGCCTGAGCGTGCCGTCGAGCCCGGAAACCGCCATCGATGCGAGGTACTCGGGCATATAGGGCTTGCGCCAGGCGAACTCCAGCAATGCGCCGTATTCGCGTGCCGAGACACGCGTTTCCCGCGACAGGCCGGCGCCGTTATCGAGCGTGAGCGTCGGGAATTCGATGCCGGTATCGGCCAGCCAGTCCTCGATGACCTTGCGGCCACCGTTTTCGGTACCCGGCGGCCCGAGCACCTCGGCAGACAAGGTGTAAAGGATCTGCCGGGCCATGACGTTGTTGCTGTTCTTGTTGACCCGGGAGATGATCTCGGCGAGGGGCAAGGACTCGAACGACACGATTGGCTCGACGTCCTCCGGTGCCCTCGCATTCATCCACCCCCCCCTGAATTCACCGCCCGATTCACGCCAGACCGATGTGAAAAGACCGTACGCGAACTCATTGTGGCTGAGTGCGGTGCGGTCCATCGCGTAACTCTTGCAGCCAGTGGGAAAGCGGCCGCTGAAGATCATCTTGTCGATCGCTTCGTTCGCGGCAATGGTGATGCCGCGCTGATAGCCACCACAGTAACCGCGGCGCAGCGCGAGCTTGTTTTCGACACGCAGGTTCTCAAGTGGCGGATCGACCCAGACCCTGACCGCATTGCGATCATGATCGGGTTCGAACCAGTAACGCACGACCTTGAAGTTCATGAGCAAGGCGTTCGGCGCAACGTTATAGGCCCGCAACGGCTGGCGATCGAACTCGGCCGGGTCGTGGTCGGGCACCTCGAAGTAGCTGTCATCGATCAGCAGGTTGCCTTCGATCTGGTGAATGCCGGACTGACGCACCAGTCGCAGCATCTGCCAAACGCGTTCGGTAACCAGGAACGGGTCTCCGTGGCCCCGAATCAGCAGGTCGCCGTCGAGGCGGCCGTCTCCGAGCTCACCAAGCGCGAAGACATCGGTGGTCCATTTGTAGGTAGAACCCAGCAGATCGAGACCGACGAGCGTCGTCAGCAATTTCATTGTCGATGCCGGATTGCGCGGCACGTCATCCTGCCATCTCAGGACGATTTCGCCGCTGTCGACATCCTGTACGAAAACGCTCAGCGAGTCGTGCGGGACCTTGCGGATATCGAGAATATGGCGAACCGGCTGCGGTAGTTCCGCCTGCTGCGCCATCGTGACCGACATGAGTCCGCTGGCAAGCAGCAAGCCGAGGAGTGGCCTGTACTTCATAGTTTAGTCTTCAGCTAATCGAGTTCTTTTTGGCGCAACGCGCGCTTGGCTGTGCGTTGCACGATCCAGACGACCGCGACAATGGCGACGAAGGCGACGGCCGCGATCCAGTAGGTACCGCTTGCCGGGCGAACATCGCCAGCGAGAATTGCGCCGAAATCATCCGCGAGGGTGCCAAGATATACGTACAGGAGCACGGCAGGCAACATGCCGAGAGCAGTCGCCGCCACGTAGCTCGGTGCAGTAACGCGCGTCAGGCCGAATGCGTAGTTCAGTATATTGAACGGCAGGACGATGGCGAAGCGCGTCAGAAATACGATGTAGAACGATTGTGCGTTCACGGCCTCGTCGAGCGCCTGCAATTTCAGGCTGTCGCCCATGCGCTTTTCGACCCAGGAACGGCCCAGAGTACGGCCTGCAAGGAATGCGCCATACGCGCCCGCGGTGATCCCCAGCAGCGCGTACGGCAGTCCCGGAAATAGCCCGAACAACAAGCCGCCCAGCATCATCGAGATCCAGCCCGGGAACAGCGCTACGGTGGCAAGCGTCACAGCGGCAACATAGGCAACGGGCACCGCGACCGGGTACTGCTCGTTCAGCCGGGTGAGTTGCTCCAGCCATTGCGTGACCGGCAGGGCACGAAACAGGATCGCAAAGCCCACGAGTCCCGCGAGCACGAGCAGGCGATTGATCGTGGCGCGCGTCACCCGCGTCTTCGCCTGCCAGGCTTGCTGATGCCGAACGTTCGAATCCGGTCGGCGAGGGTCGTTGGCTTGATGCCCAGCAGGTCGGCAGCACCGCCGGGGCCGGACACTCGCCAGTCCGCCTGTTTCAGGACGGCGATCGTGTTCTTTTTCTGAAACGCGCGCATCTCCTGCTCGGTGAGAAACTCGGCGGCGGCGAGAGTATCAGATGTTGTATCGGCGCTGTTCGACGCCGCTTCAGGCAAAGATGCTTCGAGCCGCAATACGTTGCCTCGCGACAGGATGACCGCCCGCTCTATGACATTCTTGAGCTCCCGCACGTTACCGGGCCAGTCGTAGGCTCGCAGCTTGTTGGCTTGTCCGCGTGTCAACGTCATCGGCTCACGCCCGAAGTCCTTGCAGGTCTTGTGGAGAAAATCCTGAGCAAGCTGAATAACATCGTCCCCCCTGTTCCGCAACGGCGGCACGTCGATGGGGAACACGCTAAGCCTGTAAAACAGATCCTCGCGGAAATGCCCCTCGACGATCCGCCGCTCCAGGTCCCTGTTCGTCGCCGCTATGATGCGCACGTCCACAGAACGTGTTACGTCGTCGCCAACGCGCTCGAACTCGCTCTCCTGGAGTACGCGCAGGAGCTTGCCCTGCAATTCCATGGGTATCTCGCTGACTTCATCCAGGAAAATCGTGCCACCGTCGGACAGCTGAAAACGGCCAACCCGGTCGCGGTGCGCACCGGTGAATGCTCCCTTGACGTGACCGAAGAATTCGCTCTCGAACAACTCTTTCGGGATGGACGCGCAATTAACCTTGACCAGCGGTCCTTCGGAACGCGGGCTGCGCGCGTGGATCGCGTGCGCAACGAGTTCCTTACCGACGCCCGACTCTCCCTGCAGGAGCACGGTCGCCGGCGTTTCCGCCACCGCCTCTACACGCTTTAGCATATGCCGCAGAGCCGGGCTCGTGCCGACGATCCGGCCGAGATTCATGGCGACATTCACTTCCTCGCGAAGGTAATCGCGCTCCTGTTCCAGCTCTTCGCGCAGCCGGGCGTTCTCCGCGAGGGTACGGCGCAGCCGCTTTTCCGCCCGCTTGCGTTCGGTGACGTCTTTCGAAGCGACCAGCATCTGGTCAACATTGCCCCCTCGATCGCGGTGCGAGATAGACGACATGACGATGTCCAGCACGCGCCCGTCCTTCGTCACCATCTGGCGGTCGACGTTGGTGAATTCGCCGCGATTGATCGCTTCCTGCAGACGGGTACCTGAGAATCGGCGGCGATCAGCTTCGCTGTAAAAGTCAGTAACCGGCCGTCCGAGCACCTCTTCACGCGTGTAGCCCAGTTTCTGCAACCAGTGGTCGGTGACCGTCTGGATGTGGCCCCCGGCATCCAGCGTGTGCAGCATTGCCGGCGTCGAGCGATACAAATCCCTGTATTTGAACGCAGCGCGGGCCTGATCCGTGACCTCGGCATACATAGCGATCGTGCGCACGAAACGGCCGTCGGGATCGTATTCAATAATAGCGTCACTGAGGCAGTCGACGATTTCGCCGGACTTCGCCACGAAACTCAGCGGCTTGCTTTCCAGTTTGCCGGTACGGCGCAACGCCGGGCGAAATTCCTCTTCGATGCGCCGGGCGCTCTCGGCCGTTACGAAGTCGAGCGGCCGCCGCCCGATCATCTCCTCGCGCGCATAGCCCAGCCGGCGCTCCAACGCGTCATTGACATCGAGGTATCTGCCGTCCTCGTCGATCGCGGTTGCCATGGCGGGCGCCTTGCGAAACAGCCACTGGTAATCGTCGTTCCTGCTCATCGGGCGAGTCTATACGAAATTTCGTAATTATTGTTACGAGTTTTCGTTAATTACGATTTTTCGTAACTATAGTTTTGAGGTTAAGCCTCTGTTTTATATGATATTTCATGGTTGGCACGGCTTATGCATTAGGTATTAGCAATAGACACTGTCCGGCCTGCGAGGGAACCCGGCTCTAACACAAGGAGTGAATTGATGAAGGACTACAAAGAGGAAGGACTTGCGCTGGCGGGCATGCTGGTTGTGCTGCTCGGCGTCATGTTCGCGGCGGCGGCCACCGTTGCCTGAGCCACAAGCATAGAAAACCGCGGCAACCAACCTTGATTTCAGGATGGCTGACCGCAGATCGACGTGGACTGCAGGGGCACTGCCCGGGCAGTCCGAAGGAACCCCCTGAGGTGGGTCGCGACCGGGTCTCTCTCCCCCAATAGCCCGGTCCGCAAGCCGCCTCTCACGATGCCGGCGGGATCGCCGGTTTACGAGGACCAGGAAGGTCCGGCGGCACCCCCCTGCCGCTAACCCTGGGCGCCGGAGTCCGTTCCGTGTCGGATCGGCCCGCTTGATCGAGTATCGAATTAAGCACTCCGGCGCCTTCTTTTTTCCGAATTTCAGAGTATTCAGCGCTCAATGCGATCGCGATGTCGTTCGGCCCGCTTCGCGTGGTTCCTCGAGTTCTGGTTGCTGATGCTTTCGCGCACCCTGCGCAACCAGATTCGTGCCCAGGCAAATTCGGCACCGAGTATGGCCAACCCGATCGGTATAACGACGAGACCCGGACCCGGCGTAACCAGCATGACGATTCCCAGCAGCACGACGGTCGATCCGACCGTGAGTACGGCGATACGGCGAGCGGTCCTGTAGGTCAGATGCGCGACTTTCCGAATCATGGGATTCCCCGGGGATCAGATCTGTGTGCAGATTACCATCTGAGCATTCCCTATAATTCGGGCGTCACCGCGGGAGAACAACTTTATGCTGACCTATTTCATGTTGCTGCCCGGTCTGTATTTCGTCTTTACCGACGTCGACAGGCTTCACGTGCAAACCGAACCCGCTGTGGCCGTGCTCCCGGTGCAGACGGCGGGGCGCAACCTCGTGCACCTGCCGGACATTGAGTTCCGGCTCGGCGTTTCCACGTATTGTGCGAGGAGCGGCCGGCCTGAGTCTTTGTCGATAACTGTCGCTGACACGCAAAGAACCCTGCGCACTGAAGAACTGCAGGCCGCGAAGACGGTGGACGTAGCCATGCGCGTCCCGGCAAATCAGATCGCACCACTGGCATTACGGGAATTCTGTATCGACACGGCTTCCGCAGGCGAATCGGTATTGATCACTACCGCACTGGCATTACAGGCGTCGCTACGTTGCTCGCGGGGTGACGATCAGTCGATCGTGTTCGCAGCCGAAGCGCTGGACATCAGGGTAGTTTGCATCGGCCCCACCGCTGCGGCAACGGAGCCTGTCGACGACTAGCTGGTGTCTGGAGAGAGACGGTCGCTTAGAAACTCGAGGGTCCTGGTCCACGCGTCTTCTGCGTATCCGGCATTGAAGTTTCTGCCGCTTGGATTGGCAAACGCATGGCCGGCGCCTTCATAAACGTGAATCTCGTAATCCTTACCCAAGCGCTCCAGTGCCCCCTCGAAGCGCCGCACGGACTCCAGCTTGATGCCGCGGTCTGCCGATCCGAACAGGCCCAGTATGGGTACGTCGAGTGGGCTCAGCCTGGCTTCGTCGTCGGTCACCTGGCCATAGTAAATAACAGCGGCATCGAGATCCTGCGGGAACATAACCGCCGTATTGAACGACCAGCCGCCACCGAAACACCAGCCGAGAGAGGCAATGCGCGGCGCGCCCGCAGTCTCCTTCACGAATCTGTACGCCTGTTCGATGTTCGACGTTACCGAGTCGCGGTTCTCCACCGCCCGCAACATCAGCTGCCTGGCCACCTCCGGACTCGTCGCCGCCTCGCCTCCGAAGAGATCGACCGCCAGGACGATGTATCCCTCGGCCGCAAGCCTTTCCGCCATCGCGCGAATATTGTCGTTGAGGCCCCACCACTCATGGATCATGATGACTGCGGGTAGCGGTTCGATCATGTCTGACGGAAAGGCAAAATGTCCGTAGACGACCTCGTCGTCGACTTCTGCATACGCGAGACGCTCTGCGGTTATCTCTCGCTGCGGCTCTACCAGGGCGGCTTCGCTGGGCTCGGCCGTGTCGTCCGCGTGCTCGCGTGCCATGGCCTCGACGTTCTCGACGGCAGCCGCTTGCTGTTCCTCGACCGGGCCCGTATCTGTACGGCCGCAGGCGGCGACCACGCACAGCGTCAATGTCTGGACCGCAAGCATCAAGCCGCGTCCCGGTGTGCAGTAACTCATAAAACGATTCCGGACAGTTTCTCCCAGTGTAATAGAAAACCGGCGCCTGTCGAAGGACTCACCGCCATATCGTGCTGCGCCCCTCGCCGAGACAGGCGGCAGCTTGCCATCGGCAATGAGGGTAGACTGCGCCAGACGTTTCGAGGAGCCGAACAAGGATGACCTGTCACGCCAGGCGGACACGGCAGGGATCATGAGCGAGCCGCCGCTCATCGATATCCGCAACGCGACCATCTGGCGCGGCAGGACTCGTGTATTCGACAAGCTTACGCTCACCATAGACCGGCACGAGCGCGTCGCTATCCTCGGACCGAACGGTTCGGGCAAGACGACACTGCTAAAGATCATCAACCGCGAGCTTTACCCGGTGGACCGGGGAGACTCGTGGGTCCGCATCCTCGGCCGCGAGCGATGGAATGTCTGGGAGCTGCGCCGTCACATCGGCATCGTTTCTCAAGATCTGCAACAGCGTTACCGGCCCGTGACGACTGCGCTCGAAGTCGTCCTCTCGGGTTTCCTCTCGAGCATCGGCATTCACGGAAATCTCGGGGATCGGATCGACGCGCAACAAGTTGCCGCTGCCCACGACATCCTGGAGCAACTCGGCATCGCAGAACTCGCTGCCACTCCCCTGCGGTCGATGTCCACCGGGCAGCAGCGACGCTGTCTGCTCGGCCGGGCACTGGTGCATCATCCAGACACGCTAATACTCGACGAGCCAACCTCCGGCCTCGATTTCGCGGCAAGCTTCGACTACCTGGCACGCATCAGGGCACTCGCCAGGGAGGGGTGCAATATCATCATCGTGACGCATCACCTGAATGAGATTCCTCCCGAAGTGGGGCGCGTCGTGGTCCTCGACCAGGGCAGGATCGCCGCGGACGGGCCGAAGGCATCTGTCCTGACACCCGAGCTGCTGAGCCGGGTCTACGGTGCCCGGATCTCGGTCGCCGAGATCGACGGTTACTTCCTCGCGTACCCAGGAACAGACAATTCGTCAAAAACGTGACGCATTACGTTAACTTAGCTGTGAATCGGGCCTATGCTTGACCCATGCTCAGAATCCTACGATCGTTGCTCTCTGGCCTGCCGCTGATCGCGCTGCCCGCGGTTGCAGCGGAGACGGCCGTTGCCACCGGGATTACGGGCGTGGGTCCGGCGGTGTTCATGTTCACGATCGGCGGCGCTCTCTTTCTCACACTCATTTTCCGAAAGGCGGCGACGCAGGTCGCACACTACTTCGTTTCGCGGCTCGGCGAGTACCGCATAAGACGAGCCCTGGAAGCCCGCAGCAAGGACGTGCTGCACGATTTCATGCTGCCGGGTGCCTATGGCGGCATCGCGAAAATCGACCATGCCATCATGACCGCCGGCGGAATACTCTGCATACAGACCAAGCACTACAACGGCGTCGTGTTCGGAGAACCCGATGAACCGCAATGGACCAACGTCGACGGGGTAACCCGCCGCCGCTTCCTGAATCCCCTGATTCAGAACGAAGGCCGGACCCGGGCCCTGCAGAAAATCGTGCCCGAGGTACCCGTCGCCAACCTGGTCATATTTACCGGTTCAGTGGAATTCACTTCGGCACCACCGAAAAACGTCATTCGTGTCGGACAACTCGAGAGCTTTATCGCCAAGTTCGTTTTCGGCCCGAGCAAGGTCGAGGACTGGGATGCGGTCTGGATGACCGTCAAGTCGGCGGCCCTCACGGACGACGACACCCGTAAAGACCACGCCTCGCAGCTGAGCTTCACCTGACCCGGCGCGACGCCGGTAACCGCCCGATGATTTATACTCGGGCGCCTTGTTGCCGCCGGACGCGCCGATCATGCACGAGACCGCAGCCCTGATTTCTTCGCCGATCGGCGTGCTGGCCATCCTCTGTGCCGTCGCCGGCTTTTTCTTTTATCTCGAGCGGGCAACGGGAGCAAAGCTCTTCCAGTACCTTCCGCCGTTGCTGTTCATCTACATTACGCCGGTCATTCTTAGCAACGTTGATATCGGCGGCGCTTCGATCATCCCGAACAACTCCATCATCTACAGTGGCCTCAGCACGTTTGCGCTGCCAGCCTTCATCGTGTTGATGTTGATCAAGGTCGACGTGCCGGCCGTCGTCAGGATCATGGGCAAGGGCGTGCTGGTCATGTTGATGGGCACTGCCGGCGTCATGGCAGGTGGTGTCATCTCCTACATGATCGTCCATCGCTGGTTGTCGGATGACGCATGGACGGGCTTCGGCGCACTGGCGGGCAGCTGGATCGGCGGCACGGCCAATATGGCGGCGACCAAGGAAATGCTCGGCACCTCCAGCGAACTGTTCGGGCTTGCCGTCATCGCCGACAACGCCGTCTACATCGTGTGGCTGCCGTTGCTGCTCATGTCGCGCAACTTTGCGGACCGATTCAATGCCTGGGCGCGTGTGCCGGAAGAGAGGCTGGCGGCGATGGAAGCGGCTGCCGAACTGCATGCCGAAGAAGAACACCCACCCACTATGCCGGAGTATTTGTTCCTCGCGGCGATCGTCATCGGCGTTACCTGGATGGGTATCGGCCTGGCGCCCGGCATCTCGCAGTGGATCGGCACTACGATCGAACCGCTTGCGCCCGTTTTCGGTGAATCGACAACACGCATCCTGCTGGTAACGACGGTTGCGCTGCTGTTGTCGGCGACGCCCGTTTCGCGATTGCCCAACTCTACGGCTCTGGGCACGGCACTGGTCTATATCTTCGTCGCGGGAATCGGCGCGCGAGCCGAGATAGCCGGTCTCGCGCAGGCGCCGGCTTTCCTGCTCGGTGCGTTCATCTGGATCTTCATCCACGGCTTGTTCTGCCTGGCAGGCGCGTGGATATTTCGCGTCGACGTGCACAGCGTCGCCATCGCTTCCGCCGCAAATATCGGGGCGGCGGCTTCCGCCCCGATCGTCGCCGCCCATCACAAGCCGAGCCTCGTGCCCGTATCCGTGCTCATGGCGCTGCTGGGCTACGCCTTGGGCAATTACCTCGCGCCCCTGACCGGCTACCTGGCCAAGTTCGCCGCCGGCCAATAGCGTGCTTGACATGCAACTATTTAGCTGCATAATAAAAGGCAGCCAATTAGCTGCCTTTTAAATCATGGATGCAACATTCAAGGCCCTTGCCGACCCGACGCGACGCGCGCTGCTGGACCGCCTGCTCGGAAAGCAGGGCCAGACGCTGACGGAACTCGTCGACGGACTCGGCATGCGCCGCCAGTCCGTCGCCAAGCACCTCGCGATACTCGAGGGCGCCGGCCTCGTCAGCTGCCAGTGGCACGGTCGCGAAAAACTCCACTACCTGAACACCGTGCCGATCGCCGAAATCAGCCGCCGCTGGCTGGACCGCTTCTCCGGACAGCGCGCCGCGGCCATTCTCAATCTACGAGACGCATTGCAGGAGAACGAAAATGAGTAAACCCGAGTTCGTATACATGACCGTCATCGCGGCCCTTCCGGAGCGTGTCTGGCAAGGACTGACGACCGCAGAATTCACCCAACAATACTGGCACGGCACGCGCGTCCGCAGCGATTTCACGCCTGGCGCGACGATCGAGTTCCTGAACGATGACGATAGCGTCGGCGTCGCCGGCGAGATACTCACGGCCGACCATCCGAAAGAACTGTCCTACACCTGGAAATTCCTTCGGAATCCGGATGCCGCTGCCGATCCGGCGTCGCGGGTGACGTTCCGGCTGGAGCCCGTTCGCGCCGGGACGCGCCTGAGTGTCATCCATGACCGGCTAGAGGAGGGCTCGGCGACGGCGACGATGGTTGCCTTCGGCTGGCCGCACGTCGTCGCGGGACTCAAAACCCTGCTCGAGACGGGCGAGGCCGTTGACTTTACGGCACCGGAAGAACCCGGCTGTCCCGGGCAGCAGGCGGCGGCAGGCGCCTAGGCCGCAAGTGGCACTAACGGGTGCAACCGGCCCTCCCTTGACGATGCCCGATCCGGAGCTTGATGGTATCTTGGCGCAATGCCGACGGTCACAATTCAGGGCGTAAAACGCTACGCGAAGCGGATGCTTATCGCTCTCGCAAGCCTCGTCGCACTGTTCTCGGGACTGATCGCCTGGGCCTGGAACGTACGCGCGGAAATTGCCGACACGGGACTGCATCCACAGGTCGTCGCCGACGCGCCGGAGGCGGCGGTCACGGCCACGTGGCTCGGCGTTACGACGCTCCTGTTCGACGACGGCGAAACGCAAATCCTGATCGATGGCTTTATCTCGCGTCCGAGTCTCTTCGAATCATTGACGAAGAGGCCCGTGACCTACGACGCGCCAATGATCAATTACGTCATGAACGAGTACCAGATGCGCCGGCTTGCGGCGATCATCCCTGCGCATTCGCACTACGATCACGCGATGGATGCCGGAGCGATCGCAAATCGCAGCAGCGCATCGATCCTGGGTTCCGAGACGACCGCAAACATTGCGCGCGGTGCCGGCGTGCCCGAAGACCAGATCGTCGTTGCCGAAGCCGGGTCGCCATACAGCTTCGGGGATTTCACGGTGACGCTGGTGCCTTCTGCCCATGCGCCAATCGGACTTCGCGGCGAGGTGCCGCTGGCCGGAACCGTGGACGAGCCGCTCGCGCTGCCCGCACCGATTACGGCCTGGCGGGAAGGCGGCAGCTATTCCATCGTGGTTTCACATCCGCAGGGCACGACCATTGTCCAGGGCAGCGCAGGCTACAAACTGGGCGCGCTCGACGATGTACAGGCCGACGTCGTGATGCTCGGCGTCGGCCTCCTCGAGAATCTCGGTCGCGATTACACTGAGGGCTACTGGCAGGCGCTGGTGACATCGACCGGCGCCACCCGTGTCTTCA
>Ga0224503_10000114_pt1 | contig 22236 bp, 20 predicted proteins | sample SF_Oct11_sed_USG_2_FD_169106 | JGI IMG/M metagenome (GOLD analysis project Ga0224503, IMG submission 169106) | Sediment microbial communities from San Francisco Bay, California, United States - SF_Oct11_sed_USGS_21 | ecosystem: Environmental > Aquatic > Marine > Sediment | place: USA...
GCACAACTCCCTCGGTCGGTTTCATTGGCGACACGTCGACCTGATGGATGTCCTGTCGGGTTACCAGCTCAGGGGGCGTGCGAGCCTGGATCAGACTGCGGTTTTGCTCGGGTTTCCCGGCAAGCTCGGCATGAGCGGGGACAAGGTCCGGGAGCGGTGGCTGAGTGGCGGTATTAGCGAGATTCGCGACTATTGCGAAACCGATGTGCTCAATACCTGGTTGATCTACCTGCGATTCGAATTCATGCGCGGAAACCTGGATGCCACCGGACTGGAGCGCGAGTTCGCGCTGGTCCGAGAAACTCTCGCAGGTATGAACGTGCCACACCTCAATGAATTTCTCGATGCCTGGCCAGAGCCAGGGTGACCTGTGGGCAAGGCGCGCGGTAAGCGGCAGCCGGAGACGGCAACAATTTCGTCCGTCACTCACGATGGGCGAGGCATCGCGGATGCGAGCGGCAAGAAGGTCTTCGTCGCAGGGGCCCTCAGCGGCGAGGAAGTACGATTCGTGCGACGCAAGTCGCGCCGTAATTTCGACGAAGCAGAATTACTCGAGGTTATCACCGCCTCACCCGAGCGCGTGGCTGCAAGATGCGCTGTATTCGGCCGCTGCGGCGGCTGCGCTCTGCAGCACGTCAGCATCGACCAGCAGCGCGCCATCAAGTCCGACACGCTGAGGGACAACCTGGAACGCATCGGTCGCGTCGAGCCGGGCCGCTGGCTCGAACCGGTCACCGGCCCGGAATGGAATTACCGCCGTCGCGCGCGGCTTGCCGTCAAGGACGTCAGTGCGAAGGGCCGGGTGCTGGTCGGTTTTCGTGAGCGGCACGCGCCATTCATTACTGACATGCATCGCTGCGAGGTGCTTGTGGCCCCCGTCGACGGGCTCATCGACCCGCTGAGCGAATCGATCGGCCGACTGTCGATACGCGCGCGCATTCCGCAGATCGAAGTCGCCGTGGCGGACAATGCCACAGCCCTGGTTTTCCGGGTGCTCGACCCGCCGACAGGGGGAGATCTGGACGAGTTGCGCCGCTTCGGCGACCAGCACGGCGTACGCATCTACCTGCAGCCGGGCGGTCTCGATTCGGTAAGCCTGTTGCATCCGGACGTCGAGCACGAACCGTTGCACTACACGATTCCCGAGTTTGACGTGCGCATCGAGTTCGAGCCCGTCGATTTCGTGCAGGTCAACGGCGAAATAAACCGGGCCATGGTCAGCAAGGCGCTCGAATTGCTCGAACCGGAACAGCAGGACAGGGTGCTCGATCTCTTTTGCGGCATCGGCAACTTTTCCCTGCCGCTCGCGCGGCGCTGCGGCAGTGTGCTGGGCGTGGAGGGCGAGGCAACACTGGTGCGTCGAGCTGCGGCAAACGCGGCGGGCAATGCGCTCGCGAACGCCGAATTCCGCCAGGCCGACCTGGCCGCCGTCGACGGCACGGAAAAGTGGCTGCAAGGCCCGTGGGACGGGCTGCTCCTGGATCCGGCCCGCAGCGGAGCGGCGGAAGTCGTAAGATACATCGGGCGGATCGATCCGGCGCGAATCGTCTACGTCTCCTGCCATCCCGGCACACTCGCGCGCGACGCGGGTGTGCTGGTGAACGAGGCAGGCTATACGCTCGCTGCGGCTGGCATTATCGACATGTTCCCGCATACGGCGCATGTCGAGTCAATTGCTGTTTTCAGAAAATAGTTAATAATCAGGGCCTGTTATGGAGGTTCTGTTCTTGGGGGGCAGTGCATGTCACTCGGACCGGTGATGCTGGACATCGATGGTCTCAGCCTGAGTCCGGCTGATCGTGAGCTATTGCGCGAACCCGCCGTTGGCGGACTGATTCTTTTCAGTCGCAATTACGAATCGCCACAACAGATCACCGACCTCGTGGACGAAGTGCGAGCTCTCAGAAGTCCGTCGCCGATCATTGCCGTGGACCACGAAGGCGGCCGCGTACAACGTTTCCGGGACGGATTTACTGCGATCCCGCCGATGCGGGTTATCGGCCGCCAGTACAGTACGGACCCGAAGGGCGCTCTGACACTTGCCAGGCAGGCTGGCTGGCTGACGGCCGCCGAGCTGAGGTCTTGCGGCATCGACCTGTGCTTTGCGCCTTGCGTCGATCTCGACTGGGGCGTGAGCGAGATTATTGGCGACCGGGCTTTTCACGCGAGGCCGGAAGTCGTGGCGGAGCTGGCTGCCGAGTTCTCGCGAGGTCTGCGCAGTGCAGGGATGGCCGCGGTTGCGAAGCATTTCCCTGGTCACGGCGCGGTCGTTGCGGATTCGCACGAGCAGCTGCCGGTGGATCGACGCGAATACGGCGACCTGCTGGACGACATGCGGCCCTACGACAAGCTGATCAGTAACGGGCTCATCGCCGGCGTCATGATGGCTCATATCGTTTACCCCGAGATGGACTCCCTGCCGGCGGGTTTTGCGCCGTTCTGGATACAGCGCGAACTTCGCTCCAGGCTGGGGTTCGATGGTGCCGTACTCAGCGACGATCTCAGCATGAGGGCGACCCGCACGTATGGCACCATACCCGAGCGTGCGCGCCGGGCACTGGAGGCCGGCTGCGACATGGTGCTGGTGTGCAATGACCGCGATGCAGCCCAGGCGACGGTGAGGGCACTGCGGGACTACTCGAATCCGCTCTCGCTCGTGCGGCTCGCGCGACTGCACGGAACGGGGCACGAAATGCGTGAATCACTACTCGCCAGCGACCAGTGGCATGAGGCACACTCGGATTTGTCGAAATGGACCGAGCCACCCCAACTCGAACTCGACGCCTGATTTATGGAACCGGTCAACAGACGCATTCTCGAACAAGTTCTCGCGGAATCTGCGGAGCCCGTGCTGGTGGTGCGCGTCGATCACTCGGAGTGGCCGGTTGCGCTGAGTAACCGGGCGTTTGACGCCATCGGGGGTGAGCATCCGGACGGCAGACCGTTTGCCGACGTCATCGAGCAGATGGTCGGTCGCGAGCTGGCGCTCGAGATCAGCGAAGCCGTGCGATCGAAGCAGGAGACGAGTTTTCCCGTGGAGCAGGGGGGACGGGAATTTCTCCTCGTGCTCAAGCCCCTCGCATTGCCTGGCGAAGCAGGCGCGAGCTTTTACGCAGCGTTCTGGCGCGGCGGATCCGGCAGCGCATCCACTGCGGGCGCGGAAGTACAGCATGCACTTCTGAAGGCAAAACGGCGCATCCGCGACCTGTCGCGAGACGATCCCGTGACCGGCCTTCTGAACGGGCGGGCATTTCGCGAAGTACTCGACCACGACTGGGCGGTTGCGGCCCGCGAAAAGAGTGCGCTGGCGGTCGTCGTTTTCGTGCTCGACGATTTTGATGCTTACGTCGACGTGTTCGGCCGGCACGCCGCGGATTCCTGCCTGCGGAGGGTAGGCCAGGCCATCCGGCGCTGCCTGAGGCGTGCGAGCGACGTTGTCGGGAGGCTCGACCGCGAACGGCTGGCCGTGCTGTCGCACGCGCCCGACGAGCATGCGGTGCAGAATTTTGCGGCGAGAATCTCCACCGCGGTCCGGGAGCTCGGGTTGCATCACCCAAGATCCAGCGCGGGCCGTTTCGTCACCGTATCGTTCCGCGTTGGCCTGGTGCAGTCCGCGGAAGAAGCGCGCAGCGCCGGGAAATTCCTCGACGACCTACTGGCCGAGTTCTCCGACTAACCCGGTTTCGGGTTCCTCCTCTTCCGGCTCTTCGACACGGGTAATTTTCGCAAGCACCCCGAATTTCGGATGGTCGAAATAACGCAGGTCGCCGCTCTTGAAGATACGATCTTCGGCAATCCGGAATCGCACGGGCAGAGGCTGCAGCTCATCATAGGTTGCGCCGCCGCGGCTATCCCGGAAAACCGATGACGTATCGTCGATGGCGATCGGCTCCGCTACTCCGGGTTCTTGCTCGAGGGTCAGGTCAACCACGAGATGCAGGTACCGGCTCAGGTACAGCGTGAAACTGCCGTCCAGCCCCTCGGGCGGCTGCGCCAGCGCCTGTAGCTCGATCGGCTGGGTTTCCTCTTCCGGACGGGTCACCTGGGTCCACCCGAAATGCATGATTGGCCTGTAGACGTCCAGTCGCTCCAGGCGGCTGGCGACGTCGGTCAATGTGAACTCGTCCTCGAGGTGCAGCACAAGATCGGGCTCGGTTGACTCGCCACCCTGCTCGCCGGTGTCGGCGCCAGGGTCAGTGCCGGGTTCCGGGTCGGACGTGGTGCCGGCATCCCCGAAAACGAGGCTGGCGTCGGCAAGTTCATCGGTCTCCGGCAGCAGCGGTTGCTCCGGCAGAAACCGTTCCGTGCCGGCCGATACTTCTTCGGCGTACTCGAAGATGATCACCTCGACCGTGTAACTCGGGTACTCGGTAACCTCGGGTTCGGCAATAGTCTGGGCCACTGCTGTCGACCATGCCAGTGCTGCGGCGATGGTTGTCATCACTCGTTTAATCATCAAGCTTCCAACCTGCTGACCTTCAGTTCGTCTGCCCGCTGTCCGGCTTCAGGGCGAGCCTGCCCACAAGGTCTTCGATTGCCCGGAAGCGTGCCTCGACGTCCTTCAGGTCGAGCCGGAAGCTGAGCCGGTGCGAGCCCTGCAGCCGGTAGCTGCGGCTGTCATTTTGCACTAATTGCACGAGCGCGACAGGGTCAATACGGCTGTTATCGCCAAACACGACGTAGCCGCCAGCATCGGCAGCGTCAATTTTCTCGATACCCAGCGCCGCGGCACGCTGTTTTAGCGCCGCCATGCGCATGAGGTTCTTGGTCGCATCCGGCAGCAGCCCGAATCGATCGATGAGTTCGACCTGCAATTCGCGCAGGTCATCAGCGGTCTTCGTCCCGGAAATGCGCTTGTACAGCATAAGGCGCAGATGTACGTCGGGCACGTAGTCGCCGGGAAGCAGGGCAGCGACGTGCAGATTGATATCCACACCGGCGTCCAGCGGTGTTTCCAGGTCCGGCTCGCGGCCCGAACGCAGCGATTCGACAGCGCGTGCCAGAAGTTCGGTATAAAGGGAAAAACCGATTTCATGGATCTGCCCGCTTTGCTCGTCGCCGAGGAGTTCGCCGGCACCGCGTATCTCGAGGTCGTGAGTGGCCAGCGTAAACCCGGACCCGAGATCCTCCAGCGAGTCGATAGCCTCGAGGCGCTTCACGGCATCGGCCGTCATCGCCGCTTTCGGTGGCGCAACCAGGTACGCATAGGCGCGATGATGAGAGCGGCCGACCCGACCGCGCAGCTGGTGGAGTTGCGCGAGGCCGAAACGGTCGGCCCGGTTGATGATGATCGTATTCGCGGTCGGGACGTCGATTCCGCTCTCGATGATGGTCGTGCACAGCAACACGTTGTACCGGCGGTGATAGAAATCCAGCATCACCTGTTCAAGCTCGCGTTCCGGCATCTGCCCGTGGCCTACGCGCAGGTTCGCCTCCGGAACGAGCTTTGTGAGGCGCTCGCCGATGCGCCCGATGTCCTCGACGCGATTGTGCACGAAATAGACCTGGCCGCCGCGCTTGATCTCCCGCAGGCAGGCTTCTCGAATCACGACGTCGTTCCATTCGCCGACAAAGGTCTTGACCGAAAGCCTCTCTGCGGGCGGCGTCGCAATCAGCGACATGTCGCGAATACCGCCCACCGCCATGTTCAGGGTGCGTGGAATGGGCGTGGCGGTAAGCGTCAGCACATCGACCTCGCTGCGCAGCGAACGTATGGCTTCCTTGTGGCGCACGCCAAAACGATGTTCTTCGTCGATGATGACCAGCCCGATGTCCTTGAACGACTTCGTGTGCTGCAGCAGCCGGTGCGTGCCTATCACCACGTCGACCACGCCGGACTGCATGCCGTCCACGATCCCGCGGACCTGCTTTGGTGACTGGAAGCGCGACAGCACCTCGATGCGAACCGGCCAGTCAGCGAACCGGTCACGGAAGTTCTGGCCGTGCTGCTGCGCAAGCAGAGTCGTCGGCACCAGCACCGCAACCTGTTTGCCGCCGTGTACCGCGGCAAACGTGGCGCGCAAGGCAACCTCCGTCTTGCCGAAACCGACGTCGCCGCAGACGATGCGGTCCATCGGGTCTTCGGACGCCAGGTCCTCGAGCACCTCGTCGATCGTGCGCGCCTGGTCGTCCGTGGGGTCGAACGGGAAGCCGCTCTCGAACGCCCGGTAATCTGCTTCGGACCAGTGAAAGCGATGGCCAGTGCGTGCGGCCCGGCGCGCATAGATATCAAGGAGTTCGGCCGCGGCGTCCCGGATCTTGCGAATGGCGCGCTGTCGCGCCTTTTGCCACTGATCGCTGCCCAGCCGGTGCAGCGGCGCTTTTTCTGGTGACGCGCCGGTGTATCGCGAGATCAGCTCCAGCGCGTGCACGGGCACGTAGAGCTTGTCGCCGTCCGCGTACTCCAGATGCAGAAATTCGCCCTCGACGCCGCCGACATCGAGGGTAATCAGGCCGATGTAGCGGCCGACGCCGTACTCGGCGTGCACGACGGGGGATCCTTCCTCGAGATCGTCGAGCTGCCGGATGATCGCTTCCGGATCGCGTTCGGCCCGGCGGCGTCGCCGGCTGGTGCGCACGCGGTCGCCGAACAGCTGTTGTTCACTGATGATCGCCAGTCGCGCATCGGGCAACAGGACGCCGTTTTCGAGCGGCGCAATCGCGACGCCGACGCGGTGGCTGCCCGCGGCAAAGTCCGGCCAGTCAGCCACGCGGACGAGGTCGAGGTCGCGGCCGGCGAGAAGCTCGTAGAGCTGTTCGCGGCGGCCGGCCGAGTCGGTCGTGAATAGCACGCGGCCGTCGAAACTCTCGAGGAACTGCATCAACGCCCCGGCGGGATCCTCGTAGCGTGCCTCGACCTTAAGCGCCGGCGGCAAGCGCGTGGGCAGGTTCCGGACGCCCGGTCCCCCTGCGAGCGATTGCGCGGAGTAGCGGACGCTGCGGTGACGCCCGAGTCGTGCCATGACGTCGTCAGTCGCCGCAAATGTTTCCCCGGGATCGAGTACGGGTCGCTCGGGGTCGAGGCTGCACAGCTCGTGGCGCTCTTCGATTTCGGCCCATGTCTGCCCGAGCAGTCCGCCCAGTCCGTCGGGCCTGATCACTACACAGTCGTCGGGCAGATAGTCGGCCAGGCCGGCGGTCTGTTCGAAGAACAGCGGCAGGTAATATTCGATTCCACCGTGCGCAATACCGTCCGAAACCTCGCGATATACGCGCGAACGGCTCGGTTGGCCTTCGAAACGCTCTCGATAACGCGAGCGAAACGCCCGGATCGCCTCATCGTCCAGCGGCACCTCGCGTGCAGGAAGCAGGTCGATCGAGGTCATGGTTTCGCCGGATATTTGCGACTCCGTCGAAAAGTACCGGAGTGACTCGATTTCATCGTCGAAGAAGTCGATGCGCACGGGCTCTGCCGAGCCCATCGGGAATACGTCGATCAGCGATCCCCTCACGGCGAACTCACCGTGCTCGGAGACCTGCGGCACCCGCAGGTAACCTGCCGACGTCAACGAATTCGTGAACTCTTCGTGAGACAGTTGCTGAGCGCTGCGCAACGACAGCGAGCGGGCAGCAACATAGTCCAGGGGCGGCAGGCGTTGCAATAACGACGGCGCCGAGGCGACGATAGCGCCGCGCCGCATCGACGGCAGTTTCGACAGCACGAGCAGGCGCTGCGAAATGATGTCCTGGTGGGGTGAAAAACTGTCCCAGGGCAGGGTTTCCCATTCGACGAAATGCAGCACCGGAAAAGCCCCACCCGAGAAGAAGCGCAGCTCGGCTTCCAGCTGGTCGGCATGGCGCGGATCGTCGGCGAGCACGAGCAACGGCGCGTCGGTCTGCCTCGCGAGCTCTGCAAACGCGAGCGAAGCGCTCGCGCCGATCAGGCTGCCCCAGCCCGAATGACGGTCGGACGTCAGGGGGTCGGCGATGAGAAATGTGGGTTCGGGCACGACGGGCGCATCGGGAAACGGGCCCGCGATTATAGTCGCGCTGCCCGAGTCTCTCCACACGGTCTATTCGACCGAACGGCGGGAGCGGTCCCCGACCCGCGATTGCTTCCTTACTCAGCAGACGCCTGGGGCATTTCTCTCCCTCATGGCTCGCCGCGCTTCGCGCGGCTGTGCTTTACTTCGGTCGAAAAACGCCCCAGGCGTCCGCGGCTCCCGACACGGGTTGCGAAGCCCGGTTCGGGGTATTTATCGACGAGGCAGTAGCAGCATGTCTGAAGCCGCTGCCGCGCGCGGGGGTGCGTTCCTGCGGGATGCTATGCGAGGTGTCATGGGAACGCTGGCCGGGGTATTCCCCGAGGGACGTAAAGCGCAGCGGAGCGAGCCATGACCGAGAGGAATACCCCGGCCGGAGTTCGATGCCGCAAAACGAAAACGCCCGGGCGGTGCCCGGGCGCTGGAGTTCGCGGAGGAAGGATTCGTTTAGCGCTTCAGGACGGCGTGAATGACGCGGTCGTGCTCGAAATAAACCGTGAAATCCTGGTATTCCCAGCGAGAAATCGGCGGATCGCCGACCGCTGCCTTCTTCGATACCGGGCTGCCGTACTTCGATTCGACCTGTGCCCGAGTCGTGCCGCGAACGGGACGCGAGCCGTCCTCGCCTGCGCTGATGCCCGAGGTTGCGAGCGTGTCCGCGTTGGCGCTGGCCATCAGGCCCAGAGCCAGACCGAGGATTGTAAGTAACCGCAGCTTCTGCATGATGCCTCTCCAAGTGCTTGCCGAGGCAATATAGCACCCGCGGCCGGGTCAGAAAAACAGTCTCGATGTCCGTTTGCAGCCGTCGGCCGATGCAAAACGTCGGTATTGAGAACTGTGTCACAGTTTGGACGGGCCTGAACGACGCGAACTGCCGCCGTTTGATTGTGGTTTAATGCGTGGCGATGATTAATCCCGTCGAACTCTTTATCGGGCTTCGCTACCTGCGGGCGAAGCGCCGCACCCGATTCGTTTCCTTCATAACGCTCATATCGCTGATCGGCATCGCGCTCGGTGTCGCGGCGCTGATCGTCATCCTTTCCGTGATGAACGGCTTTGAAGGTGAACTGCGCAGCCGGCTACTGAGCATGTCGGCACACGGATTCGTAACGGGTAGTGATGGAGTGACCAGCGACTGGCGCGAGCTCGTCACGGATGTGGAAGCCGAGGAGGGCGTTGCCGCCGCGGCGCCCGTCGTCGAACTGGAGGGCATGATCCAGTCCGGCCGGGATCTGCGGGCCGTAATCGTGAACGGTGTCGATCCTGACTATGAGAGTCGCTTGTCCGGTGACGTCATAAACCTCGTCGAGGGTGAGCTGTCGAACCTGCAGCCCGGCAGCCGCAGCATCATACTGGGCCGAGTGCTTGCTTACGATCTCGGCGCGCGCATCGGCGACGGGGTCGTCTTGCTGGTCCCGCGGCCCGTCGGCGACGGGACGATGGAACCGGTGCTGGAGCGTTTCGTCATGACCGGCGTCTTCGAGGCGGGCCTCCAGGATCACGACAGTATCCTCGCGCTCGTCAATACACGCGACGCAGCGGAAATCCTCGGACTGGGAGACGAAGTCACTGCCGTGCGTTTTCGCGCCAACGATGTCATGGCCGCGCCGGCGGTCTCGAAAAGACTGATGCAGCGACTGGACGGAGTGACGGCCAGCGACTGGACCGTCGAGAATGCAAGCTACTTCCGCGCGATCAGGCTCGAGAAGATGATGATGTCGCTGATCCTTTCGCTGATTATCGGCGTTGCTGCGTTCAACATCGTCGCCAGCCTCGTGATGGTCGTAACCGACAAGACGAACGACATTGCGATCCTGCGAACGCTGGGTATGGGTCCCAACGGTGTCGTGCGTGTTTTCTTCGTGCAGGGTGCGATGATCGGCTGGGCGGGCGTTCTGGTCGGCGTGCTGCTCGGGATCGTTCTCGCCATCAATGTGCCCGTCATCGTGCCCGTGCTCGAGCAGTTGTTCGGCTTCCAGGTCATGCCGGGGGACGTCTACTACGTCACACGTATTCCCTCGGAACTCGAGTGGCCCGATGTCACGGTCATATCGATTGCAGCATTCCTGCTGACATCGTTCGCCACGCTCTATCCGGCGAGGCGCGCGGCCCTCGTGAATCCGGCTGCCGCGCTGAGGTACGAGTAGCAGTCATGGCTCAGCGTTACGAAACGTGGATCGGCAGCCGTTACGTGCGCTCGCGAAGCGCCAACAGCTTCGTATCGCTGATTTCCGCGATTTCCATGCTCGGCATTGCGATCGCGGTATCGGTGCTGATCATCGTGTTGTCGGTGGTCAACGGCTTCGAGCGAGAACTCAAGGATCGTCTGCTGGCAATGACCGCGCACGCAAGTATCGAGGGCGTCGAGGGCGAACTCGAGGGATGGCAGGACCTGCAGGCTACGGCCTCCAGGAATCCGAGGGTTACTGCATCGGCACCCTATGTGGCCGGCCAGGCGCTGATGGTCTTCGGCGAACAACTGAGCGGTACGGAAATCCGCGGCATCGATCCGAAGCAGGAAGATGCCGTGTCGGGCGTGGCGCAGCTGATGCAGGAGGGCGAGCTCGCCAGCCTGGAGTCCGGGGAGTTCAACGTCGTGTTGGGCGTGGAACTGGCGAATGAACTGCAGGTTCGTGTCGGCGACAAGGTTACCGTGACGCTTGCCGAGGGCATCGTGACGCCCGCCGGCGTCGTGCCCAGGACCAAGCGATTCACGGTAAGCGGGATCTATCGCGTCGGTATGTACGAGTTCGACCGCCGCCTCGCATTCATCAACATCGGCGATTCGCAGAAGCTGTATCGCAAGCGAGACACGGTGACGGGCGTCAGGCTGTCGGTTACTGAGATTTTCGATGCGAACGCGATAGTCCGCGAAGTTGCGCTCGAGCACGGCGCGCTCGTACTGATCAGCGACTGGACCCGGCGCCACGTAAATTTCTTTCGCTCGATTCAAATAACCAAGTCGATATTGTTCGTCATATTGTTGCTGGTTGTCGCCGTTGCCGCTTTCAACATCGTTTCCACCCTGGTCATGGTGGTGAAGGAGAAGCAGGCTGACATTGCGATACTGCGCACAGTGGGCGCGCGTCCCTCGAGCATCCTCAGGATTTTCGTGACGCAAGGCAGCGTCATCGGTATCGTCGGCACGCTGGCCGGCGTCGTGTTCGGCGTGCTGCTTGCGATCAACCTGGAGACCGTGGTGACCCAACTCGAATCGCTATTCGGCATCAAGTTCCTGGCGGCGGACGTGTATTTCATCAGCGACCTGCCGTCCGAACTGCGCACCGCAGACGTCGTAAGGATCGCGTCCATCGCACTGGTGCTGGCGCTGGTATCCACGCTCTACCCGGCATGGGTTGCCGCGAAGACCGCGCCGGCGGAGGCGTTGCGTTATGACTGACGGCAAGCACAACGTGCTGGAATGTCGTGGTGTGGTGCGGCGTTTCAGGGAGGGCGATTCAGTACTCGAGGTTCTCCGCGGCGTGGACCTGGAAGTGGCTCCGGCCGAGCGCGTTGCCATCATCGGCGCGTCGGGCTCGGGCAAGACCACGCTATTGCAGATCATGGGCGGGCTCGACGATCCGGATGAAGGGGTCGTTCTCGTTGACGGCGTGGCGATGCACGGTGGCGACGAAAAAGCGAAAGGAGACCTGCGCAATCGCTATCTCGGTTTCGTGTACCAGTTTCACCACCTGTTGCCGGAATTCACTGCCGAGGAAAACGTCGCGATGCCGTTACTCATTCGTCGAGATCCGAGGGCCGAGGCGCTGGGCCAGGCCCGCGATCTGCTCGGACGTGTCGGGCTGGGCGAACGGCTGACCCACAAGCCCGGCGAACTGTCGGGCGGTGAGCGCCAGCGCGCGGCCGTGGCGCGAGCTCTGATCGCGCGACCGCAACTCGTACTCGCCGATGAACCCACCGGAAATCTCGATGCGGGCAACGGCGAACACGTTCTCAACCTGATGTTGGAACTGAACCGCGAGATGCGCACCAGCCTCGTCATCGTCACTCACGATCACTCGATCGCAAATCGCATGGACCGCGTCCTCGTACTGGAAGAAGGGCGACTGGTCGATCGGACCTAGTTCAGGCTTCCCGATCCCGCCTCTGTTTGCGCTTGCGGCTCTTGTACTGGCCGAGCGAGCTGCGCCAAACGAGATCGAGCGTTACGTAAGCCATGAGTGCTGCCGCCGTTCCGAGCAGCAGGCAACCGAGCAACATCGGCTGCCAGATGTTCACGAAGGTGTGCGTGACCCAGTCGAACGACATTTCGATTTCAAACGGCTTCTGCTCTACGCCGAGTAGCCAAACGCCGAAACGGTATGCGAAGAAATACATCGGCCCCATGGTCAGCGGATTGCTGATAAACGTTGTCAATGCCGCGATCGGTAAATTCACGCGTACGGCCAGCGCCGCGAGCATCGCCCAGACGGGGTGCCCCGGGAAGGGCATGAAGGCAAAAAATACGCCCAGCGCGACCGCGGGTACGACGTTCTTGCGGCGTATGCTCCACAGGCGATGGTCGTGCATCAGGTGGCGGAACGGCGCGAGGAACCACTTGTCCCCGTAATCGTGGCGTTTGAATGCGAACTTCCTGAAAAAGCGTCTTGGCATTCGTCGTTGAATCCGATTCCCTGAGAGGCGCGATCCCTGAGTCACCGGCCGATGCGGCAGCAACGCGATGATCAAATCCTGTTTGAGCCTGCTGGCAGGTGCTTATGCGCTGCACTTTACCAGCTTTGTCTCGAATTACGTTCTATTGCCGGCGGCTGTATTCGGTGCCGCTGTCGCATTCCTTGCCGGGGGGCGTTGGGCGGCCGCCTGGTTCACCGCCGGGTTCGCGCTGTTTGCGCTACATGCGCTGCACGTAGTGGGCCTGCGGTTGCCGCCGCAGTTCGAGGGCGACAGCATCCTTACAGTGCTGCAGGTCATCGATTTCCCGCGTCACAGGGGCGGAATGATCAGTTTCGTGGCCCGGCCGGTCGACGACGCGAGAATTCCGCCGAGAGTGCGCCTGAACTGGTTCGAGGCTGGCGAACCTCTGCAAGTCGGCGACGTATGGCAGCTGGAAATCCGGTTGCGGCGGCCGCGCGGCACGAGTAACCCCGGAGTTTTCGACTACGAGGCCTGGCTGTTCCGGGAACGCGTCGGCGCAACGGGCTACGTGGTCAATGGCCAACGTAACAAGCGGCTGCAGCCGGCAGCCGGCAATTCGATCGGCCGCCTTCGGCGGCACATCGTCAGACGCCTCGATTCGATCCTCGAGAACGGAGACACGGCGGCGGTCGTTGCCGCGATTTCCGTCGGTGCGCGGCACGGAATCACAGCAGAACAATGGCTGCGATACTCGAAATCCGGAACCAGCCACCTCATGGCCATCTCGGGATTGCACGTCGGCCTGGCGGCAACGGCTGCCTGGTTTCTGGTAGTAGCGGGCTGTGCACTGCTGCGTCTCGGCAGCAATCATTTGAAGATTGCGTGGGTTGCCTCCCTGCTCATGGCTGCCGGCTATGCCTGCCTGTCGGGTTTCGCCGTGCCGGCGCGACGCGCAACCCTCATGTTGTCCTTGCTGGTACTCGCATTGCTGTTATCACGAGAACCTCGACCATTCGTGATCCTGGCTGCGGCCTGCTTTCTGATCGTCGCGCTAGACCCGCTTGTTACGCTGGCGCCGGGATTTCAGCTTTCCTTTGCAGCCGTCCTGTTGCTGCTGTGGTTCGCAAGGCGTCAGGCCCTCACATCGAATCGCTCGAGGATCGCGCGGCTTGTGCACGGTACGGTACAGCTCGCGGCGGTGCAGGTATTTCTGCTGTTCGGCCTGTTGCCGTTGACGGTAACGAACTTCGGCCGCGTCTCTTTTGTTGCGCCACTGGTGAATTTCGTCGCTGTACCGCTGTTCAGCGTCTCGACGGTTCCGCTTGCGCTCGCGGGCGTGTTACTCGACGGTCCGCTGACCGTCGCAGGCGATATCGCATTGCGTACCTCGGGCGCGAGTATCGAGCTGCTGCAATGGATTATCGACCGAGCGCTTGCGATTCCGAATAGTGCGGTATCCACTACGCTGATCGACGGTTTTGGCGGCCTCTACCTGGCGACTTTCCTGGCCTGGGTCGCGTTGCCGAGAGCCTGGCCGGGCCGCCACGCCGCATTGCTGGCAATGCTCGCTCTGGTCGCGGACCGGGTCGAGGGTCCGCCCGATGCCTGTGTCGATGTGCGCATGCTCGATGTGGGGCAGGGCCTCGCCGTCGTCCTGCGCACGCGTCAGCGCACGATGCTTTACGACACCGGTGCCGCTTATCGCGGAGGCAGCGACATGGCGACCCGCGCGGTACTGCCCTACCTGTCCGCTCAGGGCACCCGGAAAATCGACCGGCTCGTCGTGTCGCACTCCGATATCGATCATTCGGGCGGCACTGCGGCTGTACTGGCCGGTATCGAGGTCGAGCGCGTGCTGGCGGGCGAACCGGACACGATGACCGCAGGGAGGATAACCGGCTGCCGGCGTGGCCAGGCCTGGCGCTGGGACGGCGTCGCATTCCGGGTATTGCATCCGTCAAGGAATGCGGGTCACTCGGGCAACGACGCGTCCTGCGTCATTCTCGTCGAAGCGGGAGATGCGCGACTGTTACTGACCGGGGATATCGAGTCCGGCGTCGAACGCGCGCTCGTCGCGTCCGGCGTCCTGGGTGGCGTCGATGCCGCTATCGTGCCGCATCACGGCAGCAATACCTCCTCGAGCATGGCCTTCGTGAGGGCTGTGTCGGCGGACGTTGTGCTCGTGTCTGCCGGCTACCGGAACCGCTGGGGGCTGCCGCGACCCGCAGTCGTGAAGCGTTGGCTTGATTCCGGTGCGATCGTGCTGGAAACGGCGCGTGATGGCGCGATCGGATTCAGGCTTTGCGATCGGGCCGGTCTCCTTCGGCTGTCGAGGCATCGTCTGCAGAGCCGCAGGCTGTGGCACGAGCCTCCGGTTCGATGAGCGGGGAGAATTTTCGATCCCGGCGCTGTATATTTCATTTTTCCTCCGAGTCCGACTGTATGGTTGAAATCGTCAAATCCGGCGGCTGGCTGATGGCGCCGATCATCCTGTGCGCCATTATCGCCATGGGAATCATCCTGGAGCGCTTCTGGACGTTGCAGCAGAAGCGCGTGATTCCGGAAGATCTCACCAGTAAAGTCTGGGGCTGGGTTAAGAAAGACCAGCTCGACCAGAAGCAGATTCAGAGTCTGCACCAGGGTTCGCCGCTCGGGCAGATTCTTGCGGCCGGTCTCATCAATCGCGACCGCGAGCGTGCGGTCATGAAAGACAGCATCGAGGACACCGGGCGCCACGTCGTGCACGAACTGGAGCGCTACCTCGAAACGCTGGGCACCGTGGCAGCTATTACGCCTCTGCTGGGGCTGCTGGGTACGGTCATCGGCATGGTGAAAGTGTTCACCGCCATTACGACGCACGGCGTCGGTAATCCCACCGCGCTGGCCGGCGGCATTGCCGAGGCGCTGATAACGACAGCCGCCGGGTTGACCGTCGCAATACCGGCGCTCATCGGCTATCGCTACTACCGTAGTCGCGTGGATACGCTGGTCGTCGACATGGAGAAAGAGGCCATCAAGTTGGTCGAGGCGCTGCACCGTCGGCAGCAGAAGGACGGCGAATGAGACTCAGTGTCCGGCCGAAGTTGCAGCCCGAGGTCAACCTGACCTCGCTGATCGACGTCGTGCTGTTGTTGCTGATCTTCTTTATGGTGTCTACGAGTTTCGTGAAGCAGTCGCAAATCCAGTTGCGCCTGCCCGAGGCTGACAGCCCCGCTATTGTCGAGGAGGCGCCTGACCAGATCGACATCATGATCACCGAAGTGGGAACCTACTTCGTCAACGGCCGCGAACTCATCAATACCCGGCCCGAGACTATCCGCAATGCGCTGCAGAAGATATCCGGCGGCAACAACCAGGTCCCATTAACGATCAGTGCGGATGCCAATGCCAAACACCAGTATGTCGTCACCGCGATGGATGTCGCCGGGCGCCTCGGCTTCAAGCAGATAAACATCGCAACCGTCAACGATACGGCCGACGACTAGGCGGGAGACCACCCATCACCGCAAGCACGCCAATTGACCGGGAAACCGCCGTTATTTACCGGCGCCTGTGGCGCTACGTGCTGCCGCACAAGGGAATCGGGATTATCGCCGTTATCGGTATGGCCGCGACCGCGCTGATCGAAGCCAGCCTCGTGTACCTGCTGGAGCCGCTGATGGACGAGGCGCTCGTCGCCCGGAATCTCGACACGGCGAAGTGGCTGCCGATCGCGTTCATTGCGATTTTCATTGCCCGCGGTATCGCCGGGTTTGCGACGGAGGCATCGCTGGGCTGGATCGGCCGCAGCGTCATCAGTTCGCTGCGGCGGGAAGTGTTCAACAAGTTTCTGACCCTGCCGACACGGTTCTTCGATGAACGAACAGCCGGGCCGCTGCTGTCGCGCATGACCTACAACGTCGAGATGGTCGCAGAATCGGTGACGAGTGTGGTTACCATCGCCATTCGCGACGTGTTGACTGTATTCGCTGCATTCGGCGTGATGCTGATTCAGAGCCCGAGGCTGACCGTCTTTGTCGTCATACTCTTTCCCGTCATAGCGCTGCTCATCAGGGTGCTCGGGGTTGCGTTCCGGCGCTACAGTAATCGTATCCAGGACTCCGTCGGCGAAGTAACGCAGGTGACGGAGGAGATAGTACGCGGCAACTGGGTGGTCAAGATGTTCGGTGGCTACGACTACGAGCGCGATCGTCTTGCCGGGGTTGACGAGAGAAATCGTAAACAGAACCTCAAGTTGATTCGCGTCAGGTCAATGGGGGTCGCCGTCACGCAGACGATTTTCGGGTTCGGCGTGGCGCTGGTCATCTATATGGCCAGCCGGGAGTCGCTCGAAGGCAACCTGACAGCCGGCCAGTTCATCTCGTTTTTCAGCGCCATGATGCTAATGCTGCAGCCGGTCCGGCGTATTACCAACGTGAATGCCACACTGCAGCGCGGTGTTGCAGGTGCGGATAGCCTGTTTTCGATCATGGACGAGCCTGACGAGGCGGACACCGGATCCATAGAGAAGAACGATGTTCGCGGCGACATCGAGTTCCGCAACGTCAGTTTCGGTTACGGTGAAGAAGACAGCCCGGTACTGAGCGATATCTCCATGTCGATAGGCGCCGGGCAGACGCTTGCTATCGTTGGCCATTCGGGCAGCGGCAAGTCTACGCTCGTGAGCCTGCTGCCGCGTTTCTACGAAGTGAGCGCCGGCGACATACTGCTGGATGGCGTGTCGATCCGTGATTACAAGTTGTCCAACCTGCGCGACAACATCAGCCTGGTCAGCCAGGACGTGGTCCTGTTCAACGACACGATTGCGAATAACCTGGCGTACGGCGAACTCCGCGCGCATTCGCGCGAAGAACTGCTCAGGGCCGCCGAAGCCGCCCACGTGCTCGACTTCGCGAACGAGATGCCGAAAGGGCTCGATACCCGGGTCGGTGATCGCGGCGCGCTGCTGTCCGGCGGGCAGAAGCAACGTGTAGCCATCGGCAGGGCGTTACTGAAGGACGCGCCGGTTCTTATACTGGACGAGGCGACGTCGGCGCTGGACTCGAAGTCGGAGCGGCATATCCAGGAGGGCCTCGCGGAACTCATGAAGAACCGGACGACGCTCGTCATCGCGCACAGGCTTTCGACAGTCGAAAACGCGGATCGCATCGTCGTACTGGATGCGGGCAGGATCATCGAATCGGGAACGCACGCGGAATTGCTCGCAGCGGGCGGCCATTACTCGGCGCTTTACCGGATGCAGTTCAGCGAGCAGTGATCTCGTCGCGATGAAGGATTCCGCAAACACCTGGATCCATCGTGCCTGGTACGGCGGCCATGGCTGGTACCGTTTACTGCTGCCGCTGTCGGGCATCTACTGGTTGCTCTCGTCGTTACGACGATCTCTCTACCATGCGGGGCTGATGCGCACTCGACGAGCGAAGGTTCCGGTCATCGTCGTGGGCAATATAACAGCAGGTGGTACAGGCAAGACCCCGGCCACCGTATGGCTCGCCAATTCACTCGCCGAGCGTGGCTTCTCGCCAGGCATCGTGAGCCGCGGCTATGGCGGCAGCAAGTCGGGTACCTCGATGCGTGTCGATGCTCGCAGCGATCCCGCGGTGGTAGGCGACGAGCCCGTGCTGATCGCCATGCGGACCGGGCGCCCGGTTGTCGTGGACGCCGATCGTGCTCGCGGCGCGGCCATGCTGGTCGCGGATGGTGCCGACCTGGTCATCGCGGACGACGGCCTGCAACATTATGCGCTGGTCCGGGACTACGAAATCTGCGTGGTCGACGGCGCCAGGGGGCTCGGCAACGGCTTCTTGCTGCCGGCCGGCCCGCTGCGTGAACCCGTCAGCCGCATCGAAAACGTAGACCAGGTACTCGTCAATGGCCGCCTCCACGAAGAACGGGTGGCGATGTCGACCGGCTTGCAGAACGCGATCGAATTCCGGCTCGTTGCCGCGGAGGCATGCAGGCTGAACGGCTCGCTGAACCGCCCGATCGATCGCTTTGCCGGTACGACCGTGCACGCGGTCGCGGCGATTGGCAATCCCGACCGGTTTTTTGACACGTTACGCGGACACGGCATCCAGGTGATCGAGCATGCGTATCCCGATCACGCGCCTTTGCTCCCGGAGCAACTCGACTTCGGCGATAACTTCGATATCCTGATGACGGAGAAAGATGCCGTGAAATTCCCGCGCCAGGTACCCGACCGCTACTGGTATGTGCCGGTGGATGTCGAGATGGATCCCGCCATCGCCGCGCCATGGCTGGAGCAGATTGAGTCGCGCATGCGAGACGAGCAGACAGGCAATGACTGATTTCGTCGTCGTTATTCCTGCGCGCTATGCGTCGACGCGTCTGCCCGGCAAGCCATTGCGCGAAATCAACGGCAAGCCGATGATCGAGCATGTCTACCGGCGGGGTCACGAAAGCGGCGCGCGGGACGTAGTGATTGCCACAGACGACGACCGGATAGCCGAAGCGGCCGACAATTTCGGCGCCACCGTGTGCCTGACCGGCAATCAGCACCGCTCCGGTACGGAACGCATCGCCGAAGTGGCCGACCTGATGGACTGGCACGACGAGACCATCGTCGTGAACCTGCAGGGCGACGAGCCCGCGATGCCACCCCAACTGATCGACCAGTGCGCGGCACTACTGGACGAGTCATCCGCCGATCTCGCTACGTTGGCATCGCCTATCCTGTCCGATGAAGACTTCGGCAATCCGAATGTCGTCAAGGTTGTTCTCGATAACAACGGGTTCGCGATCTATTTCAGCCGCGCGACCATTCCTTACCCGCGGGACGCTGCGAGGCTCGCGGAGGCGAGGGCAGCGGCGCTGCATCACCACGGCATCTACGCCTACCGTTGTGGCGTTTTGCGCAGGCTGGTCGCCTCCGAACCCTCCGCGCTGGAGCTTGCGGAGCATCTCGAGCAATTGCGCGCGCTCTCGCTAGGCATGACGATCAAAGTCGGCATACCTGCGGTGCGCCCGGGAGCCGGCGTCGACACCGAGGATGATCTGGCCGCGGCCGCGCACGAACTTGCGAGACGTTCGTGAAAGGGTTCGGCGAAACCTGCCGCGAGATTTACTACGGCCTGACGCCGCGCGCGTTACGGGCACAGTACCTGTTCCTGGGGTTTGATCTCCTCGTAATCAGCTACTTCGTCGTGACCACGTTCCTCGATCCTTACGACTGGATCGTTACGGCCGACATCATTATCGGTGCGATCCTGCTCATCGACTTCCTCTGCCGGCTGGTGGCGCAGAGGGATCGGGGGGCGTTCCTCGTGAAGCCGATGACGATCATCGATTTCATCGTGATTGCTTCGCTTTTCGTGCCCGCACTGATCGGGAATTTCGCGTTTCTCCGTCTCGTCCGCTCGCTGCGCCTGTTGCGGTCATACATTGTCGCGCGCGAACTTCGCAGGCATTCGCGATTTTTCGTCAAGAACGAGGATGTGATATTCAGCGCGCTGAATCTGCTCGTCTTCATTTTTGTCGTTACGGCGACGGTCTACGAGTTCCAGGTGCCCGTCAACGACTCGATCAATAACTACGTGGACGCGCTGTACTTCACGATCACGACGCTCACGACAACCGGGTTCGGTGACGTCATCCTGGTCGGGAGTACCGGGAGACTGCTGGCCGTAGTCATCATGATCGTCGGTGTCGCGCTGTTTCTGCGGCTCGTACAGACCATTTTCCGTCCCACCAAGGTGAAGCACGAATGTCCCGATTGCGGATTGTCGCGCCACGAGCTGGACGCAATACATTGCAAGCACTGCGGCCGGCAGTTGCATATTCGTACCGAAGGGATGCCGGGGTAGCGAGTCGGAAATCCAAATCGTCGTGTTTTTCTGTCTAGGTATTGTCTAGAAAAAATACCGACACTATACTGTTGCGCAGCCTGCGCCCGCGCTCAGGCGAGGCCGATCTGACACTGCAGGAGGCGGCTATGCCCGAGAAACCCGATCACTCGCGACTATACGGCATCGGTGCCGTATCCAGGCTTACCGGCCTGACGGACCACACGATCCGCATATGGGAGCGCCGCTATTCTGCCGTGGTGGCCGCCAGGGCGCCCAACGGCCGTCGCCAATACACGGAAGCCGACGTGCAGAAGCTTGGGCTGCTCAAGCTGCTGACAGACCGCGGCATCTCCATCAGCCGCATCGCCGGCGATTCGCTTGACGAACTCGGGCAGCGCGTAGACAGCCTGCGCGACCTCGCGGCCGGCGCGGAGCCTGCTGCCTTGAGCGTCGCCGTGCTCGGCGATTTTCTGCCTCGGCAGCTGCTCGAGCACAAGGGCGGCACGGCACCGCTCGTGATCCGCATTGCGGAGAGCAGCCGCGAGCGATTTGCTGCAGACCTGCGGCAACAACCGGTCGACGTCGTTGTGCTCGAAAGGCCCGTACTCGACGCCGAAACGCTGACGGAAATGCGGCGGCACCTGTCCGACAGCGGTTCCGCGCAGGGCGTTATCGTCTACTCGTTTGGGCGCACGCGTGACATTGAAACCGCGGCGGAACAGGGCATCGTTGCGCTTCGCGCCCCCGTTGGCGCAGACGAACTGCGCGACGCGACGGCGCGCTCGGCACTTCTCTACAACACAGTGGTACGTGACTCGCGGCCTCCGGAGGAAGTACCGGTCGCCTGGGAATTTTCAGGGCCCATCGCGGCCCGGCGATTCAGCCCGCAACAGCTTGCAAACCTGGCGGTGGTGCAGAGCGAGGTCGAATGCGAGTGCCCGAAACATCTTGCGCAACTTGTATCGGACCTCAGCGCATTTGAAGTCTACAGCGACCGGTGTGCAAGCCGGGATGATGAGGATGCGGCACTACATCGTTACCTGCATCGAACGACCGCCGAGGCACGCGCGCTCGTCGAAACCGCGCTACAGAAGGTCGCAGAAGCTGAAGGGCTCAGCTACTGATCCTTCACGAGAAACAAATTGATACACTTTTGTCTAGATTTTAAATAGACAAAACATTGACAATTCCTCTGATTTCGCTATTCTTGTGTCTCGGCTGGACGCACGCGAGTGCAACCAAATAGAGACAGACTTCCTCTCCCCCGAGCCCGCTGTCTCTGTTTGCCTCGGCCGGCGCTTGCGCCGGCCATTTTTTTAGAGCACGAGGAGCAAGAGATGAACAACGCGCGAAATAAGGGCACCTCGCTGTCCAAACTCACACGGCGCCGTTTCTTCAAGACTGCCGGTGCCGTTACGGCACTGGGCGCGACGGGTCTCAGCAGCCCTGAAGCATGGGCGGACGAGTTGCCTCGAGTCAGCGAAGACAGCGACATGGCCAGGGCACTGAGCTACAAGCACGACGCAAAGATGGTCGATGCGGCGAAGCGCGCTTCGGATCGCTACTGCTACAACTGCGCGCTTTTCGCCGGAGCCGAAGACGAGGCATGGGCGGGATGCAGCATTTTCCCCGGCGAGGCCGTCGCAGCGCGCGGATGGTGCAACGCCTGGTCTCCCAAACAATAATTTCAGAGGAGCATAACGATGCTGATTTTTCTGGTTGCCATGTCCGCCATCGCGGTCATGCTGTTTGTCGAATCGCAGTACTCTGCTATGAGTCGGCGCGCGCGACTCCAAATTCAGACTCTGCCGAAGTCGCATTCAGCGTCGCGCCAGCGACGCCACTGAGGCTGC
>Ga0224503_10000116_pt1 | contig 22135 bp, 26 predicted proteins | sample SF_Oct11_sed_USG_2_FD_169106 | JGI IMG/M metagenome (GOLD analysis project Ga0224503, IMG submission 169106) | Sediment microbial communities from San Francisco Bay, California, United States - SF_Oct11_sed_USGS_21 | ecosystem: Environmental > Aquatic > Marine > Sediment | place: USA...
TGTCCTCGCCGCGGGGGGATACGGGTCCGGTAAGACCACCGTGGGGGCGCTCAAGATACTCCAATTGGCCAGCGAGAATCCCGGTGTCCCAGGGCTGGTTGTTGCGCAGTCGATAGGCGCGCTCAAGTCAACAATAATGGTGGCACTGGGCAAGATGCTCCCAGGTGGACGACCACGTGTCATCGACCCAAGTGGGATGCGGTACATCACTCTCGACGGCACCACCCCGATATACCTGCGCGGAGCCCACAACCCGGGGCTTATGGACGGGCTGGACTGCGGATGGGGGTACATGGATGAGGCCAGGTACGCCACCCGGGAAGCCTACGAGGTGTTCATTGGCCGTGTACGGGGGCGCGTCCCTATGCCCCAGATTGCGCTGACGAGTACACCGCGCATGAATTGGCTGGCCGAGGAGTTCGACAGCGGTAGGCCTAATCGTGAGGTTATCACCATCCCCACGAGGGAGAATGCCGATAATCTCAGCACCAATTACATCCCTAACCTCCGGCTCAGCTACAGCAAACGGCTGCAGAAGGCGATTATCGATGGGCGGTTCTGTGTCCTCGAGGGGGCCGTGTACGATGCCTTTGATTCGACTCCGGATGACGACGGCAAGGAGAGCCCATGGATCATTGATTACGACCACCGCAAGCACGCCCACAAACGGACGATGCTTTTCGTCGACCCCGGGTACCGCCGCCCCGCGGTCATCTGGGTGCGCGAGCTTAGCCCGATGCGGTGGATTGTATTCCACCAGGACATGTCCGAAAACCTCCCGATGACTGCCATGGCCGACCGGATCAACGCCTGGAACCGCAAGCACCACGTCAACATCGATTCCATCTGGGTCGATCCCGCCGCAAATCAGAAAAGCCAGTCCGACCACGTGGATGTCATCTCGGCAATGCAGGACATCGATACCCGCTCCAGGCGCCCGCTGCACTGGATAACCGGAGTCTTCGCCTCAGTCACCTGGGGAGTGGAGCGGGTCCGGGTAATGCTCGGCGACCCATCAATCGAGCAGCCCATCCGGATGTTTTTCAGCAAGGAGTTGCGCCACTCCGAACGCAGCGGCCAGGCTCACCAGCGCGGTGTTATCAAGTCCCTGCAGTCGTACGCGTATCCCGATATCAAAGACGGGAGGGTTATGTCCGACTACCCGGCCGAGGACCCGTTGCACTCTCACGCCTGCGCTGCTATGAGATATGGGTGCGTGGGGCTGAGCTTGACAACACCGGCTTTACGGATGAGTATCAAAGAAGCGAGAGAAGCAAAAGCCACGGGAGTGCATACTAAATGACCGACCAAGAGCCAAAGAACGTAGAGGAAGTGATCGAGCTAGCAGCGGAGGCCGCCTATGAAGTCCTCCGGGCATACGGCAGCGGCCTGGGTGAGGAGGACACCGTGTCGTGGTACTGGGCCTCGCAGTCGGAGCGTGACGACTGCATCGCAAAGGCTAGGCTGGTGTTCAACCACCCAGAACTAACACCGATATCGGACAACGGGAAAGAGCACGGCCTCCCTCCCCGCGCGCAGCAGATCAAGGACTTCCTGTTTGACACCACGGTCCGCGGCGTGTTCGAGCATGCCGACGCGGAGGCAGTCAAGGCGCGGATCAAGGAGAGAGCCAGGCTAGGACTGCGCTTGGTCAAGCCTGACCGGGAAAACCAGGCCCAGCCTGAGGGTACCGTCAAAAAGAACACTCAGTAGATTAACAAAGGAGAACGAAATGGCAACAACTTTCAAAGTCACGCTCGAGTGGACCCAGCGAGGGGCAAAGAACATTATCGAGGCATCAGGGGTAGCGGAGGACTTCACCGACCTACCGGATGCGGCGAAGACGGTGCTGGGTCGAGCGCTCACCGCTATCTACTCCGATGTGGTCCTTGCCACCCTAGAGAAGCCGACAATGGGTGAGCCGTACATGGCGGAGGTCGATGGGATGAGGGAGGCGCTGCAGGCAACGAAAGACGCGCACCGGCAGTGTCAGCTGACGCTGGACAGTGCGCGCGGGCGGCTATACGACGCACAGATCGCCCGTAATGAGGCGCTGGCCGCCCGTGACGAGGCCCTGGGCGAGGCCTTGAGCGAGCCTGACGAAGCCCAGAGCGTCGCCTCTGTTACCGAGGCTCAGCAAATATCCGACGAGGCGCGTGACGCGGCCCTGGAGCAGGACAGGTTAAACGCGGTCTCCTCGTTGCACTCGACCAAGGCCAAAAGCAAGAAACCAACCAAGAAAACCAAATGACCATCCTCACCGCAGAGCGAAGGGCCGCCATAGAGGCGGCCGCCAAGAGTGCCGACGAGGAGCAGCGCACCGGACTGGCTGAAGAACTCGACACTGCGATTGCATACTCCAAGGGCGACATGTATGGGGACGTCGAGAAAGAACTGCAGCAGCGGTACGAAAGCTCGATGACCGGCAAATACAGCAGGCGTATCGCTGTCGTTAGCCAGGCCCTTACGCAGCAGTATGTTAACGAGATGGCGACAGCCTACAGCGGGGCCGTGTCCCGTAAGCTCGTCGACATGAGCGTCGACGGGGGCGAGGTGAAGTCCGAGCCAACCGAGCGACTCAACAAGGCCCTGTCCGACATCGGGTACGATCAGGTCATGCACGATGTTGAGAAGACCAGCATACTGCTTAGGTCGTGCTGCACCGATCATGGGGCTGAGGGGGGCAAATTGGACGTAGAGGTGTGGGTGCCGCAGGACGTGCTGCCTGTCCCTCCTGAGAACGGGCACATCAATCGCGCCAACCAGGACTCGTACCTTGGGTACGTCCTGGACCTGCGATCGGCAGTACGCACATATGACTTTGCAGGCGATCCGGCGAGCCGTAATCAGTACGCGGCCGTGTTCCCTGACGGACAGGTCACCTACCATGGCCAAGGCCCCGGCGACATCGAAGAACCCCGACAAGAGAAGAACCCGCTTCGGTGGCCACAGCCGGTGCTCGACGAGCAAGGGAGACCGACGGGGAAGACGGAGGATAGACCGCCGCAGAAGATCACCGTCTGGCACGAGGAAAAGCCAACCGGGGTGCTTATCCCGCGATTCATTCCGACAATGTTGTATACCAACAGGGCCCTGAACCTGCTCTGGTCGATGATGCTTGACGTCATTCGTTTCCAGGGCGGCGGAACCCCGGCCCACAGCACGAACAACCCCGGCGAGGCCACCGACACACCAGTCGGGGTACGCTGGCCGGTCAGTCTCCAGCTTGGTGAGGATTTCGGTTACCGGAACTCGGCCAATGACTACGGCGGCATAGGCGACTTCATCCAGCTCTTCATGCGCCTCCTCGGCAAGGGCGAAGGGCTCAGCCCGGCGGATTTCAGCGCCGAGGTCGAGAACTTACAGAGCGGCCTGTCGAAGATCATCGCCAATTTGCCAAAGAGCCGGATGCGCAAGAAGCGCACGAAGTGGTTTGCGACGCTCGAGCGCACGCTGGTGTGGCCAAAGATCGGGAGCACTCTTGTGTGGTTGGGCGCCCTCGATAGCTCTGTTCAGGGGCTGACCCTGGTTACCGACTTCCGCGGCGATACGATGCCACTGTCGGTACCGGACCGTATCGCCGAGGAGAATCAGGACCTGGCAACTGGACTGACAACCCCGGCGAAGATCTTGTCCGACCGCACCGGGATGGATGTCGCCGCCGCTCAAAAGATCATCGACGAGAATACAGGTAAAGACGAAGGCGGAACACCATCGTTGGCAGATGCGCGTATCGGAGTGCTCGACAAGGTCATGAATATCGTCACTGCAGCCGGCAAAGGCGAGATACCCCGCGGCACGGCATTGTCCCTGCTGCAGACGCTGGCTGGTCTTGAGGCAGAGCAGGCCGAGGCTATTCTAGCCGATATGCCGGATAGATTCGCCGAGGCCGCCGAGGAGAAGGCGGCAGAAGAGAAAGAGAAGGCCGAGCAGGCCAAACTACTACAGGAGCAGGCGCAACCACCAGAGAAGCCTGAGGAGGCGCCTCCTGGCAAAGGAGAGGAGCCACCAGAAGAGAAGCGCCCAGGGCTCCTGGCGCGTATGGCTGGGCTTGGGAAGAAGAAAGTAACCGATGACTGAGCTACTTGACGCCCTCCACGATGGTATCGACGTCTCCGAGGAGCATCGCGCCAAGGCCCGGGACGCGGTGCGGGCCATCTGGATACGGGACATGCCAGCGATCATCCAAGAAGCCGCAAGGGAGCAGGAGAAAGGAGGGGCTCCCCACGCTGCCCTCATGCAGGCAATAGAGGCATACGTGGGCCTAGTGGCGCAGCACATGCGTCAGCTGGCCAATGACTCGGCTATGGCCGGGTACCGAGCAGGAATCAAACAACGAAAGGCGAGCGAGTGACATTCGAGGACCTTGACAAAGGAGATTGGTTCGTACTGGCTAATAAGCCTGGGCGATGCTTTGTTAAGCTGGAGTCAATGGTCATCACGACCGAGGATAGATGCGACTGTGACTCCAACACCATAGAACTGCGCCACTGTAAGTTTGTGCACATCAGCCCGGTGACTCCCTGCGTTATAATCGAGCGCTTCTCCTATAGCGCCATAGCCGCTGCGACGCCGCCGCTGACCTCGAGGCTAAGGTAGACCGGATACTCGATGCCAAAAAAGACTCTTGAGTTAATCCATGGCGACGCCTTCGAGCACATGGACACGCTCGATGACAACTCCGTAGGTATGGTATTTATGGACCCACCGTACGGCACGACGTCATGCTCGTGGGATTCGTGTGTCGATTTGCAACGCCTTTGGATGGTGCTGAACCGCATCGCGAAGCCAGGTCGGGCAATCGTGTCTACAGCGTCGCAACCGTTTACCTCGGTGCTCGTGAGCTCGAATATCAAGCGATTCAAATGCGAGTGGATCTGGCTTAAGAACCGGTCCAGTAATTTCGGGACGGCCAAATGGCAGCCGATGAAATGCCATGAGAGTGTGCTGGTGTTCTCCTCGGACGGTAAGAAGGTATTGTACAATCCGATCAAACAGGCGCGTCCGGAATCGACAACCAGGGAGATACTCGCAGCCAGCCCAGGCGAGCCGTCGATAGGCAAAGATAAGTCCCGCTCTGACCCACGTACCTCCTGTTACCAGAAAGGATTAGTGTGGCAAGGGCTCCACGGCCACGACCCACACTGGGCGAACCCAAAGTCGACCCAGCCGTTCAAATGCGATCGTGGCCTCCATCCTACCCAGAAGCCGGTGGCCCTGGCAGAGTACTTTATCCGCACCTACAGCAACCCAGGAGACCTGGTACTTGACCCATTCGCAGGGTCGGGAACAACCGGGGTGGCAGCTGGGTTGTGCGACCGGGAGGCCTTGCTGATCGAGCAGGATGAGAGGTATTGTGAGATAGCCAGGGAAAGGATGGCCAGTCCGTGCCAAAGAAAACTCTTGAGCAGCACGTGATCCGGCGCGGCGACTTCGCGCCGAACTTGCTGAACCTCGGCAATGACTTCTGGCGCGCCGTGGGCGAGGCTGCCCGGGATGGTATCGTTGGCAACGTCCGGGCCCAACAGCAGCACGATGGCAAGCCGCAGAAGCGCAATGCACCCAGCACCATCGCAGCGAAGAGGCGCAAGGGGCGCAAGCCGTTATCGCTCATCGATGACCCGGCTCACTATCGATTCGGCCGCAAGCAGAACTACTTCGTACGGGTACTCAAGACCTCGGTGCGGGTTGGCCCGAAGGCTCAGGATATTGTAAAATATGTCCTAGCCGCAGGGTACCGCGGGTGGCTGCGCCCCCCGGTGAAGTACATGGCCAAGAAACTACACGAGCTTGTGCTGGCCGAGGTCGTCAAGGCGAGGCGTAAGGCTCGCAGGAAGAAAAGGACCGTATGACTACTTTGGCAGAGGCTATGGCGAAGTGGATACGGGACCATGGCGAGCAATCGGTCAAAACAGAGGACCCAGAGACCGTGCATTACCGGTTCAGCCACACGCAGGATCGCTTTGTTCTCCGGCCCAAAGAGCCTGGCAAATGTCTGGAGTGCGATGGCTCTGGGGAAGTGCCCATCCCGTACACCCGTGGCGCAGCATGGTGCGTTTGCTCCGCCTGCGGCGGCTCGGGCCATCGATGACCCGTTGGGATACACAGTTCGGCTCCAACGCCGAGAGAGCGCTCAAGGCCGCGGAGGCCGAGCTCAAAAACGCGTTCGATATGGCGGCGGAGTCTGGGATTAGCCCAGAGGCGTTTGAAGAGCGCCTCGCCGCCGACTTCGACGAGGGTGGCCCAGTCTTCGGCAAACTACTCGCCAATGTAATGGGTGCGGCTGAGATGGCTGTAGCCACCGCCAACGCGCAGGGGCGTGACATCGGGAGGATGCGCTCCCAGGCGGCGAAGCACGAAGAGCTAGCAGGTATGACGGATGAGGACTGGGATGCCCTGATGGCAAACGGCGACCCAGAGCTAATCGACGATGCGTCTACCTTGCTCACCAACGCTGAACGACTCACGTGGCTGGCGGAGCTGATGAATACGTGTGACCTGTGTCTCCCTTTGCATGGCACAACACTGACCGCCAAGGAGTGGCGTGAGCGCGGCCTGCACCCGAGTAGCATCCACCAGGCAGCTGGCTGGACCTCTCATTGCCATTGCGACCTGGTGCCAGAAGAGATGGCCGAGGCACGCGATGAGTTGGTTGCGCCTCTCCTTCGGAACAAGGTCGAGAGCCGCGAAGGACTCAAGGGCAATCGACGCACGGTACGGAGCGTGGCCCAGGTTGACATCGACAAAGCGCAAGCCGCCGTGCAGAACGCGCGCAACAGCAAGAAGGGTCGCCGTACTTTGCGGATGCTTGGACAGAGCAATGCGCCAGAGCCGCCACCACCAGAAGAAGAAAAGCCCAAACCACCACCAGCGCCACCACCAGCGCCCACCCCTCCGGTGAAGCCACCACCGCCGAAGCCAGCGGTTCCTCCCAGGCCCAAGCCACCCAAGCCGAAACCAGCGGCCCCGGCCCCGGCCCCTAAACCTAAGCCTAAACCCAAGCCCAAGCCGAAAAAGGCAAAACCCAAGCCTAAGAAGGTCAAGAAGAAGAGCCCCATACGCGGGAACCCCGCGCTTTCCAAAGAGAGCGCCGCCCAGATCAAGTCTCTTGGGAGCGGGCTGTTGAAGAACCCTGATGACAAGGACGCGCAGCGCCGATTAAGACAGAGGCTTAACGAGATAGTCGAGAGTCTTGGGATTGCACCAAGGAACCCACTTGCTCTGTCGGATACCATCAAGGTGATAGATGGTCTTGGGTCCCAAGGCCTCTACCGTCGGAGAATGGGGGATATACGGGTCGACGCTGACATCCTGAAACTGGTAGAGCTCGGAGAGAAGGACGCGGTTACGCCGACAGCCGTCCTGGTGCACGAGACGCTCCACGCGCATAGCCCCATAGATTTAGCCAAATACAGCCACGACAGCCTCTTCGGGAAACTTGAGGAGGTTACGGTAGTCCTGACCGAAATCGCCATCGTGAAGGAGATGACCGGTGGAGAAAACAAGGGGTCGTATCGTAATCTTATCGACCCTGCCGTGGCTGCCGCCGAGAGCGCCGTGGGTAAGGCCGTGCGTCTTGCGGACCAAAAGATGCTGGACGCAACAGTCCGCGGCGATATCGCAGAGGCGGAGCGCTTGCAGAAAAAAGGACTAAAACGCAAGCACAACAAGGCCATGACGCGAGACGTTGTCTTTGATATGATCGCCGATGCTTCGGCTAAGACACGGGCCATGACCATAGAAACCGAAGATGAGTGGATTGAAGCCATCCGCAAGGAGTTGATCTTGCCGAGCGAGTTCGACAACCTGGCAGACGAAGTTACGGGGCCATTGCTTGATGACATTATGACAGCATTCCGGCAGTCCTTGGAGGCGACCCCTATGTTTGAGGTGTCCAAATGACAACGGCAAAAGAAGCATTGGTAATAGCCGAGACGGTGTGGCCCCATTGGACACACGAGCTGGTCGAGTCTCTTTTCCTGTCGATGTCAAGCACTGAGGAGGAGAATGCCTTTCTGGCCGGCCTCCACGAGATCAAGGCCCGTTTGACGGATGGGTCGCCGGCTGGTAGGGAGTGAGTGTGAACGGCACCTGGACCAACAAGAAGGAGAGTCCATGACGAATCAAAAAGACGAGAAATACAGGGACGCAATGAAGGAGATCCCCAGGGTTTGCGAAATTTCGCAAACTCAGATTGAGGAGACCCCCAGGCCGATTCCACCCGTAGCCGATCTCCCTACCGACGACCTGCCTAGCCCGGACGAGGAGCACCGCCGGCTCTACGAGGAGCGCCGCCGCCAACGCTACGGGATCAACCGATGCTGAAAATGTACGACTGGGAGTGCCTTCGTTGCGGCTTCGAATGCGAGTCCATCATCGAGGTGGAGGCTGACGCCAGAGCCCCAAAGCAAGCGCTACTCGATTGCCCGGCGTGCGGCAGCGAGCAGCAGCACCGTCGCCTCCCTTCGTTGTTCGCCCGGGTACTTGGCGAGAAACTAGAGGCCCGTCATGCCCCTGAGATATACGGGGGGCGGTTTGACACCATGGGTAAGCGCGCGCTGACCCGCCTGCCAGAGATGGCCGGAGAGGCCGAGTACGACGCCAAGGTACAAGCTGCGATTGCGGCGTCGGGAGCGGAGACCATCCCCGAGATGCACGCTGCAGCTGCAGAAGTTGGGCCGGGCCCTGATGCGGCCGACTATGTGGCGCACTTTGCGACACCTGAATGGCGGGAGGCGAAGAAGCAGAGGAAACGAGAAGCGGCCCTCAATGCCCAAAAGGAACTCAGGTCGCACGCGATCAAAGCCCGCGAGGCGTCGGTGCGCTCGTGGCCGTGTGAGGGGGATGACCCGGCACTAAAGAAAGGAGCCAGCTAGGCATGAAACTGAGAATCTACCTAGACGGCCACTGGGCCGACGAGGTCGATTGGGGTGGCTGATAAATACACAGAGATCAATGCCGAGACAGTGAGCGAGCAACCAGAAGGAGCCAGCTAATGGCAGACGAGAAACAACCCCCAGCAATGGACCCAGAGAAGGCACGGCTAGCCGACGAGAACAGGAAGCACCGCGCTGCAGAGAAGGCAGCCAAGGACAAAGCGGCGGCAGAGGCGGCCGCCAAGAAAGCCGAGGACGACAAAGAGCTTGAGCGCCTGCGTGAAGAGAACGCCACCCTCTCCGAAGGCCTTGGCGTATACAGGGAGCGCGATGAGGCTGCAGCCGAAGCTCTGTTCTCCGCTCTCCCCAAAGAGAGGCAGGACCACCTGACCATGGTGAAGGACAGCCTGAGCCCAGAGAAATGGCTTGCCTTCCTCCAAAGGGAGGCCTCGCAGGAGGATGGAGCACAGGCAGCCGAGGGAGGCGAGGGCGATGGTCCTCCCCCACGGGTGTCACGAGGGGACGGCCGGGTGTCTGGATCAAAAGAGTACAAGGTCCAAAACGCCGAGTGGATACGGAACCAAATGGGCGTCGACGAAGTTAGACACCTCCCGACTCTACAGGTTGAAGACGAGGGACTCGGCACCCGCTTCTACATGGGCATACGGCAATTCATGAGAACAGTAAGGTCGAACCCGGGTGTCTTCCTGGACAAACAGAACAAAGTGGACAGAAAAAAATAATTGACATCCCGGCCAGCAATCCTTAAGTAATAAATATCGGCTGCCCGAAGAGCGTCGGCAGCAAAATCCAAACAATCAGAGGTATCATCAATGCGGGTCAAGCTGCGTCGTCAGCGTACATACGCCCAACGTGGGAGTGGAGTAGCCAAGGACGTCTACCCTACTGCCCGTGGTGTGGCGCTACGTGCAACAGAGCCCCCTGCACCGTTGACGACTGGCTCAGACCGCGACACCGACGATGAGGCCGGTCGTTGCTGGCAATGCGGACAAGCAATCGAAAACATGGAAGCGCATAATACATGCCCTTTCTGTACGTCTGATAACTTCCGCGGCACTGTCGAGTACTAAAAGGAGACACTAATGGCTTTCTCGGTTACGACTCTTCTTGGCTTCCCTTCTCACCGGTACACTGGCAAGGGCGAGGTGTTCTGGCTGCCCGGTGACCCTGGCGTTACATTCACGCGACGTAGCCGGTATGCTCTGTCGAACGGTGTTCTCGTGGCCGCGACAGACAGCGCCGCTAACGCCATCTTCCGGCCCATCCGGACGGTCACTGCAGCCGCAGCTTCGACACCGTTCACCAAGCCAGCCGACCTCGACCCCGCCGCTCAGACTGCAGACACCACGCTCATCCCGTGCGAGGTAGACATCCCTGACGGTGTCGCTCTCCAGCGCGGCAAGATCAACGGGCACGCGGACGAGACAGTGGTGGACTACACGGCGTCTACCAGGGCAATCGGCTGCACCACGGGGTTCGGGGCTGACGACCGGCCGAATGGAGCCTTGGTGTATGTCTACGAGGGGCCAGGAATCGGCGAGTGGAACATCGTTGAGGACTACGACCACGCCGACGGGGCCTCTGAACTCCTCTTGATTTGTCACCGCAAATTTGACGCAACCCTGACCACGTCGTCCAAATTCATCGTCCTCGCCTCGCAGGCGGCCGCTAATGGACTCACTCTCTGGGGCAGGTGCGACCTAGCCGACGAGGACGAGCTCGACGTGACCGATGGCGCCGACGATGGTGACTACGTTATCGCGGCCAGCTGGCAGGATCTGCAGGAGTACGGGTCCATCGGCCACCTCCCCTTCGCGAGCGTGGCGAGCATCTACACCTAAGACAAACGAGCAGACAAACGAGCAGGACAAGGAGATAGACCGATGGCAGTCATGAACCGAACCAATTTGAGCTACGCAGTGGACGAAGCGGTGACGGAAGTCGCCTACGCTGAACTATTCGAAGGGCCCATGCTGTGGCCCAGTTTGTACAGACTGCGACCGTCCAGCAGGAAAAACGAAGTCGTAGCGTCGTTTGGCGAGGCAGCGCTGTACAGCGTCAAACTCGAAGGTCAGGAGATGACCACCGACGAAGTCACGCAGCAGTTCAAAAAGACTTTCGTCCACACGGCTTACGCCAAGTTACTCAAAATAACCAGAGAACTCATCGAGGATGAGGACTGGTCCACCCTTGAGGACATGGCTTCTCAGCTTGGTCAAAAAGCCAATGAGACCATGGAGAACAGCGCGGTAGGCCCGTTCAACGATGCTTTCAACGGCGCGAACTTTGTTGGTGAGGACAACAAGGCTCTTTGCCATACGGCCCACGTCAACGCCGACGGGGCCAACTCTCAGGGCAATTCCGGCACGCAGAGCCTTGACCATGCCGGCTGCAAAGAGACGCGCAAGTTGATGCGCAAATTCAAGGGTTACGATGCCAATCAGAAGATCATCGTCAACCCTAATGAACTCCTCCTTCCGATCGATCTTGAGGAGGAGGCTTTCGCCCTGCTGGAGAGCACTCTCCTCCCGGGGTCAAACAACAACGATGCCAACATGTTCTCCGGCCGCTACCGGGCGTACATCTGGCATTGGCTGTCGGATACGAACGCTTGGTTCATGATGGACTCTCGCCTGCGCCAGCAGTACCTGCGTTGGTACCAACGCATTGGCTACGAGATCAATGCCGACGCATCGTTCACCCAAGGTATCCGCCGGATAGGCGCTTACATGCGCTATATCAACGGCTTCACGAACTGGCGGTTCTTGTACGGCAACAACCCGAGCTAAACCACGGAGCAGGATAGACACGGCGGGAGCTCACCCAGCCCCGCCTGTCCCTACAGGAGATCACATGACCACCAAGCAATCGTTTTTTGTGGGGCTGGGTATCGCGGTGGCCGCTATGGCCCTATGTGCCGGCACCTCCAATTATAAACATCTCATGATCGTGCAAGACGGGGCGGCTCCCACGTGCACTGTGGCTACCGGGGACGGTGACCTCTGCGTTGAGGATGCCGTGGAGATCCAGGGCAACCTGGATGTAACCGGGACGCTGTCTCAGACTGGTGCTGTCACATTCTCAAGCACAGTCACTGTCGAGGGCGACCTCACCTGCACTGGCGGAGCCGGAGCGCTGACGTTCGACGCAGGCGACGAGACGATTGTCGTGAAAGACAATGACGCGACTGCGCTTGATATCGGGGCCACCGGGGCAACCAACATGATCCGCTTGGACACCACGGACAGCTCTGAGCAGGTCGAGTTCTATGTCGATATCAATCCGACGAGCGGTGCCGGCGCCATCACCTTTGATGCAGGCGATGAGACAATACTGGTAAATGATAACGACTCGACTGCTCTCGACATTGGTAGCTCGGGGCTAACCAACCTGATGCGCTTGGACACCACCACTGGGTCGGAGATGGTTGAGATCTACGGCGACCTGAACCCGAGCGGTGCCGCGGGGGCTATCACTTTCGACGCAGGCGACGAGACAATGGTGTTGTTCGATAATGACTCAACCGCTCTCGATATCGGCGCAGCGGGCAACACTAGTATGTTGCGATTTGACACAACCGACTCCAACGAAGGTGTCATCGTCGGCGGCTATATCAACATGCAGACCAACCCGCTTGCCGCGATGCTCGGAGAAATACGCTTCTGTGGCCAGGCCTCCAATGGGGCAACCACCAACTACGTGGGGCCGCAGGTAGAGGACGACATGGACACCGACCTTACGTATGGCGGCGCTGGTTGCGACGGTAAAGACAACACCACCGAAGCGAACGCCGACGAGGTGTACAGTCCGGGCTTCGACTTCAAGCCAGTCGCGATGATGTGTAGTGTAGATGATGGCGGCACTGACGACACTTTGACCTTCCAACTTCGCGATGACACGGCGGACGTCACCGGTATGACTTGTGGAATCGTGCTGGATGGTAGTGGTTTTGACCACTGTACTGTGCAGGACGGCACCCCTGCTACGGTTGCCGCTGCCTCTGCTATCGCTATCTCAATTGCGGCCACTGATGATGATTGTAGCGGCTGCGATGTCGAGTGTCGTGTTTACTTCGCTTACTGAGGTGATTAAATGAGAGACACGTTGCGCCAGCTCCTGTTAACAATAGCCGCTACTGTTGCCGCTGTTTCCCTGGGGTCCGTGGTCGTTGCCACCCCTGTCGAGTATGTCCGCGATGAGTCCGCCGCCCAGGATCGCGGCACCAAGATAAGCGGCCTTGGGCTGGACAGCGCCCGGTGGACGGGATGGATCAATACCAGCAACATGCGATCGATTGCGTTCGACATCGACTTTACCGACGCGAACAGCTCCGTGACCGCTGTAACAATGGTGTGCGAGACGTCGCGATCGTCGGCCACTGCGAACGACGCTGGCCGGGACATCCACACGGTGTCTATCTCGTCTGGCACCATCACCAGTAGCGTAGCTACGTGGACGTACACGACGGGCGGTAGCAAAGCGTGGACTTGGACCGTGAGCAACATCCCGGCGGGTTGGCTTAACTGTGAGTTTGACGCCACCGGCACCCCTGCTGCAGCAGACGTCATCACCGTTTACGCGCGAGGTATCAGCCCATGACTTATGTCGCTTATGCGCGTCAGGTCGGCTTGACGATAGCCGCCACGGTAGCCGTTGTTTTCATGGGGTCCGTAGTTATAGCATTCCCCGCGGACCATGTCGGGGAAATGCAGCAAGACGGGTTGCAGACCGACGGCGGAACTATGACTGGCGACCTCTCTATGGACGATGCCAATATTGAGCTAGACATAACCTACAAGCTCATTTTCGACGCCGACGATGGTGGTAACTCGTATCTGTACGGCGTGGCTGACGACCTGATTAACATAGTTTCTGGCGGCGACAATGTTATGCTCCTAGATAAGGTCAACGGTATACGCCTGCGTAAGGCTCTCCGTGCCGACGGTAATTTTATCGGCGGGTCATCCACCCAACTAGAGCTTGGCTCCAACTGTTCTTCCAACCATAGCGGTGGGGTCTACTCGGTATGTGCAGCCGAGGACTTTGAGGTTCACGGTGCTTTCTATGTCGACCACTTCGCCACGGTCACCGGCGATGCTCTCACCTCTGGCGGCACCGACGACTACACTCTGAGTATCGCCCAGACGCTCAATGATACCGGCGCTGCCGGGGGCAGTGACGTATACCGCGGTATCAAGTTAGACATAACTCAGACCGACATCACCGGTTGGGATAGTGTTTATTTGATGGACCTGATGGCTGACGCGTCATCAGTGTTCACGGTGACCACGGACGGAGGGCTTGATGTCTATGACTCGAGCGGCAACGGTTTCTATTGGCAAGAGTTTCATATCGATGCTGGCTCCATCAGCCCAGGCGGCTCAGGTGCGACTCTCACAGTTTGGAACACCTCCACAATCGGCTGGCTCCTGGACGCCACCACCGAGTATCTCTACTTGTCGACAGAAATCCATGATGACTGGGAGGGAAGCAGCGACCATGTGATCGAGGCCTTTGTCTGCCTTAACGCGGCCGAGACGGCAAACGATATCATCCAGGCCGAAGTAATCGCCGAGTATTTCGGCGAGCACGACGACATGGACACACCGAAGACGCAGACAAGATCAATCAACCACGATATTGTAAACGACAACGGTGCTGGCGAATGCCATACCCTGGTATTTATCTTGGATTGGGACCTAGTCGACCATGTCATCGAGGTTGAAGACCAGTTAAAGATCAGGTTCCGACTAGACTCCGTCGGCGGAGGCACTGATGTCGCGGCCGTCAGGTCCTTGTACTTCAATCACAAATACCGGACTTCGAAACCGAACCTTACCGCAGGCACATTCCCAACGGAGGGATAACCATGGACAAGAAGTTTTTCATTGGCTTCGCCACCGCCACGGCCCTGGCCGGCGGTGCTATCGGGGTAGGCTCGCTTACAGCGGTGGCCTCAACCCCGAAGGTCGAGGAGTTCCAGGCCAAGAAGATACTGGGGCCGGGAGCCAAGGCCACGGTCGAAGCCTGGGTGGCGGCCAACACCTGCGACCAGGTAGAGGAGGCCTACCCTAACGGCGAGACATGCACCGTGCCGAGGGACCTGGTGTCTGTCTACATCGCATGGAGCCCCGACAAGACTGAGGCCACCCTGTACGCCAACTATGGTCTCGCCGGTACCTGGGTATGGGGCGAGGCTGAGTGATGGCGGCGCGCGGCCAACAGACGCTCACGAAGGTCGTGATCGGAATCGTGGGAACCATTACGGTAACCGCGGCCGTCGGTGCGGCCACCATGACTATCGACCACGGTGCCCGTATTGCTGTCGAAGAGACCAAGTCGACAATAGCCAAAGAGGCCGATGACGCCATCAACAAGAAGCTCGACGAGATGGACACCAAACTGGACACACTGATCGGAGCGCTATCGAAGTGAAGATCGCAATCGACGCAGGGCACGGCGGCACCGCTCACGGTGCCGAGTACAACGGCATGGTCGAGATGTCTCTGAACCTGGAGACAGCGCAGGCTCTTGAGCACCACTGCCGTTGTTGCGGTATGGATGCCTCGCTCATCCGCCATGGTGATTACAACATGTCGCTGAAATCACGCGGGTGGGTGGCCGGTAATCTCGAAGCTGACCTGGTGGTATCGATACACTACAACGCCAACCGTGACAGTAGTCTTTGGGGCGCCGAGGCCTACCACTGGCCCGGGAACAAGCTTGGCAAGCAAGTGGCAAGCAGTATTCTGCAGGCTTTCCCCTTGGGACTACGCACGCGCAAGGTGTTCGCGGCCGATACCAATGGTATCCCTGGTGATGCAGACGACTGGCTGGAGCGGCCCCGGGCAGTTATCGGGGCGTATGCCTGTACGGCGGTCCTGGTTGAGTGTGGTTACTTGACCAGTCCCCGCGATGTGCTCCAGATCCAACTCCAGAGCACCCAGCATGCAATAGCCAGAGCCATCCACATCGGCCTTTGTGATGCCCAAGGGGCCCCTGATGGCGTATGAACTGCGAGAGCTGCGCCGGCAGAAGGTGCGCTACGATAGCGATAATGCGGACATGCCGCTTACCTTCACACTCGTCCGGGACGGGGTCAAGACCGACATGGCCAGTGGGGACGCGGCCACCGTCACAATCTACCGACCAGGCGTCACAGCGGCAGTGGTTACCGATGGCGGCATGACAGAGACCATCGGCAGCTCGCTGATTACCTATGCCCCTGACACCACCACCACGACCGATTGGCCCGTTGAGGAAGGTTACCGGGCCGAGGTGACAGTGGCTATCAGCGGGGGCACAACGTTTATTAGCCACTTCATTTTCGACATCGTGAAGTTCCCCTTGAATCTGATGCTGGCGCGCGACCAGCTGGCGGACCGTTCGAGCCTGATCAAGGGAATGAATTGGGCGGGAGACGAGGACTTCTCCGGCCCCATCTCGGCGTGTCGCGATGAGCTCCAGCTAAGACTTGAGGGCCTAGCTCATCTGCACGGCCGCATACTTGAGGATATGGCCATCGACCACCACAAGCTTGCCGTTGTGCAGCGGGTGTACGTCTTGGCGGAGATCTACAGAGACAAAAGGGATACCGAGATGGCGGACCACTTCGAGCGGAAGTTCGAGGAACTCTGGGAGGCCTACGAGGCCCAGGCGAAGTTCGACACGTCGCAGTCTGGCACCGAGGAGGCCAGCCCGACACGGCTGGTGAAGACGAGGCTCTACACATGAGCACGCTGCTAAGCATACCAGACACAAGCAAAGAGGAGGCCGTCAGGGTGCTTTCTCACGAGCTCAAGGTGTGCGAGGATAGGCCTCCGAAGTGGTTGATGGTGATCACTATCGACGACGAAGGTGATGTCCATTTTTCGTACTCGCCCTGCTGCGACCTAGTCGCGATCATCGGCTCCCTTGAGATAGCCAAAGCGAAAGCACTCGACCTCATGGCGGACGACGATGAGCCATATTAGTAAACAAGCCATCGGCTCGATCCTCGACCACATCGCCGCAGTGATTGAGGGCGACGGGCAACGCGGGATCCCTGGCACCTACAGCGCAGATGAGCTACTACGCGCCAGCGGCGGTGTCACCTTTGCGGCCACTGGGGTTACGGGGGCCACGACGATCGAACTCGATAGCGCCACTTACGCGGCTGACCGGTGGACCTCCACAGACGGCCCAGGGTTCTGGCTGGTATGCACCTCTGCCGCCGATCAAGCCAACGTCGACGCGGCCCGCAAGATCTCCGCGTGGGACCAAGCCACCACAACGTTCACTGTGGCTGCTTTCCCTGCGAACCTCTCCATTGCCGACGAGTTCGAGATCCTGCAGGGATTCAAACAGCTCCCGAACGGTATTGACATCGAGGGTCATCTCGAGAGCGGCTTTGATAGGTCATTCCGGCTCGAGGCAGAGCCGGGCACAGTCCAGCCGTACTACGGGATGAATACGCGCACCTACCTGACGCAGGTAACATTGCGTCTGCGTCTACTCAAACATGGGCGGGATAGGGACATCAGGCGGGCGGCATTCGAGAACGCCCGGTGCCTGGTGGATGCTGTGACTCTGCGGCAGAACTACGAGGACATCTATACCAGGTCGATGGACGCGGTTGGCAGTGAAGTCACGCTGGCGACAGATGATGACGACAAGGTCGTCGTCGAGGTCAGTTTCCAACTCCAATACCGGGTTCAGACGAACTTCAAGTGAGGACAAAACCATGGCCGTTAGAAACAAGGGACAACAGAGTTTTTCCTACTCGCCCAACCAGGATGTCCCCCTCCAAAGGGTATGGGTGTCCACTGCCTCGGCCAACGGCGCGGCCGACGGGACGACAATCGTCGACACCGCAGGCCCAGGTAATAGTGGTGCCGCTCATACGTACGCTGGTAGGTACTGGGCCCGCATCACCAGTGGTGTCAGAAAGAACCAGTGGAAGCGCGTAGTGGCGGACGACGGCGCTGGGACTTTGACTCTGGAGGGGAACGGGTTCAGCGCGCAGATCGTTAGCGGGGTGTCGTATGAACTCGTCGCTACGTCGGAGCCAATTGTCGTGGTGGACGCCAGCGGCGGAGCTACGGACATCGAAGACGCGGTGAGGAACGAAGCCGATGATTATTGGAACGGCTACTATATGGAGCCGCTCACCGGTAACCGAGCGGGCGAGATTCAGCAAATCACCGACTTCACTTCGGTCGGCGGCGTCTTCGTGACCGACGCCTTCACCGGCGCGTTGACTGCCGGTGACGTCTGTCTCATCCGCAAGCACGCCGAGCCCGAAGTGACGCCGACGTTCGAAGAGGAGTACATCGAGCGGCTGGTCCCCAGGGTCAACTTCAGCAAGAACGACGGTATTATCGGAGCACGTAGCGGATCCGTGGCGTTCAATCTCCAGGCGGTGGCCAGCGGCAGCTTGGCGGCTGACACAGTGAAGGCCAACCCATCCGTGTTCAGCGGCCTGATGCAGGCAGTTGGTTGTCTGGAGTCGGTCGGCACCACCACCAAAATCGATGATGTGGGCGCTGCTGGCGACACCGATACGTTGCTGATCGATACCGCCACCCATGAGACCATCGGGCGTATCGGACAGGCCGTCCAATGGGCCGGCAACGTGGCCTTCATCGTCGACAAGACGGACGGCGTTGCTGCTGCCGACACCATCGAGGTAGAGCCTGCTCTCCCAGGGACGCCGTTGGACAACAATGTGATCTACGCCTCCCGCATGTACTATCCAGATATCGACGCTTGCCAGAAGGGCGTCACGGTCTATTGGGAGACTGACGGGATCCGGCACACGTTTTTTGACTGCAAAGGTAATCTGGAAGTCGTGCCGAGCGACACCGGCGACATCCTGTTCACCTTCACGTTCAGTTTCAGCCATTACATTCGTGAGATCGAGGACATCCAGGCCAACCCGGTCGACGCTTACCCGACCGCAGCGGTTCTTGCGGCCAAGGACCGGTTCTCGTACCTGGATGAGACCAAGGTGGACATCAAGGGCGTGACCACCACCCCCGGCGTGACCGTGGCGCCGAAGAAGGCCTCGGGCCAGTATGGCGTCAACGGTATGGTCGAGTTTCAGATCACCGACGTTAAACCCGGGGCGACGTTCACCGAGTACATCGATGACGACGGTGATACGCTTGACGCTGAGGAGTTGTGGGGCGCGCGTACCGCCAAGTCCGTCACGTTCGTCTACGGCAGCCATGGCAACTGCATAGCCATCCGGATGCCAGTGGCGCGGCTCACTGCCTCGCCTCATCCCGGCGACGAGGAGATGCTTATGCAGGCCCCGTACAACATCTCCGCCCATGACGCAGGGACATTTGTCGACCCGACCAGCGGTACCATCAAGGTGCCCGACTGGTGTATCTGTATTTTCTGACAAGGAGTATTCGTGGCTCTCAAGGCAGTTAACACCGAAGCGACTTTGGCCGTGGTTTGGCCAGAGGACCCATCCGTTGAGTACAAGGACGGCAAGACCATTGACGACTATCGCAAGCTACTAGAGAGCGGCGGTAATTGGCGGGAATGCCTAGACGTTGTGGACGGCGAGCCTACTGAATTCATCGTCGGCGTGATCCCGTCGACAAAGATGTGTTCGATCGACAACAAGTACATGTACGGGATAGGGCAGGTCGGTGCGTTCTGGGAGAAATTCCTCTACGGCCTGCGTGACATTCACAACCCAGGCGAGCTCACCGTGACAACGACCGACCCGGTGACTGGGAACAAGGTCGGCCCCAGGGTGCCGACCAGGGATTTCCACGGAGTGAGTTTTGTCGACCCGGAGTGGCTGGAGAAAGTAATGGCTCGCAAACTCAGGCTGTGTGCGCTGTTTGTCGGGTCGATCGTAGGCCCATGGAACTCGCTCGGTGAAGATGACGCAAAAAAATAATCATGGCGCTGGAGACTCAGATCAAGAAACGTCGTACTTGCTCTGAGTGTACCCCGCGGCTCCAGCGCCGCCGCGGCTGTAGGAAAGGCAGCAACAACCATGGTGGCGACGAGGTTACCAAATGGACATCCCCACTACTACAAATCAGCTGCGACCTGCACGAGTGCCCCACTGGCTATCTCCTGCGGGAGGCTCCTTGGGTATGGGACGCCATCGAGGCTGCTGGGCTCGCCGAGAACGCTACACCAACCGAGTGGGCCAGGCAGGGGCGCTGGTATCAGCACTGCGTCCGGCTCGTCGTCTCTGAGCGGGCGCGCCTTGTCGCTGAGAAGCGCGAGAACGAACGCGCCCGAGACCACAGTAAGACTGGTATGAGAGCACGGTAATGGCGGACATCGTTGACACCTATCGAGTAGACGGCGACAGCAAAGACGCGCAGGCGGCCGTCAAGCAGCTCGAGGGCGTAGCCAAGCGCTCATACAAGCAAATGGACAAGGCCCTTGGCAAGTACGGCGGCCGACAAAAGAAGACTTTCGCCGATATCAAAAAAGCGGCCGACAACACAAAAAAAGCGATGAAGGAGATTGGTCTCGACCGCGTGTATAACGCAGCGGCCCAGGCTGCCGGACTACTCGTCAGGGAGATCGGCAAGGGCTTTCAGGCCTATAGGGAGCGCATCCGAACAACAGATCAGCTGACCGCTGCCCTGAAGAACCAGGGGCTAGAGGCCAATCAGAACGTGTTGGCCCTGGGCGCCATGGCGGGTCAGCTGGAGATGATGACCGGCATCTCCGACGAGTCGATCCGGAGCATGCAGCAGCTCGCTATCAACATGGGTGTCAGTCTTGATCAGGTAGATGATTTTACCCGGGCGTCAATCCGTCTGAGCAGAGTTACCGGGCAGGACGCCACCGAGGCGATGAAGCAGCTGGTCAAGTCTTTGTCCGGTTTATCCGGCGAGCTCGGTGAGGCTAACCCCAAGATCAAGGCCCTGACGGCAGAAGAACTAAAAGCCGGTCAGGCGGTCAGGCTTCTGAATGAAGACTTCAAAAACAGCCTAGAGCTCACCGATAATCTTGACGGTAACGTCACCAAGCTTGGCGCCGCCTGGGATTCGCTGATGGAAGAAGTTGGCGGGACCAGTGACATTGAGACAGTAAACGAGGCGCTGAAGGACTTGACTGACACGTTCCGGGATCTGGAAACAATCGTCGGGAGCAAAGGGCTGAAGGAAGGCCTCCTCGCCTTGACCCAGTCATTCTCCGAGACCGCCATACTCAGCACTGCCGCCATAGCCGGTACGGCCGGTGTGGCCGGGCTGGCCACAGCTATTGGCAACATACGGCGTGGATTCTCTGGGATGACGGTGGAGGAGGAGGCCGAGGCGTTGCGAGGTGAAGCGCCAGGACTTATCACCGGTGGCCTGCAGAGGGTAGGGTTAACCGGGGCGTCTGAGGAATTCCAGAAGCGCATGGCGACGGCCGCGAAGAAAGATGAGGAGGCCAGAAAGGCTCGGCGAAGAAAAGGCAAGGCCCAACAGGCGGAGTATAGCGAGCTCGCTGGTACCGCCGGTATAGGCATCGCGGCAGGGGAAGGTGGCGCGGGCCTGGGCGTCGTGACAATCGGCGGCCTGCCGGTTGATGTGGCCACCAACACAGTGCTCCCGCCGGCTCCTCCTGACCCAGGGGAGATCGCCAGCGTGGTTGATCAGATGGCAGCGGAGCGAGTGGAAGCAGAGGAGGCGGCCTCGTTGATTCGGATGGAGAAGGAGACAATCCTCGCCCAACACTTCTCCGACCGCGAGCAGTGGAAGACTGACCTACTGGCGCACCATCTCGCCCTCCGCACCGAGGCCGAGATCAAGGCTCAGGAGGAAGTACAGAAAGTCTATAGCAAGGGCACGGATACGATGATCGGCATCGGCAAGGACTTCACAAGCACCATGATCGATGGGTTCATGACCATGGCCGCTGGGGGCGATGTTGCTTTCGAGGTCATCATGAAGGACTTCCTGAAGGCGACCGGGACAAAGCTCGTCTCGACCGGGGTGGCAGATGTGTTTGAAGGAGGCGCACGCCTTATCCGGTCCTACGGTGTCGACCAGAGCGGCACGGTGTTGGCGGCCATGGGCGCAGCAGAGATTGCCGGGGGCGCCGCTATGATCGGCGGGAGCACCGCCATACAGCCACCTGGGAGCGGAGGCGGAGGCGGAGGCACAGCCGGGCCGACTGGTGCCGGTGGCGCCGGTGGCGCCGGTGGCGCGCCGACCCCGTACGAGTCGCAAGCCAACAACGCGCCTATTACCATCCCTGTCACCGTGATTGGCCGGCTCGGGCCT
>Ga0224503_10000119_pt1 | contig 21938 bp, 22 predicted proteins | sample SF_Oct11_sed_USG_2_FD_169106 | JGI IMG/M metagenome (GOLD analysis project Ga0224503, IMG submission 169106) | Sediment microbial communities from San Francisco Bay, California, United States - SF_Oct11_sed_USGS_21 | ecosystem: Environmental > Aquatic > Marine > Sediment | place: USA...
ACTCCCCGGCATCACCGTCCGTGCAAACCTCGGGCCCAGTGCTCAGTGAGGGTGGTGGCGGTGGCGGAGGCGACGGTGGTCCACTAGTAAAATCACTGCCACTGCTGCCGCCACATGCCGCAAGCGCAGATACCAGGCCCATCAGCCCGCCCAGATAACGAATTTTGCTCATATCAAAAGCTTACCCGGTGATCCACGAGGCCGCGCGGGAACAGGTCACAGCACTAAGGTCGATTTACTTATCAATCGCCTTGAAGGGCCTCACTGCCGCCTTAGCGTAATCTGCCGTTGCACCTCGTTAAATAGCTCGTCCCTGAGCCCAAGTAGCTTGAACATCTCGACGACGGTGAAGAACGGCGCCGCGAGATTCGCCTGTACGGGGTGCTTCACGAGCACGGGCATCGACTTTTCGATCGCGTGGCCGATGAACTGAGCTGCATAGCCGCCGAAGAAGAGAACGGCCGCAATGGAGCCTGACGTAGCCATCGGCAGCGCTGCGATCCACGACGCCAGCAGCGTGAGTCCCATTGCGAATACCAGGAAGACGATAGCGAACAGCGCGTCGAGCGTCAGGTAAAAGATGAAGAAGCCGAGCACCACGAGGTGGGCAAGGCTCAACGGGAACCCGTCGATATTGATCGATACCCAGCTCAACGGTATGAGCACGCCGAGCATGATCGTGGGAATGCCGATCATGTGCACGAAAATATTCACCGGATGCTGGTGTGAGGCCGCATAGCCGGTCAACATATCCATCAACTTGCCGTCGGTCTTCATGCCCTGCCCTCATTCGAACATCGGCGAATTATTACACGATTCAGGCAATCCGCCCGAGCGCTGGCAAACCGGTATAATTCCCGGGACCAACAGCCGGGGATGACGTTCATGGCTCTACTTATCGCGGGAATTCTTCTGTTTACGGTCGTGCACCTGTTGCCGGCGGCGTCGCCCGGCACTCGCAACGACCTGGCTGCCAAGCTCGGCGATAACGCTTACAGAGGCCTGTTTTCCGCGGTAGTCCTGGCCTCCCTGGTCATGATCGTCTTCGGCTGGAAGGCGGCTACGCCGGCCACGGTCTATTCGCCGCCCTTCGATGGCGGACCGGTCATCTCGGCGGTCCTCTTTTTCGCGTTCGTCCTTTTCGTCGCCTCGAAAGCCCGCTCCAATTACCGGCGCCTTGTTCGCCACACGCAGATGATGGCCGTGATCCTGTGGTCCGTTGCTCACCTCCTCGTGACCGGCGACTCGCGGTCGGTCGTCCTGTTCGGTGCGCTCGGTATCTGGGCAGTGCTGGAGGTCGCCCTGTGCAACAAGCGCGATGGCGCATGGCAGAAACCGGATGTGGTGCCGTTTTCCGCCGATATGATTGTCGCGGTCATCGCCGGCGTAGCCTTTGCGATTTTCTTCTATCTCCACAAGGCGCTGTTCGGCGTCCTGCCGTACTGACCGGGATGAGGCATCCATGAAGAACAGACACCTGCGCGAAACCGTCGAAATCATCGGCGTAATCAGCATCGTCGCCTCGCTACTCCTCGTTGCCTGGGAGGTTCGGCAGGCGAATCGCATCGCCGCCGCGCAGATCGAGATGCAACTCGCCCATGGTTTCAACGAAATGAATATGAGCCGCGCCACGACTCCGGATTTCGCCAGGCTCTTCCCGAAGTTGAATTCGCCGGGTAACCACCTCGTTACGGCAACCGAGGAGTCCCAGCTGCAAGGCCTCGCATGGCATTTCGCGGGCCTCTACTACTCGGCGCAGATCGCGCACGACAATGGACTACTCGATCCGCAGCGTCTCGACATGTACCGGCTGGACCTGGCGAAAACGCTCGATCGGTTTCCGGGACTGCACGCATCGTTCCTGCAGATCTACAGCTCGTTTCCCGAGATGCGCTCCATGCCCGTATTTCAACCGCTGAGCGACCTCGAGGCCCAAAGCGCCCCGCAGGACGCAGATCGTGTTCCCGCCGCAGATTAACCGTGGATTACGGCGGTGGGCCTTACTGAGGCAACTAATTGAAGTAAACTAATCCCATATCGGGGTGGCCTGGGGAGGCTGGTATGAGGACCGTGCTGTTGCTGCTGGTGGTCGGCCTGCTGATCGCGTGGTATTTCTACCGCCAGGGTCTCGACAAGCCTGATGCGCGCCAGGACCGGCGCATCTCGCGCAGCCCAAGAAACAGTGCGCAGTACCATGCCGTCTCGATCAAGGCCGGCGCCTATGCGTGCAGGGCCGCCAACGAGATTGCCGGCCAGCGCTTCCTCGCGTCAGAAGCGCCGAATATTCCGTTACCGGGCTGCAATGCGACCGAATGCGACTGCCACTTCGTCCACCACAAGGACCGCCGGACCGGTAAGGATCGCCGCAGCCCTTTCACATCGGGGGGCATTGCCGCGGCGACCGGGACCTTTACCGGCGAACGGCGCAAGGGCGAGGATCGTCGCGACGAGTCAGACGAGTACTAGGCAGGCGCGGTCGCCGCATCAGTAACCGTACGCCGCGACGGTCTGTTGGTAATCCCGCAGTTCGTACTCGTAGCGAGCTTTGTCGGCGACCAGCGCCTCGATTTCCGCCTCCAGCTCGCCCGACCGCTCGGACAGCTCCTTGAGATCGGCCAGCAACAGCACGCGATCCTGGGTGGTGACGTCGTCGCTGATCAGCTCGGCTTCCTTGGCGCGGATTTTTTCCTTGGTGCGCTTGAGTTCCGCTTCCTTGGAATAGATCCTGGAGTTCGCGTTGTTGACGTTGGAACGTAAAGTATGCAGCTCAGCGCCAACGCGGTAGGCGTCGAGGAATTCTTCTTCCATGGCGACATCACAAACGCCGTAGTAGGTCCCGCCGCTGGCGCCGAGATTGTATCCGCGGCTCGGCTGGCAGAACTCCACTAGGCCCTCGTCACGGCCTTCCTGGTAGGCTTTGAAATCGGCGGTGACACCATGCTTGGCACAGGCCTTGCGGCGGCTGCCGAATTTGTCAGTCGTATAACCCCTGGAGCCGTCCTCGTAGCCGATCGCCGCCCAGTCGCTATTGACGCACTCTTCACTGCTCATCGATGCGCATCCGCTGAGCACCGTAATCGCGAGCACCATTCCTGCATTAATCAGAATCCTGTTCATGACGCACCCCGCCTTATGTGAACCGATAGTCCTGACGCTAACAGCCAGGTCACGTTTACTGCCGTGATGACATTCACAAATACCTGTTTATCGCTGAACGGGAGCTGAAAAATGTGTGTCTGTCGACGCTTGCCTGCGCTCTACGTGATCTCTGTCACAGAGCGCCACAGCGCTGCCGTATATTCTTTACACCTTGGTCTAAAAGGGATCCGGCATGAACATAGAGGCAATCAGCGGCTCAGCAACGGTAGCGATTGCCTGCACCTTCGTGTTTCTCCTCGCCGCAAAGTCCTGGCATCTGGTCGCGCGCTCAATGAGCGCCCACCCGAATTTTCCGGACGCCATCATGCGCGAGGCCGCGCAGCGATTTCGCGACCAACTGGAGACGCTGTCGCGCAAGCAATCGACCTACCTGGGCGCCGGCCTGATGTTTGTCTTTATCTTCGCCGTCGCCCACACGTTCGAGGCACACCAGCTGTTCGCCGGCTACCCGACCTGGCAGCTGTACCTGCTGCTTGCGACGCTTTTTGCAGCCGCCGGGTTCGCCCTGTATCGTCTCGTCTGCACGGTTCGCGAGTGGCGCCAGATCCGGTTTCTGCGTGACGCGAATATCGCCGTCGGCCACTCCCTGCAGCGTATCGCCACAGGTCACGGCCGTGTCTTTCACGATGTCGTGACATCTGAGGGCATTGTCGACCATGTTATTGTCGGTCAGAGCGGCATTTACGCAGTGAATGTCGTCGCGCACCGGGCCATGCGCCGGGAGACCGTCCATCTTTCCGATCACGAGCTCCGTTTCAAACCGGACGAAAAGACGATTCCCATAGCGGACATTGCGGCCAAGACGACGAAACTGGAACAGGAATTCCGGGACTTACTCAGAAACTCCGTCAGGGTTCGCTCCGTCATTGCCGTGCCTGGCTGGCACGCCGAAAGCCAGTCGAACGAAGGCCACCTCGTCGTCAATGAACGAACGTTGCCGATGCTACGCGGCTGGCGGGACGAAGCTGATTACCTGATGGACGAGGATGTCCAGACACTGCAGCAGCACCTGACCAGGACCTGCAAGCGATCGCCGATCGCACGCCGCAAGAGCAAGTAACCTTCCCTACTTCCGAGCCGCCGCGTTCAGCTGCTGCTGGGCATCCGCAAACTGCTCTTCAGCCTTGCCCAGGTAACGCGCTGCCTCGACATCATAACCATCGGCAGACGACGACCACACTCGATTGATGTAACGCTCGCCTGCCGCAAAGTGACTCATGATGTCGGCATAGGTTTGCAGCCCGAACAGGTGCACCATGCTCTCACGCGCATCGACGAAGCGGGTCAGGTCGGGACGGAGTTTTGTATCGATACGGTCACGGAGCACCGCTCCACGCAGACTGCCGCTACTGACTATCTCGCGCAGGTCCCTGACGACGTTGTCGATGGAGTCGCGCAACTCGGCACGATTGGTCTCCAGGACTTCGTCGGACTGCGCAACCGACCGCGCGTGTCGCTTCAGCGCGAAGACACCGGCGACTGCCGCTAGCGCTGAAATTGCGAATAACGTCCAGTTCACGTCCTCGACATCGAGCGCCGTCGCGTATGCGGCGCTGATAAAGCCGGCACACAGGAGAAAATATCCCAGTTGTCTCATCGTCCCGCTCCCTATGTCGCCGTCAAAACAGCAAGGATCGCATCGCCAACGCCAACCAGAGCCTCACCGACAATGAGCCCTGCCGCCACGGGTATACCGACCTGCTCCGCCCAGGTCTTGCCCTTGAAGCGGTCGGCGAGTTCGCGGCTCAGCGTGCCCAACGAGTAGGTCAGGACGATGTTGAACGGCAGGTAGAATCCGAGGCCAACCGTAATACCGAGCCCGCCCATGACGATCGAAAGGATGCCGCCCAGGATCGCACCGGCAGCATACTTCTGCACCGGCACGTCGCCTCCCATTATGCCGTCGATAGTGCTGGCCAATGCCTGCGCCTGCGGCGCCGGTAACCGCTCGCTGCCGAGCGTGTAGGCTTCGTTGAGCGCGAAAATAACGAAGATCACGACGATGGGTCCAAGCCACGCGCCGGCAAACTGGCCGATCTGCTGCATTCGCGGTGTCGCGCCCACCAGGTAACCCGTCTTCAGGTCCAGCATCAGGTCGGTAGCCTGCGACATGGCAACGCACATGGCCGCTCCCACCATGATCGCGGCGATGATCGAATCGGCACGCTCCATTCCGAACGCCTGCGTCACGATTATCAGTAACGTAATCCCGACCAGTGTCATCCCGGACAGTGGCGACCAGTTCGTACGACCGATCGCCTCGGAAAGAATAATGCCGGCCATCCAGATCCATAGCGTGCCCAGCAGCGCCATTGCAACGCCACCCATCAGCGTCATCGACTCGACTGCCACCACGGCCATAACGCCGAGCAATACCGCCGCGCCGATGACCGCGAAATACAGCAGCTTGATCGGCATTTCCTCGGTTGCGACACTCGTCTCTACCGAAGCGGCTTTCTGCATCGACTTGATCGCGCTGAGAATCAACGGTGCCGCGAGAATTACACCCATGATCGCGCCACCGATCAGCATGCCGATGCCCAGTGGACGGTACAGCAGCAGGCGCAGGTCCCCTGGCGTATCGATGAGCTGGCCCGCTTCGTTGAGCGGAAATGCTCCGGTCACGGATAACAACGGCGAAACGAACCAGTAGGCGACGAATCCGCCGATGATGAAGGCGATGCCGCCGCGCCCGGCGATAAAACCGACACCGATGGTCATGAGCGACAGGTACCAGATGCCATTCATGTACTCCGGCAAGCCGATAAGGGCCCCGAGATTCCAGTTCGACACCCCGGTCTTGAGCGTGATGACGTGCACGGTGGCACTGACGAGCGCTGCGCCAACAAGGATAATCGCCTTGCGAACGCCCGCGCCCGGCGACTTCAGGATTGTCGCCACCGCCACGCCGCCCGGATATGTCAGCCGCTCGTAATCGATCATGTGTTTCCTGAGCGGAATGATGAAGGCAATCCCGAGAAACGCGCCGGCGATACAACCGAACGTGAGAATGACCGGATCGAATCGATCGCCGTATCCCAGCAGGAATATTGCCGGCACCGAAAACATCATGCCCGACGATGCCCCGTTTACGCCGCTGGCAACGGTTTGCACGATGTTGTTCTCGATGATGCTGCGCCTGCGCAGGATGCCACGCAGGATGCCGAAGCCGAGTATGGCCGCCAGCTCCGACCCCTCGATCGAAAAGCCGAGTATCAGGGCTGCGTAGCCGATCGAGACGGCGATGATGACGCCGAGAAACCAGCCGACACCAACGGCAATCCAGGTCAGCTCGGGATACGGTTTGTCGGCGTGCGCCGCGATGGTCGAGTCAGTCAATACGACTCTCCTTTGTCGTTCTTATTTTGCGGCAAAGACTATCACAGCGGCTCGAGCCGTGCCGCCAGCTGGTTCTTGTCCAGTACCTCATGAAATTCGTCGGCGAGTTCGTCGCACATGTCGACCACGGTGCGCCAGGCACGGACGCGTTCTTCCGGTTCGAAATTCACGAAATCCTGCCTGTCCGGGATTTTCGCGTGTGGCAATCGTGACACGAATTCCTTTGACGGGCTGACGAGGATCGTCCGGTCGACGTTCGACGGATCCGGTTTGCGCCAGGACAATTTCTTATCGAACCAGCCGGGCACGATGCGATCGATAAAGTGCAGATACAACGTCAGCCTTTCAGGCGCACTCTGTGGCAAATCGAGGTGATAGTCGATAACGCCGCCGTCCCTGTAGATGCCACGCGGCGCTCCCGCAATGTCGCGTACGCCGGACAGCACCATGGGTATGGAACCGGTAGCAGCGATCGCGTCTTTCAGGTTCCCCTCGCTGAGTTCTACCTGGGTCAGCGGAAATCCCCGCGCATCGTAAAACGGCGGCAGGTCGCGTGCGTCGTAGAAGAGCACTCGCTCGAAAAAGGCGCCCAACGATCGCCGGCTCACGGCATTCAGCGCCGCAGCAGCGAGCAGACCGGGGACCAGCACGGCCGGTTGCTCGCTCGCGGTCAAATGACGACTGCGCACGGTCATGACGTTGGTACGCAATACGGGGTGGGAAAGTATCTCCGCCGTACCGGTTTCGCTGAGTACGTAGTCGAGAATCTCGCGGCTCTTCGCGGTGATTTCGTCGCGATCCGGGTCGTCCGAGTAGGTCTGGCCGAGGTAGGCCTCCTCGAAGCGCTCGATCGCCTCGAGCGGACGGCGCTGGGCATAGCATGCAAAGCGCCACGCACCGATCGAGGAGCCGATAAGGTGGACGGGCCCGCGCAAACCGGGGACAAGCGTATCTACAACGACCCGGTCGAGCTTGCTCAGGACCAGCCATTTCGCCCCGCCGGAGGCGCCCGCCATGGTACCAACCAGTTCCGCCGAGAATCCGTGTTTATGAATTGCCTGTAGCGCCCCGGGTCCGGCCCGGAAGCTCAGGGCTGCCGCCCGCGTCACTCGAACGGATGCCGCTTGATAATCGTCTGTTCCCGATCGGGACCGGTTGAAATGATATCGATCGGGATGCCCGCGAGCTCCTCGATGCGCTGCAGGTAATCGCGTGCGTTAGCCGGCAGATCCTCGTAACGGGTGATGCCGACGGTGGACGCCTGCCAGCCCGGCCATTCCTCGTAGACGGGCCGACACTCCGCGAAGCGGTCGACGACGATCGGCAAGCCGGAGATCGATTGCCCATCGATCGTATAACCAATGCAGATCTGGATGGTCTCGAGCTCATCCAGCACGTCCAGCTTGGTAACGCACAGGCCCGACACGCTGCTGTTCACGATCGAACGTTTGAGCGCGACCGCATCGAACCATCCGACCCGGCGCGGCCGCCCGGTAGTGGCACCGAACTCCGCACCCACTGCGGCGATATGCGCACCGAGATCGTCGAACAACTCGGTGGGAAACGGCCCGGCCCCGACTCGCGTCGTATACGCCTTGACGATACCGAGTATGTAATCGAGATCGCGCGGTCCGACACCCGTGCCAGTACTGGCAGCCGCGGCAACCGTATTCGACGAAGTGACGAACGGATAGGTACCGTGGTCAATGTCGAGGAATGTCCCCTGCGCTCCTTCGAAGAGGATGCTCTCGCCGTTTTGGGACAGGTCGTGCAGGATTTGCGTTACGTCCGCAGTGATCGGCGCAATGTGCTCCGCCGCCTGCAACGCATCGTCGAGCGTTTTCGCGAAATCGATCGGCTCCGCCCGAAAATAATTTTTCAGCAGAAAATTGTGGTAGTCGAGAATCTCGCCGAGCTTGGCCGCAAATTTCTCGCGCAGGAACAGGTCGGACACCCGCAGTGCACGCCGGGAAACCTTGTCTTCATACGCCGGCCCTATACCCCGGCCGGTGGTCCCGATCGCGCCGGCACCCTTCGCTTTCTCCCTCGCGACGTCGAGCGCGACGTGCGAGGGCAGTATCAGCGGGCAGCCCGGACTGACCTTGAGCCGATCGAATACGGGCACGCCGTTTGCGACCAGTGCTTCTGCTTCGGCGACCAGCGCATCCAGAGACAGAACGACGCCATTGCCAATCAGGCAGCTTACGCCGTCGCGCAGAATTCCCGAGGGGATCAGGTGCAGGACCGTCTTCTTGCCGTCGATGACAAGCGTATGTCCGGCGTTGTGACCGCCCTGGAAGCGCGCAACGGCTGCTGCACGATCGGTGAGCAGGTCAACGATCTTCCCCTTGCCCTCATCACCCCACTGGGTGCCAATGACGACGACATTCTTGCCCATTGCGATTACGTCTCTTGTTGTTGTTACTCAGCTGCGAACGACGAACAGCAGGATGACGCCGGCAATCATGACGACAAGTCCCACCGTGCGCAGGTGATTGTCACTTAGCATCGCCATCTGCGCCACTATCTGCCGGTATTTGCGCGGACCGACAAACGGCACCATGCCCTCGATGATCAGGACGAGCGCAAGCGCCGTCAGGATTTCGGTCCAGGCCATGCCGCCCGAACTACTCGCCGCTCGATTGGTTCAGATAGCGGAAAAATTCGTTGTTGGGATCGAGCACGAGTAAGTCGTTGGACTTGCCCATAGAATTCTTATAGGCATTGATACTGCGGTAAAACGCATAGAATTCCGGGTCATTCTCGTAGGCATTCGCATAGATCTCGGCCGCCTCCGCGTCCCCTTCACCACGGATCTGCTCGCTTTCACGGTTGGCGTCCGCGAGGATAATCGTTCGCTCGCGGTCCGCTTCTGCGCGAATCCGCTCCGCCTCGGCGCGGCCTTCTGCACGAAGTTCGGCCGCGGTACGTGCGCGCTCTTCGTTCATCTGCGCGTACACCGCGTTCTTGACTTCGTCCATCAGTTCGACCTGCTTCACGCGAAAGTCGATCAATTCGACGCCGAGGTCCTCCGCAGTTGTCGTGGCAGTCACCAGCATGTCGCGCATCAACTCCGCGCGCTCCGCCGAGATTGCCTCCCGTACCGAGCGTTTACCGAACTCGGTGACCACCGCATTCTTGATGATCTCACCGAGACGATCGTTGGCGAACAACAGGCTGCCGCCCGTCGAGGTATAGAAACGCACCGGGTCGACGATTCGCCACTTCACGAAAAAGTCGACTTTGAGCGCCTTTTTCTCAGCCGTGAATACGCGGTCCGGGCTGTCTTCGATCGTCAGGATACGGCGCGGAAACTTCCGAATATTCTGCACCACGGGGATTTTGACGTGCAGACCGGGCTCGTAACCGGACTCAACGACTTTGCCGAGCTGCAGCTTGATGGCGAGGTCGCGCTCGTTGACGGTAAACAGCGATAAACCGACCGCAACGGCAACCAGACCAATAACGACGAACACACGAAACATGGCGTTACTCATTGTCTTGTCCTCCTTTCGCGATCTTCCAATTCGAGGCGTCTCTCCGGCGAAGTAATACGCGACTGCTCCGTAAGACGATCGAGTTCCTGGGCGGACTGTTTCCGGCTGGCGCCTTCGATGAGCTTGTCGATCGGCAGGTAGAGCAGATTGCCGCTGCCCTGCGAATCCAGCAGGACCTTGTTGGTGCTGCTGTAGACCTGCTCGACCGCCTCGATATACAGGCGATCCCGCGTCACTCGCGGCGCTTTCTGGTATTCGGCGAGTAAAGCCTCGAATCGCGATGCCTCACCCATCGCATCCCTTGTTACGCGATCCTTGTAGGCCTTCGCATCGAGCGTGATGCGCTGCGCATCACCGCGCGCACGCGGGATGATGTCCTTGGCGTATTTCTCCGCCTCAAGCTGAAAACGTGCACTATCGTTGGTCGCCTTCTGTGTATCGTTGACCGCCGCCTGCACGTCCTGCGGATAGTCGAGATTGATGATCGAGACGGAGGTAACGGTGATGCCGGACTCATACTGATCGAGCGTGGACTGCAGGGTTTCCAGAGTGCGCCGCGCAATCTGGTCGCGCTCTCCGGTAACCAGCGTCTCCAGTGCACTCGTACCGATCACTTCACGCAGCGCGCTTTCGGTGACGTCCTGTACCGTCGACTCCGGATCGACCACTTCAAAGCTGTATTTCACCGGGTCCGTGCGCCGGTACTGAACGACCATCTGGATAAAGACGTATTGTTCATCCGCCGTCAGTATTTCCGTGCGGAACGGAAAATTTTGTACCGCGTTGGTGTTGACGATATCGACGGTCTCGATCGGGATCGGCAAATGCCAGTGAATACCCGGCATCGTCGTCTCCGCATAGGCGCCGAAGCGCTGCACGACTCCGCGTTCAGCCTCGTCGATGCGGTAGACGCCCGTGGCGCCCCATGCGATCAACAATAGACCGATCAGAATGTAGCCTCCCGCGCCACCAGGCGCGCGACCACCGCCGCCACCGCGGCCGCCGAGAAGACTGCTCAGGCGTCGCTGCAAGTTTTGTACGATCTGGTCCAGATCGTTGGGCTCTTTATCGCCCCTGTTCCAGGGGTCCTTGCCGTTTCCAGGTTCGTTCCAGGCCATAGTTTTACAACTTAGTGTTTTGTAGGGGTGTCTATTTCAGATTTGCCGTTGCCGCCGATTTGATGACAGGCAACGGCTCGAGTAGTTCCGGATCGATGTTCTCGCGCTTCATGAAGCGATTCAGATCCTGTTCCGCCATTTCCAGTTCCAGTGTCCACCCGCCCTCTTCGTCGGTCTGCTCGTTGAGCACTGCGCCGAGTTCGAAAAGCCGCGCCCGCAGCCGGCCTTGTGACGGTTGCAGGTGTATTAGGCGATGCAATGTCTTGCGACGCAGACGATCACTGATCGCCTCCAGGAGTAACGGGATTCCTTCGCCGGTTGCCGCCGACAACCAGACAGCCCGCCCCTCGCCATTGCGATTGCTCGTCAGGCGAGGACTACGGTCCAACAGATCGATCTTATTGTACACGCGGATCTGCGGCACACGATCCGCATCCAGCTGCTTCAGCACCGAATTAACCTGCCGCACGCGTTGCCAGCGATTCGGGTCGCTCGCATCGATCAGGTGCAGGATCAGGTCGGCCTCGCGCGCTTCCTGCAGTGTCGAGCGGAATGCTGCAATCAGTTCGTGCGGCAGATCCCGTACGAAGCCGACGGTATCGGCCAGCACGATTTCCGTGCCTTCCGGCAGCTCGAGGCGGCGAACCGTGGGATCGAGCGTTGCAAACAGCTGGTCCTTTACGTACACGCCGGCATCGGTCAGCGCGTTGAACAAGGTCGATTTGCCGGCATTCGTATACCCGACGAGCGCCACGGTCGGCACCTCGGCACGCACGCGGTTGCGACGGCTCATCGTACGGCGCGCGTCGACCTGCTCGAGGCGCGCATTCAGCTGCCGGATCCGGTGCCCGACCAACCGGCGGTCCGTTTCCAGCTGGGTCTCACCCGGACCGCGAAGCCCGATGCCGCCTTTTTGCCGCTCGAGGTGCGTCCAGCCGCGGACCAGCCGGGTCGACAAGTGCTTGAGCTGGGCCAGTTCGACCTGCAGCTTGCCCTCGAAACTGCGCGCTCGCTGCGCAAAGATATCGAGAATAAGGCCCGCCCGGTCGAGGACGCGGCACTTGAGTTCGCGTTCGAGGTTGCGTTCCTGGCTCGGTGACAGTGGTGCCCCGAAGATGACGAGTTCGGTGCAATTGGCTTCGACACTCGAACGCAATTCTTCGACCTTGCCCTTGCCGATGAAGAATCGCGGTTCCGGCCGTTTTCGGGCGCTGACGATTTCGTCGACGATGATCGCGCCGGCCGAACGCGCTAGCTCGGCGAACTCCGAACGTTCGGAGTCGTCAGGTGCGCCGTCGGGGCCCGCGTGGACGAGAATTGCACGTTCGCCACTTTGCGGTCTTTCAAACAAATGCGCCCTCCTGCAAAGAGGGTCGCGCTCTGCAGTTAATCGTCACCGTCTCCTGCGTCATCTGGCAATGGCAGACGCACGTTGCGTGATGGCACCACGGTGGATATTGCATGCTTGTAAACCATCTGGTTAACGCTGTTCTTCAGCAGCACAACGAACTGATCGAATGAGTCCACCTGTCCCTGCAGCTTGATGCCGTTTACCAGGTAAATGGAAACCGGAACTTTTTCCTTGCGTAAAATATTCAGGAAAGGATCTTGCAATGTCTGCCCTTTAGCCATATCGGGGTCTCCTTATTGTTGATTGTTATTTGAACCCGCGTACCGGTGGCGCCGGTTGCCCTTGTGCGATGTTCAGCCTAAGCGTCAAAAAAAGTCTATCACAGGCCGGCCCAAACCAAGCCAAAAAATCGGCCCTACCGGACCGCAAGAACCCCCGATATAGCATCTGCCACGCCAGAATCAAGGGCATCGAAGGGTTTCAAGCCGTTTTCGGACCGTAACCACGTGATCTGCCGCTTTGCGAGCTGCCGCGTGGCGGCCAGCGCCCGGCTCCGTGCCTCGTCGAACGAACACTCCCCGGCGAGGTGCGCCCAGAATTGCCGGTAGCCGACGGCACGCATTGCCGGGCTTTCGCGGTGCAAGCCCGGGCGCCGCATGAGACGCCGGACTTCATCCACGAAACCGGTGTCCAGCATGCGTTCGAGGCGCAGCGCAATGCGCTCGTGCAACAGCGACCGTGGCTCGACCTGGAGCGCCAGTTTCTCGAAGCGAATCGCCGCCGCGGCAGTCCCCACAGTCGTGGACTCCTGCCATGCCGACAGGGCGCGACCGCTCAGCCGGTATACCTCGAGCGCGCGCTGGATGCGCTGGCTGTCGTTCGGGTTGATCCGCTGCGCAGCCACCGGATCGAGCCGCCGCAATTCTTCATGGAGCGCCGGCCAACCCCGCTCCTCTGCCTCTGCATCGATCGCCGCGCGGACCTCCGCATCGGCGGGGGGCATCTCGGCCATGCCCGCGGTCAGCGAGCGAAAGTACATCATCGTCCCGCCCACCAGCAGTGGCGTCCGGCCGGACTCGAAAATTGCCTTCATCTCCTCCATCGCATCGCGCACGAAGTCGCCCGCGGAGTAGCTGTCCTCGGGGTCGCGAATATCGATGAGGCGATGCGGCGTCTTACGCAGCGTGGCCTGGTCCGGTTTGGCCGTCCCGATGTCCATGCCCCGGTAGACCAGCGCGGAGTCGACGCTGATCACCGCCAGGGGAAATCGCCGGCACAGTTCGATCGCCACCTCGGTCTTACCGGACGCGGTCGGGCCCATGAGACAGATTGCAGTTTGGATTGCTATATGAGGTGCCTTTACTGGCCGCGCAGGAACAGCCGGTCCAGCTCTGCCATCGAGATCGCTGTCCACGTCGGCCGTCCATGGTTGCACTGGTCGGCGCGCTCCGTCGTCTCCATTTCCCGCAGCAGCGCATTCATCTCCTCCAGCGACAATCTGCGGTTGGCGCGCACCGAATGATGACACGCCATCGTCGCAAGGAACTCGTCGCTTGCGTCCTCGAGACGGCTGCTGCTACCTGCCTCCCCGATATCCGACAATAAATCGCGCAACAGCGACTCGACGTCGGAGTCCTTGAGTAACGCCGGCACTTCGCGAACCACGAGCGTCGATGGCCCGCCGCGATCCACTGACAACCCGAGCGCCTCGAGATCCTGCGATGCCTGCTCGACCAGGTCTGCTTCGTTCTCCGCGACCGCAAGAGTCACCGGAACCAGCAACGGCTGCCGCACGATGACGCGATCATCGAAGCTCTTTTTCAGCTTTTCGTAGGTGATGCGCTCGTGCGCGGCGTGCATGTCGACCACGATCAGCCCGTCGCTGTTTTCCGCAAGAATGTAGACGCCCGCGAGCTGCGCAATGGCAAAACCCAGCGGCGGCACATCGCCCGGATCGGTGTCGACCCGCAATGCCGCAGAAGCACCGCCAAGGGCGCCGTAACCCGTGAGTGCTTCCCGAACGTTTGCGGGACCGCCCCGCTCGACACCGGGCAACGGCATCGGCCGCTGCGCGGCCTCCGGATAGCGGACGATGGATGCAGGGGCCGGCGCATGACCGCCAGGCCGAGTATCGCGAAGCGCGGCCTCCAGGGTTTGCGAGACAATACCGTGCACACGCCGCCCATCGCGGAAGCGAACTTCATGCTTCGCGGGGTGCGCATTCGCGTCCACGCCGGCGGGGTCCATGGCGAGATTGAGCACGTAGGCCGGAAAGCGGCCGTGGAACAGGACGTCCCGATACGCGTGCCGGGCGGCGTGCGTCAGGGTCCTGTCGCTGATGCTGCGGCCGTTGACGAACCAGTATTGCTGGTCCGGCTGGCTCCGGTTGTAGGTCGGCAGCGCAATCCAGCCCTGCAACGCGATGCCGTCGGTCTCGTGCTCGAGATGGATCGACTGGTCGGCGAATGCCTCCCCACACAGTTTGGCTAAACGCGCCAGCTGCTGTTCCCTGCTGATTGCTGCGGGCAATTTCAGCACCGTGCGCCGGTTGTGCGTCAGCGTGAACGCAACACCCGGCCGCGACAGAGCGAGGCGCCGCAGCCATTTCTCGATATGCCCGAACTCCGTCCGTTCGGTTCGCAGGAAACGGCGTCTTGCCGGCGTGTTGTAGAACAGGTCGTGTACCTCGACCGTGGTGCCGCGCGCGTGGGCCGCGGGACGCGGACTACTGATCTCCCCGCCGTCGGCCTCGACCTGCGTCGCAACGTCATCCGCCGCGGTAAGCGACGTCAGTACCAGGCGCGCCACCGAGGCAATACTCGGCAAAGCCTCACCCCGAAAACCCAGCGATACGACGGCCTCCAGGTCTTCCAGGCTCGAGATCTTGCTGGTCGCGTGCCTGGCAAGCGCCAAAGACAGTTCGTCCCTGTCGATGCCGCTACCGTTGTCGCGCACCCGGATCAGCTTCGCCCCGCCCGCAGCTATGTCGACATGGATATCGTCGGAGCCGGCGTCGAGACTGTTTTCGACGAGCTCCTTGACGACGGAGGCCGGCCGCTCGACGACCTCGCCGGCAGCGATCTGGTTGATGAGGTGGCCGGGCAGTTGCTGGATTGACATGGGGGATGACGGGTCCTCAAACCCGTCATTTTTTCAAATCGCGGTGGAAATGTCTCGGCCTGCTGGCGTCAGGTACCCGCGTACAGCGGAATACTCAGCGTCTGGCCGACCCGGATGCTGTCGCTTGACAGCTTGTTAGCCGCACGAATCGCGGCAGCACTGACGTTATAGCGCTCTGCAATTTCCGACAACGTGTCGCCGCGCGCAATGACGTGCCGCACCTGCTTGGAAGGCACACGGCGCATTTCCATGGCGATACGCGTATCGGGCGGCGGATTCGCGTAGAAATAACTACGGACGCCCGCAAGAATCGCGTCGGCGAGCCGCCCCTGGTGGCGCTTGTCGCGCAATTTCTTTTCTTCGGAGGGATTCGAGATAAAAGCGGTCTCTACGAGTATCGAGGGCATGTCCGGCGACTTCAGCACGAGGAACCCGGCTTGCTGAACCTTGCGGCGGTGCACCTTGCCAAGGCGAGCCAGCTCACCGATGACGTTGGAGCCGACGTCCAGGCTTGCGCTCAACGCCGCGCTCTGCGACAGGTCGAGCAGAACCGAGGCAAGCACCTCGTCCTTGTCTTCGAGGGAGACATCGCCGATGCGCACGGACGCATTCTCGCGCTCGGCAAGCTGCCGGGCTGCCTCATCGCTCGCGCCCTTGAGTGACAGCGCATACACGGAAGCCCCGTAGGCGCGGCGATCGTCGACCGCGTCAGCGTGCACCGATATGAACAGGTCCGCCTTGTTACGCCGCGCGATCTCCATACGCCGGCGGTGATCGACGTAGTAGTCACCGCTTCGCACCAGCACCGCCTTCATGCCCGGTTCCGAGTTGATGCGGGCAGCGAGGGTGCGGGAAATCTGCAGCGCCACGTCTTTCTCGCGAGTCTTGCCACGGCCTACGGCGCCCGGATCGTGACCACCATGCCCCGGGTCGATAGCAACGACGACGTCGCGCCCGGGCTGATAGGACTCCGATGCCGTCTTGACCGTGTGCGGGCTGCCGCTGCGCTGCAGGTCGATAACCAGGCGATCGCCGAATTTGTTGTTGGGGCCTGCGGTGAAGCTCCGCGAGCGAACGGCTTCGTTGAGGTCGAGGACGACGCGCAACTGGCCGTTGGCGCGCACTGCACTGCGGATCGAGCGTACAGATCCCGCCCCCTTGGGCATTGCCTGCAGCGATTCCGAGAGACGGCTCGATTTAAGGTCCACGACGAGGCGATCCGGCCCGCGCAGAGTGAAGATGTTGTGCGCGGCCGGGCGGCTAAGGTCCAGGACGACGCGCGTCTTGCCGCTTTCAGACCAGACCCGGATATTTTCCACGGTGGTTGCGGCCTGCGCTGCGGTGCAGAGCAGGATCAGAGCGCCGCTGATCAGAAAACGCGAAAATCGCATCGCGAGGCAACCACCCAAGCCTTGGAGTTATGTCGCGTCAGTATACGAAATTCGCAGCGAATTCCAAGAATATTCTTTTCAAAATTAGCAGGATAAAGAGGATTATTAATTTACTGGCTCAGTAGCCGTGGCCGTATCGAGCCGGGCAACGATCCGCTTGCCGTCCGGGCTGAGACCGACGATGCTCGCCCTGCGGCCGGGCTCTTCGTATTCGAACTCGACGCTGATATCCGCTCTTGCCGCGATGCCAGGCGCCCGATCGGGCCATTCGACAATTCGGAAACCCTCGTCGAGCTCGGTCCAGCCCAGGTAGCGCAACTCGTCCTCGCTTGAAACCCTATATAAATCAACGTGATAAACCATCCCGCCCGGCAAGTCGTACGGCTCTACGAGCGTATAGGTGGGGCTCGGCACCGCGCCCGAATGGCCGAGCGAACGAATCAGCGCGCGCGCAAACGTGGATTTGCCGGCGCCCAGGTCGCCCCGCAGCAGTAGCGTCAGCCCGGCAGTACGTGGCGGCAGTGCAGCGGCAAGCCGCGTGGCCAGCGCTTCAGTGGCGCTCTCGTCCGGGAGAAACACGCTCATGGATTTATGACGCGCCTGAGTTCGGCAATCAGGTCCGAGGCGATAGTGCCGCGCTCTCCGGACCGGGCTGCGTAGTCACCTGCGCGCGCATGCGCCTCGACACCGACGACCGCTGACGCCTCCTTGCCCAGCCCTTGAGCCAGCAAGGCAGCGACGACACCCGTCAGGACATCGCCCATCCCCGGGCTCGCCATGCCCGGGTTGCCGGACGTGCAAAGCCAGGGAACCTGCTTTTTTGACGTTACAAGGGTATTCGCGCCTTTCAGTACCACGACGCCACCGTATTTTTCCTGCAGCGCGTTCAGGGCGGCTCGCCGGTCACCCTGCACGGCTGACGTCGTTTTGCCAAGCAGCCGACCTGCCTCGCCGGGATGCGGGGTGATGATTCGTCGTTTACTCTTCGCCGGCGTCTCCGCAAGCAGGTTCAGCGCATCCGCATCCCACACGCACGGCAACTCGAGCGCGCTGACGGCCGCAAAGAGCTGCCGCGCCCAATCCGAGGTCCCCAGGCCGGGGCCGAACGCGACAGCCGTCGCCCTTTCGAGCAGCGGCGCCAGGGAATCGGCGTCAGGGATACCGTGACTCATCAGTTCGGGACGGGAGCCTACGATGACCGTTGCATGCGAGGGGTGCATGGCAACGCTTACCAGGCCCGCTCCCGCGCGGAGTGCCGCCTCGCCGGCCAGCCTGACCGCGCCCGGCATGCCTTCGCCCCCGCCGATGATCAGCACGTGGCCGAAATCACCCTTGTGAGCACTACGCGGCCGCCGCTTGAGGCAGCGGCGCAAAATGCGACTCGATATTCGCCGGCTCATGGCCTGATCGTGCGGGCGGCAATGTTCCGGCACGTCGAGACCGTCGAATACGATCACACCACTGAGCTCCGCCCCTTCTCCCGCGAACAGCCCGGCCTTCAGGCCGACGAAAGTCACCGTGAGGTCAGCCTGGACTGCCGTACCCATCACCTCCCCGGTATCGCCGTGGACACCGGCCGGGATATCGAGCGCCATTACGCGGGCCCGATGTGCGTTCATGGCCGACACGGCTTTGGCGAATTCGCCGGTGACATCGCGTTCGAGACCGCTACCCAACAGAGCGTCCACGATCAGACCGGCCTCGTCGTCCAGAGCGCCCTCCCACGGCATGACGACGCCGCCCTCCGCGGCAAAATCGCCATAGGCGGTCGCCGCGTCACCCGTCAGCGACTCCGGGTCCACGAGCGCCAGCGCGGATACGACGATTCCATCCTGGGCGGCCAGTCTTGCCACCACGTAGCCGTCGCCGGCATTGTTACCGGCGCCGCAGACGACCTGCCAGCGTGTCTCGTCGGGAAACTGCTCGCGAGCAGCACGAACCGCAGCGGCGCCGGCCCGCGTCATCAGGGTGTAACCCGGAATGCCCTCGTCTTCGATCGCAGACCGATCGATCTCGCGGACCGTCGCAACAGAATAGATTTCATTGGGTAAGGTTCGCATCGGCACGATTATACTGGCAGCGATGATTGAAAGCCGGCAAAGAATCGACGAACCCGCAAGGCTCTTGGCCGACATCCGCACATGGGCTCTCGACCTCGGGTTCCAGCAGATCGGCGTAAGCGATATCGACCTCGAACGAGCCGAATCACGCCTGCGAGAGTGGCTGAGCGCCGGTTACCACGGCCGTATGGACTACATGTCGAGGCACGGCACCAAGCGCAGCCGCCCTCAGGAACTCGTGCCGGGCACGCTGCGCATCATCACCGCGCGCATGGACTACCTGCCGCAATCGCAGGCCGAAGCAATTGCGATGCTCGATGATGAACGGCAAGCCTATGTATCTCGCTACGCGCTCGGCCGCGACTACCACAAGCTCTTGCGCAGCCGCCTGCGCGCACTTGCTCGCCGCATCGAAGAAAGCGTCGGAAGTTTCGGCTACCGGGTATTCGTAGACAGCGCCCCGGTACTCGAAAAAGCGATTGCAGAAAAAGCCGGCCTCGGCTGGATCGGCAAGCACACGAACCTGATAAACCGCGACGCCGGATCGTGGTTCTTTCTCGGCGAACTCTATACGGATCTGCCGTTGCCCATTGACGCCGCCGAGGACTCGCACTGTGGCACATGCAGCGCATGCATCGACGTCTGCCCAACCGGCGCCATCGTCGCACCCTACAAGCTGGATGCCCGGCGCTGTATTTCCTACCTGACGATCGAGCTCAAGGAATCGATTCCGGCAGAGTTCCGAAAGGCGATTGGCAATCGCATCTACGGCTGTGACGACTGTCAGCTATTCTGTCCGTGGAACAAGTTCGCGCGATTGAGTGATGAATCCGACTTCGCACCGCGACACCAACTCGATACTGCGGATCTGGTGGAACTGTTCGCCTGGGACGAAGCGACGTGGCTCACGAATACCGAAGGCAGCGCCATCCGGCGCATCGGCTATGAGCGATGGCTGCGTAACGTCGCGGTTGCCCTCGGTAATGCGGCTTCGACGCCGGAGGTTATCGCCGTACTGAACAAAAGGCGTGACTCAGACTCAAAACTCGTGGCTGAGCACGTCGAATGGGCGTTGGCTCAGCATGACAAACAGCAATAACAACCAGGGGGAAAACATGTTCGAGGCGCCCGCGTCAGAATATCTCGTACCGTTCGACGGTTCGTTTCGGGTCAGCAAGGCGAGCACGTCGGCATTGACCGAACGCCATCCGCACAGGGGCAAACATCGCAAGCGTGCGACCGACGCACTGAAGCAGCTGCAACGCGTGCTGGCGGCGGGTGACCGTCATTCAGTACTGCTGGTATTCCAGGCAATGGATGCCGCCGGCAAGGACAGCACGATCAGGGCCGTCATGCAGGGCGTCGACCCGTCCGGCTGCCAGGTATTCAGCTTCAAGAAGCCGTCAAGTCAGGAGCTCGACCACGATTTCCTCTGGCGAACGACGAAGTGCCTGCCGGAGCGCGGGCGCATAGGAATTTTTAATCGCAGTCACTACGAGGAAGTGCTCGTCGTTCGTGTGCACCCGCGAATACTCGCATCACAGAAGATACCGGGCGAGCTGAATCTCGAGACAATCTGGAACGAGCGGCTGCGCTCCATCCGCGAGCACGAAGAGCATCTGGCGCGCAACGGCACCGTGATCATCAAATTCTGGCTCAACGTTTCCCGCGAGGAACAGAAACGGCGCTTCCTGGCACGACTCGATGACCCGAGCAAGAACTGGAAATTCGAACCCCGTGACGTAATCGAACGACAGCACTGGGACGACTACATGCATGCCTACGAGGAGGCGCTCAACGCAACCTCGCGGCCGTGGGCTCCCTGGTACGCAATACCCGCCGACAGCAAGTCCTACATGCGGGCGCGTGTCGCGGAAACAATCATCAACGCGCTGGAGAGTATCGGGCTGCGTTACCCGGAACCGAACGAGGAGGATCGGGTCGCTTTTGCCGCCGCGCGAGAGGAACTCGAGAACGGCCAATAGCTGCACCTTTACGACGTTGGCTCACCATAATGTGGTCCAGTCGGCGTTTTTCAGGGACGAAATCCGCGACAATTTGCGCATGGAGCAGGCGTTAGCAATCAACTCGGACTACAAACGCTCGTTACTGCAGGCACTGGAGCTTTTTCACGGCGTGCGTCCGCACGACGTCCAGGATCTGTTGCAGCGATGCGACCGGCGCGACCTTGCGGCAGGCGAATTGTTGTTGTCGCCGGGCGCGAAAAACGAGCACGTCTTCATCGTGCTTTCCGGAGGTCTGAACGTTCACGTAGGCTCGCCGGGCGGGCCCGTTGTTGCCACGATGGAGACCGGCGCCTGTGTGGGTGAAATGTCGATCATCGAGGACAGGGATCCTTCCGCTTACGTCATCGGCGCGGAAGATACCCACCTGCTCGTCATCCACCAGTCCGTGCTCTGGCAGATGGTGGATGCTTCACACGAGTTCGCCAAGAACCTGCTCGTGGTCCTGTCGGAGCGCGTTCGCAGCCATAACAAGGTGATTGCAGACAGTTACGGCGAGTTGCGCAAGATCGAGCGTCACGCCACAACGGATGCTCTGACGGGATTGGGCAATCGGCACTCGATGGAAGATTCGTTTCCTCGCGAGATCCGGCGATGTGTAACTAACGACGAACCCGTGTCGCTGATCATGGTTGATGTCGACAACTTCAAGGACTTCAACGACCGGTTCGGCCATATCGCCGGGGACCGCGCGCTCTCGGCGGTTTCGCGCATACTGCGCAAATACTTTCGGCCGCGCGACGTGCTGGTGCGTTACGGCGGCGACGAATTTGCCGTACTGCTGCCGCAGGTAGACGTGGAATCCGCGCTGGTGATCGCCGACCGGGTTCGCTGCTCGGTCAGCGGCGACACCGGAGACGGTAGCGATTCGCTGATCCA
>Ga0224503_10000125_pt1 | contig 21469 bp, 17 predicted proteins | sample SF_Oct11_sed_USG_2_FD_169106 | JGI IMG/M metagenome (GOLD analysis project Ga0224503, IMG submission 169106) | Sediment microbial communities from San Francisco Bay, California, United States - SF_Oct11_sed_USGS_21 | ecosystem: Environmental > Aquatic > Marine > Sediment | place: USA...
TACCGGCAGCGGGCACGCAGAAAAGACGATCGGGCCCGGGCAGTCGACCACCGCCACCGGCGGCGAGATCACGATCGTCGATCTGCGCCTGTGGATGGGCTACCGTATCGACTACAACCCGTTGCTGCCATGGTTGCTGACCGCCGCGTTCCTGTCGCTCGGCGCACTTGCAGTGCACATGGCGCAGAAGTTCAGGGCACCGCGAGCTATGAAAGTTGTCGCGGCGAGTGGGGGAGAGCAGGCGGCATGAGCATGGCGGTCGAAAGAACGACGCTGGTCGCTGCCGTCACGGGATTCGCCGTGGTGCTGGTGCTCAACCTACTGCTCAGAAGAGGCGCAAGATCCACGTGGCCGGCGGTGAGCGGCGGGCTGCTGATCGTCCTCGCACTGCTGACGGCCGCAGTGGCGGGCCGCTGGATCAGGGAATCACAGGGTCCGTTCCTGACGCTCTACGACGTATTACTGAGTAATCTCTTCAGCCTGACTCTGGTCTACCTAGTTGCAGCGTGGCTGGTGCCCGCACTGCGCAGATCATCGTCGATCGTGGTCGCGTTCCTCGGCGTGCTCGGTGTCTGGTCGCTGACCGTATCGGCGGTGGCGGTCCCGTTGCCGGCCACCTTCGACAATCCCTGGCTGTGGTTGCACGTGACGGCCGGCAAGTTGTTTCTCGGGCTGTGCCTGCCCGCAGCCGCAGCCGCCCTGTGGCTCCTCGCGCGGAGGCAGAACGCAGAAGCGGAAGGCGGTGAGATGGACGCGGCCGTCTGGCTGACCCTGTCGCTTGCGTTCGTCTGTCACAGCTTCATGCTGATCGCCGGTGCGATCTGGGCGCACAGCGCCTGGGGCCGCTACTGGGCCTGGGACTCGCTGGAAACCTGGACCTTCATCACCTGGCTCTGCATCGCATTGCTGCTGCATGCGCGCGTGACGTTCCGGCGTATGCCCGTCACCTATGGCTGGTCCGCCGTGATCGCGATCTTCGGCCTCGCAGTCCTGACGTTCCTCGGCGTGCCTTTCCTGAGTGTCGCGCCGCACAAGGGGGTCATGTGAGTCGGCGCACGGACAAGCGACGTACGGTTATACCGTTGGCGCTCGGCCTTACCTTGCTCGGGGGCGCGTTGCTCAGCGTCTACCTGTCGCGTGATGCGGCGAAGCCTGTTGCCGAGGAGACAGCTGCGACCGATGGCGCGCATGAATTCCTCGAGGACGAGCAGGCGCGGCGGGCACACCAGGGTTTCCAGCAAGGCGTAGCGATGCTTCAGGCGGGCCATTTCGACCATGCGGTCACCGCACTGCACGAGGTGCTCGCGATCTATCCGGCGCTACCCGAGGCGCACGTTAATATGGGTTACGCTTTACTCGGCGTGGGTGAGCCCGGCGCCGCCGCGGACTTCTTCAACACGGCGACGGACCTGCGACCTTCGCTGCACAACGCGTATTACGGGCTGGCGCTGGCCGAGCGCGAAAAGGGCAATGACAAAGCTGCACTTGCGGCTATGCAGGCGTATACGCACCTTGCTGCTGAGGACGAACGGCATTTGCCGCGCGCGAAGGAAATCATCTGGGAACTGCAGGCGAAAACGGGGGGCGAGACACCTTGAGACAAATAGCGCGATTCATGGTGCCTGTCGTTTTCCCGTTGTTTCTCGGCGAAATGGCCGTCGCTCAGGCGACGGATTGTGCGCCGAGTTCCGATCCTGCCGTTATCAAGCAGGCAGAGCAGAAGCTCGTGCTGCTACAGCGCATGGTCGGCAGCGGCGGACCCGCAAAGCGCGTTGACGAGGGCGACAACGAAGAAGCGAGGCAGGTCCTCGAACAGGCCCGCAGCGACGCCGCGCAGGCGAGCCTGGTGCTCGACGAAGGCTGCGGGGCCGAGGCGGTAGAGCTCGCGACCTCGGGTCTCAGCCTCGCGTCGAAAGCGTTTGCGCTTGCAAAGAACCGGAGGCCGGGGAGTGATGCTGGCTACCGCGAGGTGCACGGCAGGACGACCAGCTTCCTGCAGTCGCTCGAGGCACAGCCGCCGGAGGCTCGCGGCATCGGCGATGCCGATATCACCGGCATGCACCGGCAGATAGAAAGGGCCGAGGAACTCGCCGTCAGCGGGAACTTTGAGTCGGCAACGAATCTGCTGAAACCGGTGGCCGATCGACTCGAGCGCAGGCTGGTCGCGATATACGACCAGAAGACCGTCTACTACGAGAAATCCTTCGATGGTCCCGAAGACGAGTACGCGTACCTCGCACAGCAATACCAGGGCTACCAGATGGTGTTCGACCGCTTCGCCGGCAGCCGCGAGGCGCCGCACAGCGCGAAGAAGATGTACGACGACCTCCTGGCGTCCGCTGCCGATCTGGCCAGCGCCGCCGAGGGGCATGCAAAGGCGTCGGAGTGGGATACCGCACTGGTGGAGATCCAGGAAGCGGTTACCCATTGCGAACGCGCGATGCGGTTGATCGGTATTGGCTACTAACAAGAACGACTCGATGCGGATGAGAGGAAGGCATGGACAATAAGCAGGAACACAACTCGACGCCGGGCGAAGTCGTCATCGACTATCGATCGTTCCTCACCTGGATCGTTACCGCTGTCGTCGCTTACTCCCTGTTATCGGGTCTGATGGTGACTTTTCTGCCTTTCGGTGTTTACGCACAGTTTTCGATCATCATTCACACGGTCGTCGGCCTGGTTGCCGTGATACCGCTCGTCGCGGCGGTATATCTCCACTGGCAGCGCCGCAAATCCGACGCGCCGGTTCCCATCGCACGCGCGGCAATCGTCGCGGTTGTGGCGCTCTTCGTGTGCGTGCTGACGGGACTGATAATCACGGCCATGGCCGTGTTCGGCACCTGGGTTCCGGGCTGGGTGGACACCGTGCACCTGGTCTCTGCGCTGGTTCTCGGCACCTTGATAGCGATACACCTCGCGCCCATCGTCGCACGCTATGGCAATGCCGAAGCGTCACCGCGGCGCGCGCCACGTAAACGATTCGTGGGGACCGGCGTCGCCATCATCGCGGTGTTGTTCGCCGTGACCGGTTTCTTGTCTCGGGCACAAACCGGACCGGACCAGTTCCAGGCGTTCAGCGATGATTACAACTGGCCGCATGGCGACGACCGGGCTTTCTGGCCAAGCCGCATCGCAATCGCGAATACGCCCTGGCTCAACCGTTTCCTGGCCGACGTCGAGAAGGTCGTCGGTGCTGAACGCGCAGAGGATTTCGGGGAGACGCTGAGAGGGCCGCAAGACGCCGGTCTGCGAGCGCAGACAGCCGAAATCGTTGCCGCACTCGAACTCGATCCAGACGCTGCCAGCGCCGTCGACGATCTCGTCGAGCGGGCGATCGTCGAGCAGAAGCAATCGGGCTCGCTGAAGCCGTCGGCACTCGCGGGTTCCGCGACTTGCGGCAGCAGCGGCTGTCACCAGTCGATCTATAAAGAATGGCGGGCGAGCGCACACGGCTTCGCTGCGGAAGACATCCTGTTCCTGCAGGTCCAGGACCTGCTGATCAAGGAGAAGGGCGCTGCCGAGTCACGCGCATGCGCCGGCTGCCACGACCCGGCGGCACTGCTTGGCGGCACGCGCCACGAAGGCTTACCGCAGGGCAGCGAGCTTCCGATCTTCGAGGCCAATTCCTGCATCACCTGTCACAGCACGATCGAAACGGACACCAACGGTAACGGCGGCTACGTCATTCAGGCGCCGGAGCGGTATCTCTTCGAAGAGCGGGATGCGGGCCTCGCGGGCCTGGCCGCGAAATTCCTGATTCGCGCCTACCCCGAGAAGCACGTCGCCGAATACAAGCGGCCACTGTACAAGACCAGCGAATTCTGCGCGGCCTGCCACAAGCAGGTACCGCCGCCCGGAGAAGCGACGACCGCCGGTCTCGCGCAGGAGCAGAACGAGTACGACAGCTGGAGGAGCGGGCGTTTTTACCACGGCAAGGATCATCCCGACACGATCGAATGCCTCGAATGCCATATGCCGCTGGTCGACAGCGACGACCCCGCCCGCGGCGATGACGTAGACAGCTACCGGAGTCCGAACGACGGCAAGCACCGCAGTCACCGCGTGCTCGCGAGCAACATGTACATCCCCGCGACCATGGATATTCCCGGCGGCGACGAACAGGCGGAACTGACCATCAAGTGGCTGCGTGGAGAAATCGAGGTGCCGGAAATCGCCGATAAGTGGACCACCGGCCCGACCGTCGAAATGCAGATCGATGCGCCCGAGAGCATCCGCGCCGGCGATCTCGTCAACATCCAGCTGCATCTGCACAACAACAAGACCGGCCACGATTTCCCGGCCGGGCCACTCGACGTGCTGGAGAGCTGGATCGAACTCACCGTGGAAGACAACCTGGGCAACAAGCTCATGGAACTGGGCGCCGACAGGTCGATAAGCCCGTCCATCGATGCACCGGTCGTCTACAAGGCGGACTGGTACGACAGCCAGGGCCTTCCCGTCGAGCGCCATAACCTGTGGGACGTGGTAGGTGCCAGCTACAAACGCGTCATCCAGAGCGGCGGCAGCGACGTGGTGGACGTACCGTTCCGGTGCCCGGGAATTGCCCGGCCGCGCCTGTCGGATTCCGCGAGCGAGGATACCCCCGGCGAGCGCAAATCCGATGTCGTGTTTGCGATCAACAACGCCGAATTCACCGAGCTGCACGTGACCGCGCGGTTGCTGTTCCGCAAGGCGAACCCGGAATTCCTCGCCAAGGTCTACGACGTCGAGGAGGTGCCCGAGGCGCCTGTCGTGGAGATCGTTCGCGCGACCCACACGATCCGGGTCGAGTGAGACTGGTCAGAACGTCCGCAGCACGCCCAGCGTGATCACATTACGCTCGTAGGAAAACTCCGGGTCGTTGGAGTCGTTTTCCGAGTACTGGTATTGCAGCGCGAACATCCAGACCTCGGCGACAGTCCGGGTCAATGCGGCACTGATCGAGGTCAGGTCCTCGGTTCTCGGTAATTCAATGTCGTCGTAGTCGCTGGCACGGAAACCGAAGCCGGCCTCGAAGCCCCAGGCGTCAGCGGGCTGGTAGCGATAGTCAGCCTGGAAACGACTTCTTGCTGGCGAAACGCCTGCGTCAAGGCGGTCGTTGTTCTCCGCACCCAGCCGAAGAATGACAGTCTGGTTACCGCGGTACCAGCGATATCGGAGGTCTGCACGCTGCCGGGTTCCCGCAATGCCGGCAAACAGCGGGTCGTCCTCGTCGATGTCGTCGTAGCGATATTGAAAGTCGAGGGCGGCGTTGTCGCCGAGGTAGCGCACGGCGCGGGCACCCAGCGCGATCTCGCGCTCGAAGCCGGAGCCGCCCAGCGTGCCGTACACGTAGTGGGCGCTGCCCTCGAGCCGCCAGTCTCCGGGCCGCCAGGTGTACAGGCCGCCGAGCCGGAATTCGGACTGGTCGAAGTCATCGGCGTCGGGGTAGGCCACCGCGTACGCGCTGGCGTCGAACATGAAGCCACCAAGGAAGGCCGGGGCGCCACGCAGTGCGACGAACAGGTCGGCCATGGGGCTCTCCGCCGTAACGCCTGCGGGAAGACCCAGGCTGTCCCGCAGCGCCACGTTGTCGTCGTGGCCCGCTCGCAGGCCGAAAGACCCGAACCATCGCTTGGGCTCCTCGGCCGCCGGAACTATGTCATCGAGCATGGCGATCGCCAGCGCCCGGACCTTTTCGTCGTCCGGGCTCAGTTCCCAGGCACGAATGAAATGCTCCTGCGCGGCACGCGTGTTGCCCAGCCGACGCTCGACCAGTCCGAGGTTGTACTCGGCCAGGCCGCGCATTTTCGGGAAGTTGTCAGCGATGTGGCGGAACGTCGTCCCGGCATCGTCGAAGCGCTCGAGCTTGAACTGGCAAACGGCGATGTTGTAATGAATTGCCACGCCTGACTGGCCGGCATCACGGGCCATTTCGAAGTAGAGCAGGGCGGAATCGTAGTCCCCGGTTGCGAAGGCCTGCCGGCCGGACGCCCAGTCGTCCGCGACGTCCGCGGCCGCAGACGTAGCGAACAGGAAGCACAGCAGCAGCGCTGCGCGGGCGGTGATTCGGCGGAGGACCATGCTTGCCCGGGAGACCCCGTTTTTCCAGAAATATCAGTTATGTAAATAGCAAAAGAGCCCCTCGCCGGGTAGTGCGAGGGGCTCACATTGTGACTGATATCACGGTTCCCGCCCGGGGCAGGAACCTGGCGCACACTTGCTGCTCAGTCTCGACCGGGAGGAGTCTCCGGGGGACCGGGAGGTTCGGGACGCTCGGGCCGGTTGTCTTCGCCGCGGCCACGGTTCTCGCGATTCGATTTGGCGTTCTCGGACATGTTCTGGGCTTGTTCGCGCGCCTGCTCGGCGTGAGACAGTCCGTGTTCCCGCCCATTGTTGCGATTGGCGGTGGCGTCCTCAAGCGCTTTCTTGGCGCGCTCCAGCTTATCCGCGTCCTCGGTGTCGCCGAGCAGATGTGAGGGAAGTTCGATAGGGTTGGTCACAACGCCAGGCAATTCGGCATCGGCCTCACCCATCAAGCGCATTGTGACCGTCCCGTCACCATCCGGCTTGTCGGCCCAGGCACTGGCACTGACACTCATCAGTGCGATCATTGCCGGAATCAAAAATTTGGTCTTCATCTGATTCATCCAAAAATCTTGCTATCGCTCTGCCCAAGTAGTCCGGTCATCCACCGGTGAATTCCACGTCCCTGTATTTCAATTAACGACCGAATCCGCTACGCGGTTCCCCGTTCAGTACATAATCAACTGTCGAGTTTCAGCTGCACGACGAAGATCTGCTCGCTATCGGGGTGGCTGAGCCTGACGACCATCTGACCGCCCCGGGCGCCGATAGCCCGCACCGGCAACGTCAGCTGATTGACGCCAGGCTCGAGGTCGTCGGTCCAGCTGAGTTCGTGCCGGTCGACGTAGCCGTCGATCTCGACATCGCCCGACAACAGGATGCTGATCTGTGCACCCTGCAGTAATTTGTCCGCCTCGATCGCGATGTTCATCGGTCGTACTTCCTGCGTAGACACATAGAACTCCGCCGCCTGCGGTGCTTCGACGGCGGGACTGCCCAGCAGGCCGAGAACGAATGCGACGGTGAGCAGCGACGCTGCGATCGCGCCGCTGAAGCCGGCCCCAAGCCAGAAACCGTTTCGGGATGCCTGTTGCTGCGGGTCGTAGCTGGTCTTGTTCATCACGCGGTTGAACACGCGCTCCGAGCCGGGAACCGCCGCCTGGTCGCGAACGACGAGCATGGCGCGTACGCCGCGCAGCGCGTCGGCGCAATCCTGGCAGACCGCGATGTGATCCGTGCATGCGCCTCGCTGCTCATCGTCCAGCGATCCTTCCGCAAGCGCCTTGACATGTTCTGCTACTGATTCACAGTTCATTTTCTACCACCTACTACGGTCAGTACCGGTTTGTGGATGTCCTGGTTGGACAGCAGTCGCCCGAGCCGGGATCGCGTCCTGTGCAAACGGGACTTCAGCGTTCCTTCGGGTAATCCGGTTAGCTGTCTCAGCTCCTCCAGGGAAAATCCCTCTATGTCGTGCAATGCCAGGAGGCTCGATGCCTCGTGACCCAAAATTTCCATGGCGCGAAATATGGTCTCGAGTCGCTTTTCCCGCTCCACGAGTACGTCCGGTCTCGATCCGTCCCGCCCGATGAAATCGGGATCATTCGAATCGGCACCGGTTTCCGCCATGTCCACCGGCGAGCGCTCACGCGTTCGCTGGATGTCGATGAACCGGTGGTACAGGATCTTCAGGAGCCATGCACGCTGGAACTCGACCTTTTCGAGTTCTTCGATGTGCATGTGCGCCTTCAGGCACACATCCTGTACCAGGTCTTCCGCGTCCGCCGCAGATAGCGTCATCCGTCGCGCCGTCATGTACAGCGCGTCGAAATGAGGCCGCATCAGCTCGGTAAAGCGGTTCGTGTCAGAGCCGAGCCATTTCACGATGGCTTCCCTCGCCCGAGCAGATGTCCGCATTTGGTAAACGTCTACTATTCATAACGGTCGCAAACATGCATTGGTTGCCCATTTTTTACATAATCGGGGCCGAATCTTGTGCATTGCCGCACGTTATCAGTGATCGCGCAGCGAGACTTTGCTGTACGTCAAGAAGTACGATATTCGCCGCCGAAAAACAGCAGCGGCGCACCGTCGGCAGCCGTATGCGCCTCGACCTCGCCCACGATGATGTAGTGATCCCCGCCCTCGTGGATCTCCCGCGTCCTGCAGTCGAACCGGGCCAGCACGCCGGGCAGTATCGGTACGTTCTGCCCGGAAATTGTATGCTCGATGCCGTCGTAGCGGGTGTGGTCGGCCCGTGCGAAATGCTCGGCCATGTCTTGCTGCCCGGCGGTGAGCACGTGAATAGCGAAATGCTCGGCGTCGAGGTAGGCCTGCAGCGAATTGGATACCTTCGCGATATTCCACAGTACCAGCGGCGGATCCAGCGACACGGAGCTGAAACTGTTGGCCGTGATGCCGCAGGTGCGGCCGTCGGGCGCGCAGCAGGTCACGACAGTGACGCCGGTTGCGAAGCGGCCGAGGCTGCGGCGAAGGCCAAGTTCTGATTCGATATCCATGGTGAACGCCGCAGTATGCGATGCGCTCTGGGCGGCGGCAAGGCAAAAAGAACCCCCGCTACCGCGCGGGTAGCGGGGGAGAGCCAGCGGGGTAAGGCATAGCGGGGGAACTATCGGTCCTTACGTCGTCATTACGGCTCCAGTAGATAGACGCCGAACTTGAACGCCGTGAAGACGTTGCTGTCTGCATCGTACAGACCCCTCGCGAACATCGAGCGGGCGCTGGTCGCGCCGTCGAGGCTGGCCGTGAGATCGTCGACGAAGTCCGCAAAGTCCGAGTATTGTCGCAGGCTGTCCGCCGTCTTGATGACGAACAGCGTGCGGCCGGCGTCAGGCGGCACGATCGTCGTGTCGGAATCGAGCGACTGCAGGTCGATCAGGACGGTGCCCTGCTTGATGTAGTGCCGGACATCGATAGCCGAATTCTGGTTGTCGAGCACCAGCCCGTCCGCGCCCATGCGGAGGAACGGAGCGGTGGTGCCGTCCAAACCCCAGCCGACGCCCAGCGCGCTGCGCACGTCCGAAAAATCGATGACGGTACGGCCCGTGAAGTCCGGCGGCGCCACGCCGAAGGCCTCGGGGAAGCCGCGTATAGCGATCGGCTTGCCGGCCGAGAAGTCGGCGAGCGCCAGGTTGCCCGTCGCGATCTCGTAATTGGCCGGCTCGGCATCGTACTCCGCGGACATGCCGGTGCCGGTGAAGTCGAAGATATCGGCGCGGCGGCGGTCGATCGCTTGCAGCGAGATATCCACCTGGCCGGGAACAACCGTGTTGACGATACCGCTCAGGTGGGTGACGTGCATGCGCACGGCGCCTGCGGTTGCATCGAACAGGATCTGCGGGGAACTGGCGTCGGTAACGGCCGGCATCGCATCCGGGCCGCTGCCGCGAATCGTCACTCGCTGGCCGACCGAGATCGCGCCGATGCCGAGATCAGACTGGCGGTCGCCATCCCTGAAGACCTTGGTATCGGGGCCTAGCTGGACGAGCACGTCGTCGTGAAAGTGTGCCCGCCTGTCATGCGGGATGATCGTGGCGCCGCGCACCTTAAGAATATCCCCGTCACGGGCGATGACGTTGCCTACCACGGCATCGTGTCCCGAGCCGGGAACGCTGGAGCCCGCGAGCACGATCTCGGCCATGAACTCGCGATCGGCGACGTTCAAGGTGCCACCGGCCACGGTCGGCGTGCCGGAACCCAGGGCGGCGAGTGCACGCAGGCCTTCGGCGCCGAAAAACGCTTCGCCATTGACTTCGAATTCCGTATCGTCAGTCGTCTGCACGGCCATGCGGCCGAAGTGGCCGTCCCGGTGATGGAACGGGCGCAGCGCGACGACGTATACACCCGCCGTTTCGTCGACCTCGAGCAACGGTCCGCGTACGCGCATCGTCTTCTCGTCGACCGGCGTAACCTCTGCCACGATGAAAGGTTCGGCCGCCGCCGTTGCGGGCGTCGGTACGATGTCGACCAGGTGCGAGGCAGCCAGGTCGAAATCGAGCTGCAACAACGACGGCAGGCCGCGGCGCACTGTCAGCTGGTCGCGGTTGGACAGCCGGATCCTGAGTTCCGCCTGTTGCAGCGGCGCGCCGGTAGCGTCCGTGACGACCGCCTCTTTCGAGCTGTCTCCGGCGGCGACGAACACTTCTGCGTTGCTGTAGTTGAGGCTGATCGTGCCCGCAACGTAGGTCGCGGGAGGGACCGTCGCGACCGTAACGAGCTCGGTCAGGTCGACATAGTCGGTGAAGTTGATGCGAGTTTCGCGCGGCAGCGTCTCCACCACGCGGCCGTTGGCCGTTTCGAGCGTCAGTGATACGACGTCGACCGTGTAATTGAGGAAATCGCCGTCGGCATCGGTGAACGAGACGATGACGGAGCCGCATTCGGCTACCGTGGATGCATCTGCCGGATCGCACGAAGCCAGCGGATCCGGGCCGCTCGTTGCGGTGCTGGCACCGCCGCCGCAGGCACCCAGTGCCAGGGCAGCCAATACGATGGCCAGCCGGGGGGCGGCGTTCCTTGCGCCTGACGGTCCAGGCAGGCCTTTAGTCAGTAAGTCCATGATTATCTCCTTGATCGTGAACTGCGTGGGTCATGGTCAATAACGGGCGGGCCGCGGACTGGTTGACACTGGCGGCGTAAGCTAAAAAAATTCAGCAACTTATCTTGTATTCCTTCTGTAACGTGTCAAAATGCCCCTATCCATGGCGAACCCGTCCGACACCATCACCACAACGGGTATCCGGCAACGCCGACCGCGCGCCGGAGAACGCACTCGCGGCGCTGTAGACGCGCTGCAGACCAAGATCGCCGTTAATCTCCAGAGTCTTGACGCAGACAATTACGAGGAAGCGTTGCAGGCCAACATCGCCGAGCTGCCCGATGCAGCGGGATGCGATGCGGCGTTCCTGGCGCTGGTATCGGACGACGGCCGAAACCTGCAGCCGGTGTTTGCCGCGAAAGCGGGCTTCGCCCAGTGCACGCCCGAGGTTCTCGGCGGAGAGCGTCTCGAGGACTGGCCCTGGCTGGTAGGCCGGCTGGGCCACCTCAAGGTCATCGAGATCGACGACACGACGGCAGGCCCCGAGATCGCAAAGGCCGAGTTGGGCCGGCTGGCCGAACTGCATATCGGTTCCGCGCTGATCATAGGCATCGCGGTCCGTGGCGAGGTCGCGGGCTTCCTCGGGCTGGCCAACGAGCACGGCAAGACGGGCTGGGATGCGAACCTGCACCTGCTCATCAAGCTGATCGGTGCGTCGTTGGCAACGGGTCACGAGCGGCTGCGGGACCGGGAAATCCTGGACGAGCTGCGTGAGCGCAACGCCCTGATCTCGATGACCGCCAACGACGGCATCTGGGACTTCGACGGCCTGACCAAGCACGTCGATCTCTCACGCCGTTGGAAGCAGATGCTCGGCTACGATGAAGACGACGAGGACGTACTGCTCGACTGGTATCGCCTCGTGCACCCGGACGACATGGCACGCGTCCAGTCGCGAATGCGCGAGCACCTCGAGGGCAAGACACCGTTCTTCCAGTCGGTGCATCGCATGAAGCACCAGTCCGGCGACTGGCGCTGGATGTCCAGCCGCGCCAAAGCGGTGCTGGACAAGAATGGCCGCCTGTTGCGCCTGCTCGGCGCCGAAGTCGATATCACCGAGCGCAAGCTGTACGAGGAGGCCTTGTTCCGGCAAAAGGAAAGCGCGCAGATCACCCTCCAGTCGATCGGGGATGGCGTGATCACGACCGACGCCAGCGGCAATGTCGAATACGTCAATCCCGTCGCGGAAGAACTTACCGGTTGGAAAGTCGACGACGCCAGCGGGCGTCCGATCGACGAGATATTTCGCGGTTTCCACGAGGAGACCTGCGAGCCGCTCGAGAATCCCCTTGCCGTGTCGATCCGGCGAGATCGGGCGATCAAGTCGGTGCGTCCCACGCTGCTGATACGGCGGGATGGCAATGAACTCTATATAGAAAGCACCGCTTCACCGATTCGCGACGGCAAGGGCGCCGTCACGGGCGGCGTGCTCGTTTTCCACGACGTCAGTGAATCACGCGAACTCAATCGTCGTCTCAGCTATCACGCGAGCCACGATATTCTCACGGGGCTCGTCAACCGGCGCGAGTTCGAGAGCCGTCTCGAGCGCGCGCTGAAGAGCGCCAAGGCTCGCGAGACGGCCTATGCGCTGCTGTACCTGGACCTGGATCAGTTCAAGATCGTCAATGACTCCTGCGGCCACAGCGCCGGCGACACCCTGCTGCACCAGCTCGGCAACCTGCTCAAGTCGAAGATACGCTGGCGGGACACGCTGGCGCGGCTCGGGGGCGATGAATTCGGCGTGCTGCTGGAGAGCTGCAACCTCGAAGAGGCCATGCAGACCGCAGAGGACCTGCGTAAAGCGATCGGCGATTACAAGTTTTTGTGGGACGATCGTGCCTTCCGCCTCGGCGTCAGCATCGGCGTCGTGCCGATTACGGCAGATAACGAGGATGTCGCGGCGCTGTTGAGTGCGGCGGACAGCGCTTGCGGCGCGGCCAAGGAGGCGGGACGAAATCGCATTCACAGCTTCCAGGAAAACGATATCGACCTCATGCGCCGGCGCCGCGAGATGCAGTGGGCCGCTCGCATCAACAACGCGCTGGAGGAAAATCGCTTCGAGCTGTTCCGCCAGACGATCATGCCGCTGCAGACCGAAGAAGAAGGCGCTCATTACGAGATTCTTCTCCGGATGCGGGACGAGAACGGCGGCATCATCTCGCCGGGCCTTTTCATTGGCGCTGCCGAACGCTACAACCTGACTCCTGCTATCGACCGCTGGGTTATCAGGCAGGCATTCCGGTGGCTGGTATCGGAAGCCGACGAACGCGAGCGGCTCATGCTGTGCTCAATCAATCTTTCCGGACAGAGTCTCGGTGACGAGAAGTTTCTGCCGTTCGTCATCGACCAGTTCCAGATGTCGGGACTCGACGCGACGAAGATCTGTTTCGAGATCACGGAGCACGCGGCCGTCGCCAGTTACTCCCAGGCTGTTCGATTCATCAACGCGCTCAAGGAACTCGGCTGCAAGTTCGCCCTGGACGATTTTGGCGAAGGCATGTCGTCGTTCGGTTACCTGAAACACTTACCCGTGGACTATCTCAAGATCGAAGGTGGATTCGTCAAGGAGATGCTGCATGATCCGATCGACCGCGAAATGGTACGCTCGATTAATGAAATCGGTCACCTTACCGGCAAGCAGACCATTGCCGAGTTTGCGGAAAACGAAGAGATTATCGCGATGCTCAGGGGTATTGGCGTCGACTATGCACAGGGCTACGGTGTATCCGAGCCTAAACGCGTAACCAGTGCGCTGGCGTATTCGGGAGCACCCGGCGAGCCCTAGTCGATGCGAAACAGCATCGACAGATCGATCGCGCGTACATTCTTGGTGATCGCGCCCGTCGATATGTAATCGACCCCCGTTTCTGCTATTTCGCGAATTGTCTCGAGGCAGACGTTTCCAGACGCTTCGAGTTCGGCGGCCACGTAGCCGTATGTAGCGTTGATCGACACGGCCTCGCGCAATTCCGGAATTGCGAAATTGTCCAGCAGGATGCGTTCCGCACCGGCGTCGAGTGCCTCCCGCAGTTCATCGAGCGATTCAACCTCGACTTCGATCAGTACCGCTGAATCGGCAGCCTTCGCGCGACGCAACGCTTCGGTAATACTGCCCGCACTCTTGATGTGGTTTTCCTTGATCAGGATGGCGTCGTACAGGCCGGACCGATGGTTGTGTCCGCCGCCACAACGCACGGCGTATTTCTGGGCCTGCCGCAGGCCAGGCAGCGTCTTGCGTGTATCGAGGACCTTCGCCCGTGTCCCTGCGGCGGCGGCGACGAACGCGGCGGTGGTGGTCGCGGTCGCCGATAACGTCTGCAGGAAATTGAGTGCCGTGCGCTCTCCCGTCAGCAGGGCACGCGCGGGGCCCACGAGTTTGCAGATGATGTCATCGGCTTCCGCACCCTGGCTGTCCTCGACGTACCAGTCAACCTGGACGCGTTCGTCGAGCTGGCGATACACCTCGTTCGCCCAGGGATGGCCGGCGAGTACCAGGGATTCCCGGGCGATGATCGAAGCGCCCAGGATTTCGTCCTCCCCGATCAGTCCCGCGGTGAGGTCGCCGCTGCCGACATCTTCGGCGAGAGCGTCGGCGACATTCTTGTGCACGACTGATTGCAGTTCGTCGGTGAACATCATCGCTCGTCGTCGCCAAACAGGAAGCCCGGCAGTGGCCGGGCTTCACAATCCGTCAGAAGCCGGTGGTTACAGGAAGAAGCCGCCGTGTCCGTATCCGACCATGCTCATGATCATCGGAATCGACAGAAGCGTATTGGTGCGTGACGCAAGTAGCGCCACGCGCTTCGCCCTGGCGATCTCGTCGGCGCTTGCTTCGACGATGCCGAGCACCTTCTTCTGGTTCGGCCAGATCAGTACCCAGACGTTGAACAACATGATCGTGCCCAGCCAGGCACCGACGCCAATCACCATCGCCTGCGTATTGGGTGTATCGCCCAACATGCCGAGTGCGAACGCGTCTGCAAAAATCTTGTAGTGTCCCAGCGTCGCCGCACCTGTAAGCCAGGTCAACAGGGCCCCCCAACGGAACCACCACAGAGCGCGCGGCGCAACGTACTTGGTAATGCCCGCACCGCCAGGGCCGCCTTCATCCGCAATTGCGTCGGCCAGCGCCGGAACCTGCACGAAATTGAAGTAGTAGAGCAGGCCGATCCAGGTAATGCCGGCAAGCACGTGAATCCAGACAATGAAGCTCGCAGCATTGAATACGACGCCTGTGGTCGCAACCGCGATAATAACTGCCAGGACGATGCCTGCAGTGATCGTGCCGGCAACGGTGTTCAAGGGGTTCATCGTTTGTTACTCCCGGGGAGGTTGTCGTTATTATTAAGCGAAGAGGACTCGAATAGAGGCGCGTGCGCGCTCACGTTATTATAAGAGACTGCCCGTGCAAAAGGACAATCATTCGTATCTGCAGCAGCGCGACTTGGCAACCGCGATATGGTGATATCATTTATCGATATATCTTGTAAGTAGCGGATTTTGAAAGGTTAATAGCTGGTCTCGGAAATTCACGAATAGGGCTCACGCGGAGTCGCGGGTTGAGGGTACAATCGCGGTATTCCAAAGCGCCCGGTGGGCGGCGGGCTTGATATGCGACTATTGATCATTATTTTGATGCTGATGGCGGCGTCGGGCTGCACGAGTATGTTGCTTGGCGCCGACGTGACGCCGGCCGAGCAGCGCGACACCGACGAGGACGAGAGGTCCAAAAAGGATAAGTAACGTGGAAGTAAACGCGAAGATTGAAGAACAGCTGAAATCGCACGACATTCTGCTGTACATGAAAGGCACGCCGGATTTTCCGCAGTGCGGGTTTTCCGGGCAGGCCGTCGCGGCGCTGAATGCCATCGGCAAGCCGTACGCATTCGTCAATATCTTTGAAGACGAAGAGGTCCGCCAGGGCTTGAAAGAATACTCCAACTGGCCAACCTTCCCGCAGCTTTACGTCAAGGGGGAACTGATCGGCGGCAGCGACATCGTGATCGAGATGTACCACTCCGGGGAGTTGAAGACGCTGCTGGAAGGCTCCGACAGCTGACACAGGAGCACGCCCCGGCGCGCGAACAGGACGACTCCTAAAAGCTCGCTTCGAAAATCGGCTGGAAGCGGTTGACGATCTCGCAAAAGATGTCAGCCGTGATCTCCGCGTCGTACGCGGCCGAATGCGCGGACTCCTCGTCGAATTCCAGCCCGGCGGCCTTGACGGCGCGGGACAGTACGGTCTGGCCCAGGGCCACGCCGCACAGCGTCGCTGTGTCAAAGCTCGAGAATGGGTGAAACGGGTTGCGCTTGATGGCCGAGCGGTCGATCGCTTCATTGATGAAGCCGAGGTCGAATGCCGAGTTATGACCGACGAGGATTGCGCGGGTGCAATTGGCCTCGCGAATCGCGCGCCGCACTTCCCGAAAGACCCGCTGCAGGGCGTCGCGCTCGTCGATGGCCGGTCGCAAAGGGTGATCGGGATCGATGCCGTTGACCGCCAGCGATGCCGGGTCCATGTTGGCGCCCTCGAACGGCTTGACGTGATACCGAATCGTCTCGCTACGACCTAATTTTCCCTGCGCGTCGAATTCCAGCAGCACGGCGGCGATTTCCAGCAACGCGTCCGTCCTGGCATTGAAGCCGCCCGTTTCGACGTCCACTACGACAGGCAGGAAGCCGCGGAAGCGCTCCGCCATTAAAACGTTTATCGCCACTCAATCTGCCGTTTCGAGGATCTTCTCGTCCAGGACCAGGCTCATCGTATAACGAACTCCGAAGCCGGTAACCTCGGTGGGTACGTGGCCGAGCCCTCCTTTGTTGTTGCTGGCCGAGAGGTCCATGTGAAGCCATGGGACGTCATGTTCGACGAACTCGGCAAGGAAACTGCCGGCGAGGATGTGGTCGCCAGTACCCTTGACAGAACACTGCTGCAGATCGGCTACGTCGCTCTTGAGTTCCTCGAGAAATTCCTTGCCGATCGGGAACGGCCATACGCGCTCGCCACAGTGCTGCCCGGTGCGCTTCAGCCGAGGATGCCAATCAGGGCGGTTCGTAAACACGCCACAATAACGCGTCGTGATTGCATTGACGCAGGAACCCGTCAGCGTCGCGTAGTCCACAATAAGGCCCGGTTCTTCACGGCTCGCAAAAACCAGCGTATCGGCGAGCGCCATCCGGCCTTCGGCATCGGTGTGAATAGTCTGGATCGTCTTGCCGTTTGCCGCGACGATGAGGTCCTGTGATTTGTAGGCGCTCGGGCCGGTCCGGTTCTCCGTGATAGCCAGCCAGGCGTCGACCCCAAGCGGAAGCTTCATTTCGGAGATTGCGAGCAGCGTCCCCAGCGCAACCGCGCTGCCCTGCATGTCGCCGTGCATGTCGAGCATCGCCCGGAAGGGTTTCAGGTTCGTGCCACCCGTGTCGAAGATGATGCCCTTGCCAACCAGGCTCAGGTCGGCCTTGGCCGATGCGGTGCCCGGGCGGTAGCGCAAGCGCACGATCGATGCACTGTTATCGTCATTGCCCTGGGCCACGGCCAGGAATGCACCGGCACCCATCTTCTCGAGTTCCTTGGTCGAGTAGCGTTTGTATTCCCAGCCGCGGTCTTTCGCGAGCGTTTGCAGCAGATCCGCATAACCGGCAGCATCCAGCTTGTTCGGCGGCATCGCCGTCAGCCAGCGAGCCAGGTTGTTTCCGTTCGCCTCGGCACGTACGCGCTCGAGGTCGAGTTTTTCGGCCAGCCCGACGATGCGGATGCTGCGGATTTTATCGGACGGCGCGTCGCTCTTGAATGCCGGCAATTGAAATGCGGCGGCCAGCGCCCCCGCAACGACGTTCCTGACGATCGCTGCTGCGACGTCATCATCAAATCCCATTACTGCGATGCCCAGGCTGCCGGCTTTCTCGGTGGTCGCGCTGGCAACGAGTCTACGCGCCAGCGTCAGCTGCTCGAACGCGGTGGCGTCGTTCGCCAGCGTCGCGCCGGCGACCAGCGTCTGCTTTTTGTTGCCGAGCCGGCTGTAGATTGCAGGGACCGCATTCGCGCCACGCCGGCGCATGGCGGCCTTGAGTTTCTGGCCTTCGGGAAGTTTTCTCCACAGGGGAGCGGGTACCTTCCTGGGTAGTATCAGAAGCAACTGATCCATCGGTTCCAGCTGTTTCGCCGTTACGCGCCCAGGTCGCTGATAAATCCGAATTTCTTTGGAATCGGAAAGAAGTGAATGCATATCTGTCTAATCCCTGCCGTGAGCTTGACCGTCACCGCGCAAACCCGGAACATCGCACTTGAGAATAATTATTATTGCGAATCCCGACGCGATCGAGCGGTGATAGTGTCCTGTTATGTCAGTTTGTGCAATTTCAGGACAGGACACTAGCAGGACACCTCGTAATATTCACGCAATGCGACTGCCCCGGTCATGCGCGACGCCGGTGCCAGCAACGATGGACCATCCATGACCAAGTACAATCCATTTGACGACATCGATCCGTTAGAGACCAACGAGTGGCTGGAGTCGATCGACTCGGTTCTCACTCACCATGGTCCCGAGCGGGCGCACTTCCTGTTGAACCGGGTGATCGACTTCGCGCGGCGATCCGGCGCGTACCTGCCGTATTCGCCGAACACGGCCTACGTCAACACGATTGCGCCGGGCCGGCAACCCGAGTATCCGGGTGATCGCACCCTCGAGCGCCGCATCGAGGCTTACATCCGCTGGAATGCCATGGCGATGGTCGTGCGGGCGAATCGCGAGAGCACCGAGTACGGCGGGCACCTGTCCAGCTATGCGTCCTCGGCAACGATGTACGAGGTCGGTTTCAACCACTTCTGGCGCGGCGGTAACTCCGGCCATAACGGCGACATGGTGTTCGTGCAGGGGCATTCGTCGCCGGGCATCTACGCGCGCGCGTTCCTCGAGGGACGGCTCAGCGAAGATCAACTGGCACGCTTCCGCCGCGAGGTCGGCGGTGGCGGGCTGTCGTCGTATCCGCATCCCTGGCTGATGCCCGATTTCTGGCAGTTCCCGACCGTGTCAATGGGTCTCGGCCCGATGATGGCCATCTACCAGGCACGCTTCATGCGGTACATGGAGCACCGCGGCCTGATGGAGCCGACCGATCGCAAGGTATGGGCGTTCCTCGGCGACGGCGAAATGGACGAACCGGAGTCGATGGGCGCCATCACGATGCCCGTCCGCGAAGGCCTCGATAACCTCGTATTCGTCGTCAACTGCAACCTGCAGCGCCTCGACGGGCCCGTGCGCGGTAACGGCAAGATCATCCAGGAACTCGAGGCGGCATTCGGCGGCGCCGGCTGGAACGTCATCAAGGTCGTCTGGGGTTCGCGCTGGGATCCGCTGCTGGCCGAGGACCAAACGGGCAAACTGCGGCGCCTCATGGAAGAGACCGTCGATGGTGAGTACCAGGTCTACAAGGCCCGTGACGGCGCCTACGTCCGGGAGAAGTTCTTCGGCAAACACCCGGAGACGGCCGAGATGGTCGCCAACATGTCGGACGAGGAGGTCTGGCGCCTGAATCGCGGCGGCCACGATTACCGCAAAATCTACGCCGCCTACGATGCGGCAATACGGCATACGGGCCAGCCGACCATCATCCTCGCCAAGACAGTGAAGGGCTTCGGCCTCGGCGAGGCGGGCGAGGGCCAGAACGTCGCACATCAGCAAAAGAAGATGGATCTCGACGCATTGCGGGCGTTCCGCGACCGGTTCAATATCCCTGTCTCGGACAAGGACCTCGACGACGTGCCGTTCTATCGGCCCGACGCCGACAGCGAGGAACTCGAATACCTGCACGAACGCCGCAAAACGCTCGGCGGCTACCTGCCGTCGCGGCGGACGAAGGGGCCATTGCTGGCGGTGCCGCCGCTCGAATTGTTCAAGACCCAGCTCGACGGCACCGGCGAGCGTGAAATATCGACGACCATGGCATTCGTGCGGATGCTCACGGCGCTCACCCGGGACAAGCAAATCGGCAAACACATCGTGCCGATCGTCCCCGACGAGGCTCGCACCTTCGGCATGGAAGGCATGTTCCGGCAGATAGGGATCTACGCCTCAAAGGGACAGCTCTACGAGCCGGAAGATGCTGGTGAGCTCATGTACTACCGCGAGGACAAATCCGGTCAGATCCTCGAGGAAGGCATCAACGAGGCCGGCGCCACGAGTTCCTGGATTGCAGCCGCCACCGCCTATTCGAACCACAACGTGCAGATGGTGCCGTTCTATATCTATTACTCGATGTTCGGCTTCCAGCGCATCGGCGATTTCCTCTGGGCGGCGGGCGACATGCAGGCCAGGGGGTTCCTTATCGGTGCGACGGCCGGCCGCACGACGCTGGCTGGCGAGGGGCTGCAGCACCAGGACGGCCATAGCCTGGTCGCCGCGTCTTCGATTCCCAATTGCCGCTCCTACGATCCCACTTTTGCCTACGAGCTTGCCGTCATCGTGCACGACGGGCTGCGGCGCATGATCGGGGAGCAGGAGAACATTTTCTATTACGTCACCTGCATGAACGAGAACTACGCCCATCCCCCGATGCCGTCCGGTATCGAGGACGGCATTCTCAAGGGGATGTACCTCTATGACGTCGATCAGCAGGGCAAGATACGCGTGCAGCTCATGGGCTCCGGTACCATCCTTAGAGAGGTCGTCGCTGCGGCCGAGTTGCTGCGCAAGGACCATCGTATCCGTGTCGACGTCTGGTCGGTGACGAGCTTCAACGAGCTGCGGCGCGAGGCGCTCGAGGTCGAACGCTGGAACCAGCTGCATCCCGAAGAAGAACCGCGCAAGTGCTACATTCAGCAGGCGCTCGCTGACCGGCCCGGCCCGTACGTGGCGGCAACCGACTACATGAAGATCGTGCCGGACCAGATCCAGCGTTGGGTGCCCGGCCCGTTCGTTTCCCTCGGTACCGATGGCTACGGGCGCAGTGACGCGAGAAAGGCGCTCAGGGAGCACTTCGAGGTCGACCGGCACTACATTGCCGTCGCGGCGCTGAAGGCGCTTGCAGACGATGGTGCCATTGACCAGAAGTCCGTCACGGCGGCGATCAGCAAATACGGCATCGATCCGGACAGGCCGGATCCGGTGACGCTGTAGGCGATGGCGGGAGAGTTCTGTGGCTAACAGCATCGATATTGTCGTACCGGATCTTGGTGACTTCTCCGACGTCGAGGTCATCGAAGTGCTCGTCAGTGCGGGCGATCGTGTCGCGCGCGAGGACGGGCTGATCACGCTCGAGACCGACAAGGCGTCGATGGATGTGCCGTCGCCGGAAGACGGCGTGATCGAATCGCTCTCCGTCTCCGCCGGTGACAGTATCAACAGCGGGGATGTGATCGGCAGGATGTCTGTCGCGGGCGCCAGCGCCGAACAGCCGGAGTCCGATCCAGAGCAGGAAGAAGAGGTATCGGCACCGCAGGAACCGTCGGGGGAAGGCCCCGAGGCTCCAGCGCGGCCCGGCGGTGAGCGCACGCTGACCGTGCCCGACATCGGCGACTTCGATGACGTCGACGTCATCGAGGTGCATATCGCCGAAGGCCAGGTGATCGGCGCAGAAGATTCGTTGATCACGCTGGAAACAGACAAAGCGGCGATGGACGTGCCCGCCGATGTCGGCGGCACGATCAAATCGGTGCAGGTCTCTGTCGGCGACAAGGTCTCCAAGGATTCGCCCATCGCGGTGATCGAGGCTGCGGGCGACGCCGGGCAGGCACCGGCCGCGGAAGAGCCCGATCGCACGGAAGAGGCAGAGGCAAAATCG
>Ga0224503_10000132_pt1 | contig 20733 bp, 22 predicted proteins | sample SF_Oct11_sed_USG_2_FD_169106 | JGI IMG/M metagenome (GOLD analysis project Ga0224503, IMG submission 169106) | Sediment microbial communities from San Francisco Bay, California, United States - SF_Oct11_sed_USGS_21 | ecosystem: Environmental > Aquatic > Marine > Sediment | place: USA...
TGGGCTTGACAGCCGGGGTGTATTGGATAAAAATGGAATAAAAAAACAGATGCCTGTACTGAGGGACTTGTGGGAGTAAATTCAGCTTAGGCAATAGTGATGTGAAAAGGAGCAATAATGGAATATAAATTTTTTATAGACACGTATGATACAGAAAGGATTAAGACGCTTAGCGTTTGGAGCATGTTTAAAGACGACGATCTTTTCATCCGTCCCCATCCATTGGAGAAAAAAGACCGGAGCCCTCTCGAACACATGGTGCATCAGTGCGTCAGTGAAGATAAATGGTTTTGCAACATGTTCGGCATTGATGTCGATGCCCCTCCTTTGCCCGAAAAAGAAATACGGCTTGAATTTATAAAACGATATGCTGAAGATTCGGGAAAACGGTATGAGATGTTAAAAACAAAGGACAAAACCTGGTGGGAGGAAAAGGTGTCTTTTTTTGACACCAAGCGTTCGAGAACATGGATTATGCTGAGAAGAATCGCACATACGGCCCATCATCGGGGAGAACAGACAGCCATCCTCAGGATACTGGGAAGAGATGTTTACAGTGTTTATGGGCCTTCGGCGGATTCCGGTGGTTTACCCCAAAATAATGCTAAATCCATATATGCATATCCGGACATAAAGTCTCTCATTGAAGGTGAATCAAAGGGAGGTTTAAAAGCCCACTTGCCGGGACCCGGAGATAAAGCCTGCACAGAGCGCCCCGATCTTTGATTTGGATTTAAAAAAACTGAGGATATATGAAAATTCTGTTGATTTCCGCCAATACGGAACAGATTAACATGCCGGTATTGCCACTGGGGATGGCATGTGTCGGTGCGGCCGTCCAAAACGCCGGGCATGAAGTAAAAATTTTAAACCTGATGATGGTACGGGATATTCGCGGACTTTTAAGAGAGGATATTTCAGGATTTACACCGGATGTCATCGGTATTTCGGTGAGAAATATTGATGATCAGTTGATGGAGCGTCCTAATTTTCTGCTCGATCAGGTAAGAACGGTGGTTAGCGAATGCAGAAACTTTTCGGATGCACCTATCGTGTTGGGTGGGGCCGGATACAGCATATTCCCCCGGCGAGCACTCGAATATTTAAATGCGGATATGGGGATCCAGGGCGAAGGTGAGAAGGCGTTCGTTATGCTCTTGGAAAGGCTTGAGCATAAAGGCGATATTTCGGAAATCCCCGGCCTTTGTCTTCCTGAAACGGGTCTTGTGAAAAGAAGTCGGTCAGTCAAAGATTTGGATGATCATCCACAGCCCCTTTTAAACGCACATCTGCTTCTTCCTCCCAATTTAGAAAATGAAGAAATCTGGTTTCCGGTACAGACCCGTCGAGGGTGTGCAATGGATTGCATTTACTGCTCTACCGCCTCCATCGAGGGGCGATTATTGAGAAAACACTCTGTAGTATCCGCTGTAAATTTTATTCGTCATTATGCAAATGCCGGCATAAAGAACTTTTTTTTTGTGGACAACACCTTTAATTTCCCATTGCCATATGCCAAAGCATTGTGTGACCGGTTAATTGCCGAAGGATTAAATATTAGATGGCGCTGTATTTTATATCCCTGGAAGATCGATGATGAGCTGGTTGAAAAAATGGCCAAAGCTGGATGCAAAGAGGTTTCCCTTGGATTTGAAAGCGGTTCTGAAAGCATTCTAAAAAGAATGAACAAACGGTATACACTCGATGATGTACGTCGAATATCGAGATTGCTTGGGAAACAACAGATCCGTCGAATGGGATTTCTTTTGCTGGGTGGGCCGGGAGAAAACAAAGACAGTGTTAAACAAAGTTTTTATTTTGCAGATTCACTGGAAACCGAGGCGATGAAGATCACTTCGGGAATCCGAATTTATCCCCATACAGCCCTCCATCGATATGCCGTTGATGAAGGGATAATTGAACCGGATGAGGATCTTCTTTTTCCTAAGTTTTACATGGCCGAAGGATTGGAAGGCTGGCTGGAAGAGATGGTTGCCAAGTGGATGGATGGCCGCGAGAACTGGATAAAATAGGCAAGACAATGATTTATAACTCTATTTTGATCAGATACACGGGTGAATTTGGTGTAAAGTCCTTTCAGACCCAGGAATATATCGAAGATCTTCTCCATAGTAATATAAAGCGTGCATTAAACACTAGACGTGGAAGAGATCTTCTTTCTCGCTTAACGTTTGTCTCTCGACAGGGGCGTCTTTATATCAATTGTGCAAAGGAGCAAGACGCGGATGTTAATTTATTGATTTCAGTTGTCGGACGAGTATTTGGGATCTCATCAGTTTCGCCCTGTTTTAGAACATCCCTTCGGGATAAAACCGCTGTTGTTTCGGTAGCAGCCAAGCTCATGGTTTCCCACGATATCAGCCAGGGTTCCAAGATTTCAGTGCGTGCAATTAAGAACCCAAACCTCGACATCCCCTCACTAAAAAAAGACATCACCAACTTTGGAAAAAAGATTGTTCAAAAAAATGATTCTGATAAAGGATTTTCAAAGCGTCGTTTCAAAAAAGGGCCGAGATGGAAAACAACCCCATGGAACGGACCAATCGAGAGAATGTTGGAGATAGAGATTTATGAAGATCAGGCTTTTATTTCGGTCGAGCGGATAAAGTCGCCCGGAGGTTTTCCACTGGGTTTAGAGGATCAACTTGTCGCATTGGTTAGCGGCGGTTTGGATTCGCCGGTTGCCGCCTGGATGGCCATGCGACGCGGTGCCATTCCAATTTTTGTTGTCATGGACCCCCATGCACATAAAAAAGGTTCTATGACAAGTGCTTCCAGCGTAAGAGAAAAAGCCTTGAAAAATATCGAGGTTTTAGTTGAATATACCAAAGGGACCGCTGAAGCGCCGACAGTCTATGTCGTTCCATATGGATCTGTGCTGGATGCTTTTATTAAACACGGTGCCAAGAGAGGTATCACCTGTCTTCTCTGCAAGCGCTTTATGTATCGTGTGGCTGAGCACATCTCCTTTATTCATGACGGACAGGGTATCGTGACAGGAGAGATTCTTGGTGAACAAGCGAGCCAAACGGCAAAGAATCTCAACATTCTTGATGGTGTCGTAATGATACCGGTGCATCGGCCCCTTTTTGGTTTTGATAAGGATGAGGTTGTAGGTATGGCCAGTCGCATTGGGACCAGAACCATCGCCGATATCGGTTCAGATCCATGCAAAGGTGCGCCAAATCATCCCACTATTCGCGGGGATTTGATCGAAGTTGAGAAAGTAGAAGAGAAAATAGACATTAAAAAATATGTAGAACAATGCGTTAGCCGTATGGAGAAACTATACTGATCCGGAAAAGTTCAGAAAGTTGGACTGGGGAATATCGTGATTCATGAAGAAATTGACGGGGGACAAATGTTGAACCAAAGGATCAAGGAACACACTCAGAAAATCCCGGCGTCAATAGTTACAGGCCTCAAGTGCCCCCGATAGAAAGAATTCGGGATTTCGCTACGCTCAAGACTTGTCGTAGCGAAGCGGAGATTCCGCAACGCGGGACTTATCTCCCAGCCGGTGCAGGATCTTGCGACCGGCAACCTCGCCAAAGGCGGGCAAGCCTCGACAATCACTCAATTTAGGTTACAGTTAATGTGACTTTCGGACCCGTCGGTCGGATCATCGTCGTCGGGAGATATTCGTCATGAAAAAGTCAATGGATAAAAGACTAGTCTTGGCCGGTGACGTTGGCGGGACAAAAACAAATTTGGGACTTTTCTTCAAAGAAAAAGAACGCTTTGTGTCAAAAGTGATCGAAACGTTTTCAAGCCCAAACGCAGCTGATCTTGAGCACATTATACGGACATTTTTCGAAATCCATCCGGTATCGGTTAGCAGTGCATGCTTTGGAGTTGCAGGACCCGTATTAAACGGCGTGTCCAAAACCACCAACCTTCCCTGGAATGTTTCTGAAGATCGAATCAAGAAACAGTTCCACTTTCATCATGTCAGGATTATCAACGATTTAACTGCTACCGCAATGGCTATACCGCTGTTAAACAGGAATGAATTTTTTTCTTTAAATCAGGCATCGTCCATAAAAGGACATCATCTTGCGCTGATCGCTCCCGGAACGGGTCTGGGGATAGCAATGTTGATGTATCAGAAGGGACGATACTTGCCGATATCTTCGGAGGGTGGTCATGCTGATTTTGCGCCGAACAGTGAACAGGAAACAGAGCTGTGGGGCTATCTTCATCAGCGCTATGGTCATGTGAGTATTGAAAGGGTGGTTTCCGGATCCGGTTTGGTAAATATTTATATGTGGTTGAAAGACTCCGGCCGCATCGATGAGCCAAAATGGCTACGTCAGAAGTTTAAAAATTATGATCCTGCAAAGGCAATCACTCACGCCGCCCTGGCGGGTAAAGATTCCGGATGTGTTAAAGCACTGAATATGTTTGTCTCCATCTTTGGCTCTGTTGCCGGCAATTTGGCGCTAACCGATATGACTATGGGCGGGGTTTACCTTGGCGGAGGAATTCCTCCGAAAATTTTATCCAAATTAAAAGAAGGTATCTTTATGGAAGCATTTTCAAATAAAGGGCGCTTTAAAACATTTCTTGAACAAATACCCGTCAAGGTCATCCTGAACGATAAAGCAGCCCTTATTGGTGCGGCATATTGCGCAAGTCAACTAAAATAATGATAAGCTATTTCAAATTTTAAAAAGCCTGCTTTCAAAAAATGCAATTATCTTGACATCAAGATAATATGTTATAATTTTATTTAATGGAAACAGGACCTCATATACGGTTGGTTCTTTGGAAAGCAGCAAAAGCTGTCGAAAAGGCTGATCGGGCAAGTATAGCAGGCACAGGCCTTGGGTCGTCTGATTTCACTATTATGGAGGCGCTGCTTCATAAGGGACCTTTGCAGATCAATCAGATCGGATAGAGGGTGCTTTTGAGCAGCGGGTATATGACTGTTGCCGTCAATCGTTTGGAAAATAAGGGGTTTGTTCAGCGAATTAAGGACCCATCAGACGGTCGATGTTATTACGTTCACCTGACGAAGTCGGGACGTAAATTCATTAAGGATGCTTATCATAAACACTTGGAAAACCTGGAGAAAATAGCTGGTGTTTTAACCCGTGAGGAACGGTTTGAACTGGTTCGGTTTCTAAAAAAGCTTGGTTTTAATGCCGATGAAGCCGTCGTAGATTAAAGGCCAGATTATTTTTTAAAAATATCTTGATGTAAAGATTGATTGATTTGGGCACACATCCAATAAAAAGGAGGATTTAACAATGAAAGTACTTATACTTTATTATTCGACATATGGACACGTTCACAAAATGGCCGAAGCTGTTGCAGAAGGGGTCATAGAAATCGAAGGCGCAGAAGCAGTTCTGCGGCGAGTGCCCGAAACACTTCCAGAGGAAGTGCTTGATCAAATGGGGGCTGTCGAGGCTCAACAATCCATGTCACACGTGCCGATTTGCACAGTGGACGAGTTGGCTTCAGCAGATGCAATTATATTTGGAACGCCCACGAGATTCGGCAATATGTGCGGACAGATGCGTCAATTTCTGGATGCCACCGGACAACTCTGGGCTAAAGGTGCCCTGGTTGGAAAAGCCGGTAGCGTTTTTACAAGTAGTGCGACGCAACATGGCGGACAGGAGTCCACAATTCTATCATTTCATGTCACTCTACTTCATCATGGGTTCGTTGTCGTTGGCCTGCCGTACACTTTCCAGGGACAAATGCGAACGGATGAAATTACGGGGGGATCTCCTTATGGCGCTTCCACAATTGCAGGGGGGGCGGGTGAAAGGATGCCAAGTGAAAATGAACTGGATGCCGCACGTTTTCAGGGCAGACATGTCGCGACTATTGCTCTTAAACTGAAATAGAGATTGAAACAGGTTCTAGTAAATTTGTTTAAACAACATTTCAGCCATGTCTATATTGAGTTCTTTTAAAATTTTATATTCTTGCAGTGCTGCTGCCTTATCTTTATTGTTGAGATAGAGAAGCCCCATATTATAATGTGACGGAGCAAAATCAGGATCAACTCGAATCGCCTGTTTGAAGGCTTCGATTTCTGCTTTGTCGTCTCCCATTCCGCCATATGCAATCCCCAGATTGTAAAGTATTGGCGCCGAATCCGGCTCGATTTTCAAGGCTTTTTTATAGGATGTCACCGCAGCATCATAGCGCCCCAGGTTATTGTAGGTCAAACCCATATAAAAGTGCGTCGGTGCATGATCAGGATTGATTCTTAGAACCTGTTTAAACGCCGTCTCTCCATTTTTGAATTCTTCCAGCTTGCCGTAAACCACACCAAGATCAAAATAAGATGGGGCATGATCAGGATCAGCTTCTATCGCCTGATAATAGGCTTCAATGGCTTTTTCATCACGATTCAGCTTCCGATAGTAACGAGCCAGGTTAAAGTAAGAGGCGGCATTCTTCGGGTCAATACGAATGACCTGTTTAAACGCCTCTATGGCTTGTTCCGGTTGGTCTAACCCATCATAGCAGCTTCCCAGTCCATACCATGCCACTGTATCATCGGGGCTTTTCTCCGTAGCTTCTTTAAAGTAATTGAGAGCGTCTTTAAATTCTCCTCTGATAGAAAAATTAAATCCTTCCTTGCACAATTTTTCAACCAGTTTTGGCGTTCTCATCTCGATATCATACGTCCACTCCGAAAGTGTTTTTGATGTCTCACTCTGTTTTAAATCAAGTATCCCTTTGCTGGAAACAGCAAAATTAAGATTCTGTCCCCTGACCGCCTGGAATGAAGCCACACCAACCACTTTACCCCTCATGTTTACCACAGGACTTCCACTGGATCCTGGAGAAATTGGCGCTGAAAGCTGAAAAACTTTTCCCACGACCGGTAGTTCTCGAACGGCAGAAACAATGCCTTCGCTAACCGTCTGCTCAAGTCCCAGAGGACTCCCCACCACCAGAACACGATCAGCAATAGAGGGTTCTGTTTCAGTAACGGGAAGCCAATGAATTGACGATTCCGGTATTTTTACCCACACTTTGATTAAATCTGAGGGTATATTTTCAGCCACAACCAGCTCGATGGGATACTCCTTCCCGTCATAAGTTTTTACATCGGCAGCATAAGACCCTTTGAGAACATGGTAATTTGTAATAAGATATCCTTTTTTATCAATAAAAAAGCCACTTCCCAAATTTGATACCTCCCGATTAGCATCATAAGCGACAACGGTAACGACCGCCGGCTGTATTTTTTTTACCAGTGGGGCAATATGGCCGGTTGATACTTCGGTCTTATCATTGTATCTGGTGCATCCGGTCATAACTATAAATACAAAAATCGTAAAAAGCATTATGATTTTGAGTCGCATTGCCATATTCCTAAAAGAAGAAAAATTCGATGATTCCATAATAACTGTAAAAAAAAGAGGCAAACCTTACGAATAAAATAAGTACAAAATATCATTCTGCAACAACAGTTGCCTGTATAACAACTGAAACCGAATATGAAAACACTTTGTTTTTATTACAGCCTTTTTCTTGTTGACAGAATGTGCAGGCGTGTCAATACTGCTAATGGAGCTGAAATTCGAAACGATTATAAACGGTAAATAAGGAGGTCAAGATGCTTCGAATGTCTAAGATATTCCGTATGTGTTTTACAGCGTTATTTGTAAGTTCATCATTTTTTATTTCTAGTGCCGTTTTTGCCGATGAAATTACCGATTCCATTGAAGAAGCGATGGAATATTATAATGAAAGTAACTACGTTGAAGCTGCAAACAGTCTCGATTATGCTTCCCAACTCATACGTCAAAAGCGAAGTGGTAAGCTGGAAGCTTTATTGCCCGAACCATTAGCCGGGTGGTCGGCGGAAGATGTTAAATCAAAGGCCGCCGGTCCAGGATATCTTGGTGGTATGATTTCAGCAAAGAGAAAATATAAAAAAGATAAAAGTTCCGTTACAATAGAAATAATTACGGATTCTCCCGCCCTTCAATCTATGGTTATGTTATTTTCAAATCCTGCCTACGCATCAGCTGATGGAGGAAAACTCACAAAAATAAAGAGGCAAAAGGCCATCATAAAGTACCATCCATCAAAAAATAATGGAGAAATAAACATCGTTGTAGCGAAGCAATACCTTGTTTCTGTTAAAGGACGAAATATCAGCCAAAATGATTTGGTTGATTATGCTTCAGCCATCGATTACAAGATGCTCAAAAAGTTTTAACTTAAATAAAACAAAGGAAAATAATGAACGTTTGTAAACAGGATAATGTTTTAGAGGAATTATTGCGACTTCTAAAATTAGAAAAAATAGAGGAGACTATTTTTCGAGGGCAAAGTCAGGATTTGGGTTTTGGCAGTGTGTTTGGTGGACAAGTGTTGGGTCAAGCCTTATCGGCCGCATATCAAACCATACAATCGGATCGTAAAGCCCACAGCCTTCATGCATATTTCCTGAGGATGGGTGATGCAAACAAACCCATCATTTATGACGTTGACTGTATCCGTGACGGAAAAAGTTTTACCACTCGTCGTGTCGTTGCAATCCAAAAGGGCCGTGCGATATTTAGCATGTCTGCTTCATTTCAAATTGATGAGCCAGGATTTGATCATCAAGACAAGGTTCCGGAGATAACCGGTCCGGAAGGAATTGAATCCGAGCTCGAACTTGCAATGGCAGTTGCTGACAAAATACCGAAATCGATTCGAGAAAAAATCTTGTGCAAAAAACCCATTGAGTTTAGACCGGTAAATCCCATCGACCCTTTTTCTCCGGAAAAAAGGGAGCCGGTCGGTTACACATGGTTTAAGGCCATCGACAAAATGCCGGATGATTTTAGAGTGCACCAATACATGCTGGCCTATGCATCTGATTTCGGTCTCGTGGCCACATCTCTTTATCCCCATGGACATAGTTACTGGGAGCGCGATATGCAAGTCGCCAGCCTGGATCACGCGTTGTGGTTCCATCGGGATTTTCGAATGGATGAATGGCTTTTGTACGTCATGGAGAGTCCAAATGCCTACATGGCCAAAGGATTAAACAACGGGAAAATCTATACCAAGGAGGGGAAACTCGTTGCTTCTGTGAGTCAGGAAGGGCTTATTCGAAACCGTGCCATGAAAAAAGATTAGAAGCTATCTCAAAATAATCTTTTGGCCCAACCTCGGCGTTGGAGCCTCGTTTTAAGTCCTCGACATACTTGAGTATGCACCCCAAGGGCATTTCCTGCGGGGCACCTGCGGGTTAAAACTCGGCCCCGCCTTTTTATCCCGCTGGGTTTTAGCGGGGGATCTTGAACCAAAATCTTTATTTTGAGATGGCTTATAGTGTGATCTCAATTGAGGTGTGAATTTCCGGTACATCCATTATGATCAATAACCATAAAAAACCCGGGTTGAAAATTCGTAGAAAACAAGTTGGCCCGTGGGGGCTGAATGCATATGTACTGGTTTGTTCGGAGACCCGAAAAAGTGTGCTTGTCGACCCTGGCGCCGAGCCGGATGCTTTGGATAAACTGCTGGCAAAAACTGAGCCGGTGGCAATTATACTGACCCATACCCATTCCGATCACATCGGGGCCTTGGCTGAAATGCGAAAACGACTCGAGGTTCCGCTAATGGCGCATTCCGGACCTCATGCCGACATTACGAACCTGGAGGCCGACCGCTGGCTGACGCATGGCGCCAGGATTAAAGTGGGCAACCATCAAATCAACGTATATCATACACCCGGCCATACTCCTGATCAAATATGTCTGATGAATGAGGATCACCATTTCGCTGTTGTGGGGGATACGATTTTCGACGGAGGCCCGGGCAGAACCTGGTCCGTCAAAGGATTTCAGGTGACCCTTAAAACATTGCGAAACATCGTATTGTCGTGGTCGGATGAGACCATCTGCTATCCGGGTCACGGGCCTTCATTTTGCCTGGGAGATAAGCGCAAAGCTATAGAAGCATTTTTGAATAAGGATCATGGATCTTTTTTTGGGGATGCAACGTGGGATATGTAGCCATTATCGGAAAAGGACATCGGTATCGATAAAGGAACCTCCATAAAAATGATTGGTAAGGCATTCACGTATACGGGAACAAAGCGAAATAAATAACAAGTAGACAATACAGGAAGGCCAAACCTTTTCTGTTATAAACGCTTTACCCGATATCATGCTTGAAAAAGAAAAAAGAAAGAAAGAGACGCTTAGGACGATTTTAGATTAGATTAATCAGAGAGTTATTAGAGAAAACGGACATTATTGGGCAAGTCTTTCACGGCTCAATAATCTGCATATCAATCATTAGGTGATGAACCAGAATATAGCGGCCCAAAAAGGAAGACATAAGATTAAACCAAAAATAACACCCCTGAAAAAATAGCTGGGCTCGTCATAATGATTCATGAGACTTTCGGCTGTTTCTTTGTCAACCGATGACACAAGTTCTTCTTTTGAAGCGATATGGGTTTCTTCAAAAACGATGGCAGAATTAATTGCTTCCATTGAATTGCACCTCCATTTTCTATATTAGCAAAAGCTGCAAAACCAATGCCATAGCTTTTTTCCGGGGCATTAATTTAAAAATTAGGAATAAAATTAATGACTTAAAAACTTATCCCGGTTTTCATACATCCCTTTGTTGATAGGGTTATTGCGGCAAAATGTTTTGTATGCGGCAAAAAAATGTCATACTGATAGGATATGGCTGCCGAATATTTTATATAATTATTGAAAAATAAGAGGGGTTGATTCGATTATAACTTTATTCATTCTATTTTTATGTGATATGAAGCAATTTTATCCCTCAAGGTAAGAATAGGGTAGGATTTAGGGGCGATTATATATCGTAATAAAACACAAAACGACATATCCTGATCAAATAACCATAAATCTTTTTTTTGGAGCAAGAGACATGTCAGACGACTTAAACAATGAAACACAAGATGATGAAAAGGAAAGCTTCGCCGAACTTTTAGACTCGTACGGTTTTGGCATGAAAGACGATATCCAGATCGGAGACAAAATAACCGCAAAGATCATTTCCATCGGAAAAAATACCGTTTTTATGGATGCGGGAACAAAGGTTGACGGAACCGTTGAAGGCGCTGAACTTTTAGATGATGAGGGAAATATGCCTTTTAGTGAAGGCGATGAAATTGAGTTGTATGTAGTGGCCCTTGATGAACATGAAATGCGCTTATCAAAAGCAATTTCGGGTATCGGAGGTTTTGATATTCTTTATGACGCTTTTAAAAACGCAATCCCTGTTGAAGGAAAAATAACTGAGACCTGCAAAGGTGGTTTCAACGTGGATCTGCTTCAAAGGCGCGCTTTTTGTCCCATGAGCCAGATCGATGTAAAATATGTCGAAGTACCTGAAGATTACGTTGGGCAGACCTATGAATTTCTGATTGTTCAATTCGAAGAAAACGGAAGAAACATCGTCGTCTCCCGCCGAAAAATTCTTGCTCAGGCCATGGAAAAAGAAAAAGAAGTCTTTTTCAGTACATTAAAGAAGGGCGATATTTTAAAGGGCAAGGTCATTAAACTTATGCCCTACGGAGCATTTGTTGAACTGACCCCCGGCGTCGAGGGAATGGTTCACATTTCCGAACTGAGTTGGTCCCGAGTGGAAAAGATCGAAGAGATTGTCCGACCCAATGATACGGTTACGGTCAAGGTGATCGATATAGCGGACGATGACAAAAAGAATCAGAAAAAAATTTCACTTTCCATGAGACAGCTTGACAGCGACCCCTGGGATACGGTGTCAGAAAAAATTTGTCCGGGAGACAAGGTGATCGGAAAAGTTACCCGGTGCATGAAATTTGGTGTTTTCGTGGAAATCGTCCCCGGCATAGAGGGCCTGGTTCATATCAGCGAAATGAGCTATGTCAAGCGTGTAATCAACCCCGAAGATGTTGTAACACCGGGTGAAAAAGTTTCGGTTCTGGTCAAAGAACTCGATGCAAAAGGGCGGCGGATCTCCCTTAGCATCCGAGATGCCCAGGGAGACCCATGGCTGGAGGTGTCGGACAAATTCAGTGTTGGTCAGATCGTTAAAGGAACACTGGAAAAAAAAGAAAAATTCGGCTATTTTGTTTCATTGGCTCCGGGCATCACCGGGCTTCTGCCGAAATCGAAAATCAAGGAAGCCGAAAAGCCCGGATTGATAGAACAACTCAAAGTAGGAGATTCGCTTGCCGTAGCTGTTGAGGGGATCCATCCCCATGAACGCAAAATTACCCTTGCCCCGGGAGATTCCAAAGATGAGGGCGCCTGGAAAAATTTTTCACAGGTTGAAACACCTATGCCCAAGACTGATTTTGCCGAAAAATTGCAGCAGGCAATGGTATCCAAAAACAACAAATAGCTGTGAATCTTTTCAAAATCGGGGAGATTTCCTGCATACAGTTCGTGGTATTAGAGAAATTTAATGCTGATCGTAGCTGATTTTACTACAAAAATACGCTCATTGTTGCTGGTCAAATCAGCAGGTGTTATGAAAAACCCGGGACGGTCTGGTGAATAACCAAGGGCATAACCGCTAATAATCTCACCATCCGTAAATTCCACTTCGATCTTGCGTCCTGCACCATGGATCGTATCTTCATATTTCTTTTGATATTCTTTATTACCTTCGAAATCCTTTACGAAGAATACCGCCTTTAAAGTATCGGTATCGATTTCCTCTATCTTACCGTCCAGACGATTGAGGTGAAAGCGTATCTTATTCGGGAAAAAGTCACTGGTATTGCCTTTCATTATCATACCGTCCTTAAATCGTATGATGACCTTATTGGTTTGCATAAATTCTCCATTTTTTAAGTGCGATAATTCTATTCAAAGACTAAAGCTGAATTCATTGAGTGCGAAATTTATATCTCCATTTCAATATAAGCAAAACCGGTGCCATTATTACTTAAAGGGGCATTTCTGTCATAAATACTAAATAATAGCAGTAATATACATTGTTTTTCCAGAGTTTTCTATATAGATTCCTTATGAATGGTTATTGTAACAAAATATTCTGGATGCGACAAAAAAATGTCGTGTGTAAGTGACGGGAGACCAGTCGGACGCATCTGTGATATATTGACATTTGGCATGAAAAGCTTTTAACTTAAGTTTTTCACCCAATTATCGCTAAAAAGCATTTGGAGCAGCTCTGGCTGGTCTGGGAAAAATTTAAGTTAAATGAGATGGTTAAATAGAAAAAAACCATATGACTTGTATAAGGCACATAGCGGGTGTAACATATAGATATACAAATTAATTGATATGGGAATCACTTTGTATATTGATGTTGTGCGATACTGCACCAATGAAATATTATGCCCTTAAAAATTTCTTTCGGCCGGCTGCTCTGTAACGAGTTGCTGAAAATGAAGGGTACGAAACCGGAATAAAAAACATAAGGGGATGTAGCCATGCCAGAAAAAAAGAAAATTGGATTTATTGGTATTGGAATGATGGGACTGCCTATGGCCCATGGCCTGTCCAGCTATGATTGGACGGGGATCGCTGCCGAAGTGGAAGCAGAAGCAGGATTATAATCTTAATATACAAGACGGTTATAATCAAATAGTAATGTAAAGGATTAATATCGTGGCGCGTATCAAATTAGCTTCTCTGGATCACTACCAAAGTGTTTACGAAACCGCTGTTGAAGTCACGGATTTAAATTATGGCAATCATCTGGGAAATGATGCCTTGGTCGGGATCATCCACAGGGCTCGCGTTCATTTTTTACACTGGCTCGGCGCAAGCGAAAATAATCTTGGAGATGGAAAGACCGGGATTCTACTGGCTGACCTTATCGTTAACTACAAGAAAGAAAGTTTTCTTTTTGACAAGTTGGGTGTTGAAACCAGCATTGGTGAGGTGCGTTCAAAAGGATTTCGCATGTTTCACAGAATAACAGCCGCACAGGGCCGACTCATCGCCTTGGCCGAAATTGGTATTGTCGCTTTTGATTACCACGAAAGGAAGGTCGCCCGAATCCCCGAATCATTTGTCCATAAAATAAAGGATTTATGAACAATGGAGATTTTAAATGATAACTGACGAAACTTATTATAAGCTGGCAAAGGTCCTTGATACATTGCCCAATGGTTTTCCGGCCACTGAGAACGGGATTAAAATCAAGCTCCTCAAATCCGAGGAAGCAAGATTTTATTCATGCATTGACTTTGCTGAAGGTTGTCTTACTATCTTAACATCCAAGGCATAACGATCGACTGTAAGGGGGCACCAAATAAGGAAAGTATGCGATTTCTTTTATACAATATACGTTACGCGGCAGGGATTGGACGGAAATTTCACCTTCCAGTACCTTACTGCGGATATTTAAAGCACACCAACGGTAATCTAAAAAAAATAGTGGATTTCATCAAGCCGCTTGATCCGGATATTATCGGATTGATTGAGGTGGATGCCGGGTCCTTCCGTTCGGAAAAAAGCAACCAGGCAGAATCAATTGCCCAGGAATTGCAGCACTATCATGTTTATCAATCAAAATATTCCATTGACTCAGTGGCACAAAAATTGCCGGTGTTGAACAAACAGGGGAATGCCATTCTTACCAACCGGGAGATTGTGTCTCAAAACTTTCATTATTTAAATAACGGTGTCAAGCGTCTTGTTATTGAACTCGAACTGGAAGACTTTTCAATATTTCTTGTACATCTGTCGATAAAATATCGCCATCGGCAGTACCAGTTACAGGATCTTCATAGCATAGTCAAAAACATAAATAAGCCGGTTATCGTTGCCGGAGATTTCAACGTTTTGTGGGGAGATCGTGAACTTCAATTGTTTCTTGCCGCCACAGGCTTACATAGTGCCAACTGCAACGGACAACCCTCCCACCCCAGCAGGGCTCCACGAAGACAGCTCGACTATATTTTTCATAGCCCGGAAATTCAAGTGACCCATTTTCAGATACCGAAGGTTAAATTCTCTGACCATGCACCACTGGTATGTGATTTTGAGATTCTCAAAACACTCAATTGACAATGATGATTATTTATAGAGAAGGGAACCATGTTATATCATATTGTAATAATGGTAATTTTCGCAGTATTGGCATATACTGTTGTTGTACTGTTTAGAAAATTTGCCATAATTCAGAAACGAAGGAAAGAGCGGCAATTAAAGGAATCGGAGTTTATTAACAAACTTGTTTCTGAAGGGGACCTGAAATCCGGCCAATTATCTGGAATTTATGATTTTGTCGAAGATAGAACCAACAATAAAGATGTTTTTAAATTAAAAACACCAGACAATGAACTTGGTAGAGATGAAATCCGTGCTTTAATATTTAAAGAAATCAACCGCATGTCCGATGCGGAAATACGACAATATTATCAAGAAGTTCAAGAAAAACAACACGGCAAATCCAGAAAACATGACAGAAAAGATTTTTTTATGATTGTAGATTATAGTGTGAACGATAAATACTATCGGGACTTTATTCAGGACATCAGCGAGAGCGGTGTATTTATTAAAACTTCTCAACCGTTTTCAGTAGGTCAAAAGATTCAAATGACTTTTATGTCTCCGGATTACCAGAAACCCTTTAAAATCAAAGGCGAAATTGTTCGAGTCCACACGGATGGCGCTGGTTTGAAGTTCATAATAGAAAGTCAGGTGCAAGAAGCAGCTTTAAAAAACTTCATGAGTAACATTCAAATAGATACCATCGGAACTCAATCGAGGTGATACAAATTGAAACCGTCAGGTGTATTTATCACGTCATCTGCCGGCAATGAGTTTCACGAGTGAAAAAGAGCAAAACAAACGAGAGCACGGCCCAGGCAATCATCAGGGAAAAGCCGGTTTGATAAGCATCCAGAGTGTAAAGTCTGATTCCTCTAATAACTTCTCCGCGCCATTTTAGATCAAGAATCCAGCCCACCGCAGGCTGCAGTAATGTAGGCCCCATCATGACCCCCATATTGACGACACCTGAAACCGTTCCAGAGAGATAGGCGGGAACCGATTCTTTAGCAAATGCAAAAGTGATAATGATGCAGCCGGAGCTAAAGCCTGTCACCAAAAGCATTCCGACGAGCCCATAAACCGGAATTTTCGTAATAAAGGTTATAGAAAGCCATCCGGCGATTGATATGATGCTTCCGGCGAGATAGAGTCGTTTGCGGTGCCCCAGACGATCTGAAAGCCAACCGAAAATGGGGCCGCCAATTGCCCACGCCACCAGTAGCGTGGATGTCATCGCCGCTGCTAGGGGTGGCGACAATCCGTGGTGTGTCGTGAGAAAGGGAACCCCCCAAAGGCCGGAGAATGTAAGCACACAACCGACAAGCCCCCCGGGTATAACACACAGAAACCATGTATTCGGATAGTTGAATACTTCAACAACACCCTGTATTATCTTTTGATGCGAGCTTTTGCCGGCAGTTATTTCGGTGTCGCCATAATTCGCATATCCTTTTTCGTGGGGATAGTCCCTGACAAAGAACCAAATGTTCAAAGAGAGAACAAAGGTTACCAATGCCGACAGAAAAATGACGATCCGCCAGGAACAATGATTCATGAGCAGCCGCAGTGGGGCCCCTGCAAAAACAGCACCGACAATGCCAAAAAACAGTGCCACTCCCGATACCATGGCATAGTGGCGCGGAGGAAACCAATTGTTTGCTACTTTTAGTAATCCGACAAAGGCCACAGCAACGGAGCCGCCGATTAACAATCGGCCCAAATAGGCCCAAATAATCTGTGGGGCCAAGGCAAAGAGCAGTGTCCCGATTCCGGCAACCAGTGATCCGATGGTGAGTAGCCGGCGGGGTCCCCAAGTGTCGGCGAGAATACCTGTGGGGATTTGCATGGCTACGTAGCTGTAGAAATAGAAAGCGGACAGGTTACCCAGTGCGGTCGCATTTATGTTGAACTCTCTCATCAGCTCTTCAGTCATTACGGCCGGTGACACGCGATGAAAAAAGCCCATCAGGTAAAAAAGAGCGCCCGAGCCCCAGACGAACCAGGCAACTCTTTGCGGAGGTGAATGGTCGAGATGCATCTTAACCCCAGTGTTTTGTTAAATCGTTTCGTTGAAACGCTGGCAATATAATTAAGCGCGTGCCATCTGTCAATCCAAGCTTAAGAACTCAAGCCTTCATTTTTTACAGTTCACCCTAAACAGTTAAACCCAAATTGAATGTATACAAAGCCGAAAAGGATTATAATATGAAGCTATCTCAAAATAATCTTTTATCCCAACCTCGGTGTTGGAGCCTCGTTTTTCGCTCAATTAAGGTTATAAGTTAAATGGATTGTAACCAATTAATGATTACATCTATATGATTTTACCTTGAAAAATTTATCCAGCCTGTTACGCTGTATCTACTTTGCCAAAAAATTAAAGGCACAAAATCCGGTAGCAGGAATAACACCATGAAGACGATATTGATTGTTGAAGACGATAAAAAAACGACATCCCTGGTCGCGCTTTATTTAGAAAAAGAAGGCTTTAATGCCATGGTTGCTCATGACGGGCTTGAGGGATTGGCACTTGCAAAACGTCACAATCCGATATTGGTGATCCTCGATTTGATGCTTCCGAAGCTTGACGGTTGGGAAGTATGCCGTCAACTCCGGCGAAATTCAGATGTTCCTATCATCATGCTCACTGCCAGAGGGGAGGAAGTTGATCGAATCTCCGGCCTGACCCTCGGTGCCGACGATTATGTGGCCAAGCCCTTCAGCCCGAGAGAGCTGGTTGCCCGTGTAAAGGCCGTTCTCAGAAGAGGGCGTTTTTTTCCGATAAAAGATAAAAGTATTTTATCTTATAAAGATTTGGTATTGAATCTCGAAAAAAGAACCGTACGTCTAAAGGATCGTCCTGTTCAACTTACGCCCCATGAATATGCGCTCTTGCAGGCGCTTATGGTTTCTCCCGGAAGGGTTTTCACGCGTGATGAGCTTTTAAATCATCTATATCCTGCAGGTGAAGCCCTCGTCATTGACCGTGTCATCGATGTCCACATTGGAAAGTTACGACAAAAGATAGAAGACAATCCATCGACACCTAAATACATTATGACCGCCCGCGGCATCGGGTATCATTTTGCGGAAGACAGCGACTCATGAAGAAGAAAAGCCTACCTGTAACCGAACATTTGGTATGGAAACTTCTGGGGATTAATATCCTGGTGATCGGGTTTGTTATCGCTATTGTATGGCTGTCTATTGACTATCTTTCTGCAGATTATTTTATGGTTTTGATGGAGAAGTACAAAATTTCCCCGGGTCCGAGCCATGAAATGTTTTTGAGTGCCGTTCACAGGTACCTTATCTGGGCAAGCTTGTCAGCACTTTTACTGGCTTTATTACTCAGCTTTCTGCTCATCAAACGGGTTTTGGGTCCCCTTGCCCAAATGGCCGAAATTACGCGCAGCATTTCATCGGGAGATTATTCGGTTAGTATTCCGATCAGATCTAAAGACGAAGTCGGTCAACTGGCAATGGCCTTTAACCGGATGGCAGACAGTCTTCAAAAGATCGAACGACTTCGAAAAACAATGATGATCGATGTCGCACACGAACTTCGGACACCGCTGAGCAATATTCAAGGATATCTTGAAGCGTTGATTGACGACGTCGTCCCCGCATCCAGGGAAACCTTTGAGCTTCTCCATGATGAAACCCTGCGACTAACGCATTTGGTGGAAGATATTTTGCATCTGGCCAAAGCAGATGCGGCAAGAGAGACCCTCGATCTTATGGATATTCGTATAGGAGATGTGATTGAACGCGTGCTCGATGTCTTCCGGACTCAATTTGAAACCAAGCGTATCGATGTGGATTCAACGAAGGTTGACGGGACTGTTCGTATTTATGCCGATCCTGAAAAAATGACGCAAGTTATCCGCAATCTGATGCAAAATGCATATCAGTACACAATTTCCGGCGGAACGGTCAAAATAATTACGCGATCGATGAATCAAGACATTCAAGTTGTTTTTGCCAATACCGGTGTTGAAGTTGCCGAACAGGATCTCCCCTTTATCTTCGAACGTTTTTATAGGGGTGAAAAATCCCGCTCGAGGGAACATGGCGGTGCGGGTATCGGTCTGGCCATTGTCAAAGAGTTGATTGAGGCGCACAATGGGAAGGTCGGCGCTCAGATACACAACGATGAAACCCGTGTTTGGTTTTCCCTGCCGATATCCCCTCTTAATCCGGCATATTTCACGAAAAAAAATTATTCTGCAAATCCGCGATAAGTGCCGGCAGCTTTTAATGCCTTTACCATATCTTCAATGGTAATTTGTTTCGGATCGTAGAAAACGGTGTTGATCTAATTACTTAAAGAGTTTCCGATACTCGTTGTAGCCCTCCTTTTCCAGGTCTTCAACCGGGATGAATCGCAAAGCCGCACTGTTGATACAATAACGCAGACCGGTAGGCGCCGGGCCGTCATCAAACACATGACCCAGATGGCTGTCGCCGTGGCGGCTGCGTATCTCGGTGCGTACCATCCAGAGGGTCCGGTCGGTCTTTTCCACGATGTTTTCAGGCTCAAGAGGTTGTGTAAAGCTGGGCCAGCCCGTGCCCGATTCAAATTTATCCACGGAACTGAAAAGCGGTTCACCACTGACAATGTCAGTATAGATGCCTACTTTATGATTGTTCCAGTACTCGTTTTTAAAGGGCGGCTCGGTGCCGTTTTGACGCGTGACCTTATACTGCATGGGATTCAGGCGCTGCCGTAGCTCATTATCGTTGGGCCGGGCGTATTTCCGATCATCGCCCATTTTCTCTTTAACGGCCACTGAAGACATACCGCCTTTCTCCATGCCGGATTTTGTTTTATCTTCCATGGTCGGAGTAATTTTACTGTCCATTCCCGACTCCATGGTCTCCTTTTGAGTACCGGTTTTCAGGTCTGCCCAGGTTTTTTTCAGAAACTGGTCGCGTCCCGAACCGGAACGGTACCACTTGTACCGTATCGGATTCTTTTTGTAATAATCCTGATGGTAATCCTCGGCCGGATAGAATTCTCCTAAAGGAAGGATATCCGTTACGATGGTTTTGCTGAACCGTCCCGAAGCAGATAGGCGCTGTTTGGATTGCTCTACCAGACGTTTTTCTGTCTTGTCTGCGTAAAAGACAGCGCTTCTGTAATGGGCGCCTCTATCCACAAACTGCCCTCCGGGATCTGTGGGGTCCACGTGCTGCCAGAAGACGTCCAAGAGTTTTTCATAGCTTATCCTGGCTGGATCGTAGATGACTTTTACGGCCTCTATATGGCCGGTGCCGCCACCGGAAACCTGCTTATAAGTGGGATTTTTTACCTGGCCGCCGGTGTAACCGGAAATGACCTCGATGACACCTTCAACCTTTTCAAAATCGGATTCCGTGCACCAGAAACATCCGCCGGCAAAAACGGCAGATGCGGATTTCTCTGTGTTATTTTTCATGTTCTTCTCCATTTTATCCATGCTATTAACCTGCTGATAGCCGAGCAAGAATAATATAAAAACGATGAATACGATATATAATGATCTCATGTTTCACCTCCGTTGCTTCAAACTCCGTTAAACATAATACTGATTTGGACAAACGTCCAGAGGCCGCATGTCTCGTTGCCAATGGGTTCCTTTGATGGTATGAATATAAACATTCATGGTAAAGGATGGATAAAGAAAGTGTAAAGATTGTTTAAAGATTCGAATTTGGGGTGAAAATTACGCCTTTGAGCCCATTGAGATTT
>Ga0224503_10000133_pt1 | contig 20577 bp, 16 predicted proteins | sample SF_Oct11_sed_USG_2_FD_169106 | JGI IMG/M metagenome (GOLD analysis project Ga0224503, IMG submission 169106) | Sediment microbial communities from San Francisco Bay, California, United States - SF_Oct11_sed_USGS_21 | ecosystem: Environmental > Aquatic > Marine > Sediment | place: USA...
GTGGCAACCGCCACGTGTACGACAGCATCGTCGACCTTGCGCCAAATCCTGACAACCCCACGCCGATGGTCCGGCTGAGTTCGCGCATGAACCCGAACCCGGACTACGAGGTGCTTTTGAAGCTCGAAGGCATGAACCCCTTCGGGTCGATCAAGGACCGCACCGCGTTGTTCATGCTGAATGGCCTGCAGCTGGATCCGGAGCAGGCGCTCGTCGAACCCTCGGCCGGCAACACCGGTATCGCGCTGGCGGCAATGGCGAATGCGCGCGGCGTGCCGATCGCGATCGCCGTTCCCGACGGCACGCCCGAGGAGAAGAAGGCATTGTTGAGGTTCCTGGGCGCAGAGCTGATCGAGGTCGATGATGAGCTATGCCCGCTGTTTCCGACCGAAGGAGCCCGCGGTGTGGTCAAGAGCATGGTCGAGAGCGAGGCCTACGGTGGGCGCTACGTGAGCCCGAACCAGTACGAGAATGAGCTCAATGTGGAAGCCCACTACCGCACTACCGGACCGGAAATCTGGCAGCAAACCGGAGGCAGGATCGACTGCTTTTACGCGAGCATCGGCACAGGGGGCACGATCAGCGGCGTCGGCCGTTTTCTGAAAGAGCAGAATCCCGACATTCGCATCATCGGCGTGGAACCGGCAAGCCGGCAGCACTCGCTATCGGGTATCAAACGCATCACCGGGCTGCCTGACGAGCACTATCCGAAAATACTCGACCCCAACCTGCTCGACGATCTCGTCTCCGTCACGGACGAGGAAGCGTTCAACGCGGCCATCGAGGTGGCGCGCCGCGACGGCATCATGGTGGGACCGACGACCGGCGCCGTGCTGCACGCGGCGCTGCACGGCGACACGCCCAGGAGCGGCCGGGCGGTACTCATCTCGGCCGACAACGCGGCGAAGTACGTCGGCGCCTACGCAAGCTTCCTGGCCCGTCAGGACTGATCGGGGACGACCATACAGGCCAGGTCGCTCGCGACCACCACCTCGCCACCGAAGCCTGTGCGAACGATATCGACGTTAGCATCGAGGTTCTGCAGGCTCCTGGCCATGAAATGGCTCAGCACCAGGGTCCCCGCACCCGCTGCCTTTGCAACCCTGGCAACGTCGCTCGGGCGCGCATGGAGCTTGATCGCCGCACCCGTTGCGGCTTCCGGTATCGGCAGGTGCATGACCAGCACGGTCGCATCCTTAGCGAAGTCGATGAAAGCGTCGGAGCTGCCGTTCTGGTCGCTCGCGAACACGATCGACACGTCACCGGTGGTCACGCGGTAACCGAGCGCGGGCACGATAGCGTGCGGGACCGGTAGCGCATCGATCGTAATGTCGCCATCGAGCACCCGAACGGGTTTCTCCGAGTCGCTTGCAACTTCCTGCTGCACGAGCTTCACGAGCCGGCCGCTGCCGTCGAGGTAACCGGACAGGTAGCCATACGCACCCGACCCGTCGGCAAGCATGCTGTCGAGCCAGGCGCCGAGCCCCGGGAAAGGCCCTCCCGGCCCCGGACCGGCCACCGGCAAAGGCTCTTCGCGCCCCGAGAAATTACCGGACTTCAGCAGCGCCGGAAAATCGGCCGAGTGGTCGGTATGGAAGTGGCTGAGGCCGACGAATTCGAGATCGACAAAGCTGGCCCCGGCTTCGCCGAAACGCAGAAACGTGCCACCCCCGGCATCGACGAGCACCCGGGAGCGTCCGTCGACCCAGACGATGTAGCCGGTCGACGCCCGGCCGTCGTCCGCGATCGGCCCGCCCGAGCCCAGCACCTGCAGGGCAACACCGTCGGCGGGCGGGCATTGCTGTGCCGGCGCTGCATGAGCCATAGACGAGATCGACAGGGTAAATACGAGCAACAGCAGGCTTGTCGTGTAAGTCATGGCTCCGGCCTCTCCCCGGCCTGTGCGTAAAAACCAGTATAGGCGCACCCTAGCATATTCATTAGTCTTTTCTAATAGAGATTTCTTTGGGGGCCTCCGCATGGATTCGATCGCGGTCGTCGGGATCGGTAACAACCTTTTGCAGGACGACGGTGTGGGCATTCATGCCCTCCGCCACTACGAGGAGTATCACGCGGACCCTGACGTGTGCTGCCTCGACGCGGGAACGGTCGGGCTCGCGATGATGAATCGCCTCTCCAACCTGCAGGGCCTGGTCGCCGTCGACGCCATGCGGCTCGGCAAGCCGCCCGGCACCGTAACGGTACTCGAGGGCGAGGACATGGACAGGCACCTGCGCAATCATCACGGCAGCGTCCATGAACTGGGCCTCTCCGACATACTCGACGCACTGCGCCTGTGCGGCGACCTGCCCGTGAACCGCGCGCTCGTCGGCATCGAACCCGAGCAGATGGACTGGGGCACGGAACCCACGCAAAAGGTCGCGGCCGCCATACCCTCTGCCACTGCGAGGATCCACGACCTCGTACTCGACTGGCGCAGCCGCTCCAGGCCGGAGGCTGCCATATGAACTCCAAAGACCCGATTCGCTCGGCGATTCCCTATCGCCGCGGCAACGTCAAGCCGCTCCTGAACGAAATCATTCATGCGCTCGATCGCCTGCTCGACGACGACGAGCCGACGGTTATCGACCTCGCCAGTCTGCCATTTGCACCCGGCGAACTCGAACAGCTCGAACAGGCTCTGGGCCGGGGCGAACTCAATGCCGAACTCGACGCGCTCGGCAAGAGCCACATTCGCGAAACCGCCTACCCCGGCGTCTGGTGGCTCGAACATCGCAATACTGCGGGCGAAATCGTCGGTCGGTACATCGAAATTACACGCACCCCGGAGATCCTCATGTCCCAGGACGCCGACATCGGCGCCGGCCGCGCAAAGTTGCGTGACAGCTTTGAAGATACCGGTAACGAATTCAACAAGGAGGCAGCCAAGTGAAAACCATACCCACCCTGGGTGAGATCCTTCAGGCGCAAGGCGTCTCGCGGCGGGGCTTCATGAAGTACTGCGCGGCGACCGCATCGCTGCTCGCGCTGCCACCCGCGATGGTGCCGCGTATTGCAAATGCACTCGAACAGGCGCGACGACCCTCGGTCATCTGGTTGTCCTTCCAGGAGTGCACGGGTTGTACCGAATCGCTGACACGTTCGTCCTCGCCGACGCTGGAGGGCCTGATCTTCGACAGCATCTCGCTCGACTACCATCACACGCTGCAGGCCGCCTCCGGCGATGCGGCCGAAGCGGCACGGCACGCGGCCATGCAGGAAAACATGGGCCAGTATCTCGTGCTCGTGGACGGCTCGATTCCGATGGGCAACCCGGGTTTCTCCACGATCGCCGGCATCAGTAACTACGACATGCTCATGGAGACCGTCGATGGGGCGGCTGCGGTTGTTGCTATTGGCAGCTGCGCGGCGTTCGGCGGCATCCCCGGCGCCAATCCGAACCCCACCGGCGCGGTTTCGGTGCAGGATCTCGTCAAGGACAAGCCCATTGTAAACGTGCCCGGTTGCCCGCCGATCCCGATGGTGATTACGGCTGTGCTCGCCCAGTTTCTCACCTTCGGGCAGCTGCCGGAGCTCGATATCCACGGCCGTCCGACGGCCTTCTTCGGCCAGACCATCCACGACCGTTGCTACCGGAGACCGTTTTACGAACAGGGCCGCTTCGCGGAGACCTTCGATGACGAGGGTGCACGCAAAGGCTGGTGCCTCTTCAAGCTGGGTTGCAAGGGACCGATTACCTATAACGCCTGCGCCACCGTGAAATGGAATGCCGGCACCAGCTTCCCGATCGAATCGGGTCACCCCTGTCTCGGCTGCTCCGAGCCCGGGTTCTGGGACAAGGGCGGTTTCTATGCACCGCTGTCGACCGGCAAATTCGGCAGCGGCGAGAAACTCGCCGGTGCGGCCGTTGCGGGCGTGGCACTGGGTGCCGCCGCCGCCGTGGCCGGACGTCGGCGTCAAGCCAAATACACGAAGGAGGGATGACATGGACCTTCTTGAATTTGCCAGGGGACCAGCGCTGCAGGTTGCAGCTTACATACTCGTTGCAGGCGTGATCTGGCGTCTCGTCGGCATAATTTTTCTGAAAGAGAAGCCGGAATTCTCCGAGCCTCGCAAACCGGGAGGCCTGCTGGCGGCGCTGAAAGTGATATACACGCGCAGCTTTACGGCGCATCCCTTCAAGCGCGCGACGCTGTACCCGAAAATGCTGGCCTACGTCCTGCACATCGGATTCTTCGCGGTCATATTCTTGTTCGTGCCGCATATCGTGTTCTTCGAAGGCTTCCTGGGTTTCGACTGGCCAGGCCTGCCGAATAACGTGATCTATTTCGCGGGTGTCGCCGCGGTGGTCGCCGGGATCGCCTTGCTGGTGCGGCGCCTGACGAATCCGGTCCTCAAATTGATCTCCAACTTCGACGACTACTTCAGCTGGTTCGTGACGCTGTTGCCGATCGTGACTGGATTAATCATGCCGGTCCGCATGGGCGTTCGGTACGAGACGCTGCTGGCAATTCACATCCTCTCGGTCGCGGTACTCATGATCTGGCTGCCGTTCGGCAAGCTCGGTCACACGTTCCTGGTATTCGTAACAAGGGGCACCACCGGAATGGTATTCGAGCGCAGGGGGGCCAAGACATGACCACTGTTGACGGAAGACATCCACTCGATCGTGAAGCCGAACGGCTGGCCTACAAGCCGCCCGAGGTTCGTCACGACATCCAGGGTGACATGGGGACGGAAGAGCGCGTTGAAAAAGCGATGCATCATTTCGTCAAGAACTTCAATTCGCAAACGGCTTCGTATCTCGATGGCTGTCTCCACTGCGGCATGTGTGCGGATGCGTGTCACTTCCACGTGCGCACCGACGACCCGAGATATACGCCGATCTGGAAGCTCGAGCTGTTCAAGCAGGCTTACAAACGCGAAGCAGGGCCGTTCGCATTCTTCTATCGCCTGTTCGGGTTCAAGAAGAAGGTCACCATCGAGCAACTCGAGGAATGGCAGCACCTGCTGTATGACAGCTGCACCGTCTGCGGGCGCTGCTCGCTCGTCTGCCCGATGGGCATCGACATTGCCGGGCTCGTCTCCATGGCGCGCCACGGCATGTTCATGGCCGGCCTCATACCCCACGAACTTCACGAAGTCGCCAAACGCGCGGCGGAAACGGGCAGTCCGTTGGGAATTACGCCTGATAAATTCGAAGACCGGGTCGAGTGGATGGCCGACGAACACGACGTCGAGATCCCGATGGACGTAGAACAGGCCGATGTTCTGGCCGTCATGTCGTCGATCGAAATCCAGAAGTACCCACAGTCGATCGCAGCGACCGCCAAGATCCTGAACGCTGCCGGCGAATCCTGGACGTTCAGGACCGACGGCTTCGAGGCAACCAACTTCGGCATGCTGTCGGGCAACCCCAGCTGGCAAAAAGAAGCCACGATGAAACTGATCGACGCGGCGATAAAAATCGGCGCAAAGCTCATCGTGCTGCCCGAGTGCGGGCACGCCTACATGGCCCTGCGCTGGATGGGCGCCAACATGTATGGCAAGCCGCTGCCCTTCAAGGTCCTGCACATTTCCGAGTACATGGCCGATGCGCTGAGCACGGGCAAGATCAAGGTGAAGAAGGTCGACACCAGCGTCACCTACCACGATCCCTGCCAGGTATCACGTCGCGGCGGCGCCACCCAATCGGCTCGCGAAGTCATAAAACATCTCGGTGTCGATTTCCGCGAGATGGAGTACGGCGGCGACTACAACTGGTGCTGCGGCGGCGGCGGCGGCGTCGTGACGATCAAGCGAGCGGACCCGCTCAGGCACCGGGTTTTCAAGCTGAAGATGGACCAGGTTGAGAAAACCGAAGCCGACGAGTTGTTGTCGAGCTGCGCCAACTGCCGGCAGAGCTTTGACGACAGCCAGGAGCATTTCAACTGGGATTACAAGATGGGTAGCCTCATGGAAATGGTTGCCGAGAACCTGGAGGACGAGGCATGAACGCAAGAGTCGTTGTCGATCCGATCACTCGTATCGAAGGCCACCTGCGAATCGAAGCGCAAATGGACGGCGACCAGATCGCCCAGGCGTATTCGTCCGGCACCATGGTGAGAGGCATCGAGATCATCCTGAGGGACCGCGATCCCCGGGACGCATGGGCGTTCGCGCAGCGCATCTGCGGTGTGTGCACGCTCGTGCACGGCATCGCCTCGGTACGCGCCGTGGAGAATGCGATCGGTGCGAAAGTGCCACAGAACGCGGAGCTGATTCGCAACCTGATGATCGGGGCGCAGTACATCCATGACCACGTGATGCACTTCTACCACCTGCACGCGCTCGACTGGGTGGACGTCGTGTCCGCATTATCCGCCGATCCGGCGAAGACCGCTGAACTCGCGCAGTCGCTGGGCAGCTACCCACGGTCGTCGGTCGGCTATTTCCGGGATGTGCAGAAGAAGGTTGCCGGCTTCGTCGAGTCGGGCCAGCTCGGTATTTTCGCCAAGGCGTACTGGGGACATCCCGAATACCGCCTGCCCCCCGAGGCAAATCTCATGGCGGTTGCACATTACCTGGATGCGCTCGTCTGGCAGCGCGACGTTGCGAGACTGCATGCCATATTCGGCGGCAAGAATCCGCACCCGAACTTCCTCGTCGGCGGCGTGCCCTCGCCCATCGACCTGAACTCTGACTCGGCCATCAACAGCAAACGGCTGTCGCAGGTTCAGGAAATCATCGACAGCATGAAGACCTTCGTGAACCAGGTCTACGTGCCCGACACGCTTGCGATCGCCAGCTTCTACAAGGACTGGTTCGCCCGCGGCGAAGGTCTCGGTAACTTCCTGTGTGTCGGTGATCTGCCGGCAACCAGCATGGACGATCCGGATTCCTTCCTGTTCCCGCGCGGCGTGATCCTGAACCGCGACCTGTCGACGATCCACGATCTCGAGTTCGACGATCCGCAGGGCATCCAGGAGTTCGTTGCGCATTCCTGGTACGACTACTCGAGCGGCAAGGCATCGGGCCTGCATCCCTGGAGCGGCGAAACCACCCTCAACTACACGGGGCCGGAGCCGCCTTACGAGCACCTCGACGTCGATCAGTCCTATTCGTGGCTGAAGTCGCCGCGCTGGAACGGCAACTCGATGGAAGTGGGGCCGCTCGCACGCGTCCTGCTCCTTTACGCCAAAGGTCATGAACAGACGCAGGCGCTGGTCAATTACGCACTGACCACGCTTGACGCTCCCGTCGAGGCGTTGTTCTCGACGCTCGGCCGCACCGCGGCGCGCACGCTCGAGACGGCGATCCTGGCCGACGCGATGCAGGGCTGGCTCGATGCGTTGATCGCAAATATACGAGCCGAAGACACGCGCACGTTTGACGAGTCGCTTTGGGAACCGTCCACCTGGCCCAAGTCCTGCCAGGGCGTCGGCGTCATGGAAGCACCGCGAGGCGCCCTGTCGCACTGGGTCGTCATCGAGGACAAGAAGATCGCCAACTACCAGGCCATCGTACCCAGCACCTGGAATGCCGGGCCACGGGATGCCAACGGGCAGCCGGGCGCTTACGAAGCGGCCCTGGAGGACCGCCACACGATGGTGGATCCGGAGCAGCCCCTCGAGATCCTGCGCACGATCCACAGTTTCGACCCGTGTATCGCGTGCGCCGTGCATGTGACGGACCCGGACGGCGAGGAACTGGTACAGGTCAAGGTTAGCTGATACGTACTTTCACTGGCTTGTGAAAGAGGGAGTTACCCTCACTTGCCATTATGTTTCAGGCATCGACGAGATGCTTACCGAGCAGTAATTTCCGGCCGACACGGACGGAGGGGCCCCTTCGGGGGCCCTTTTCATTTGCAGGTCTCTACGTATAACCCCTAATGCAATCATGACCATACGTGGCAGAATGATTCTCATTAGCAATTAGCAGGACCAAACTGCCTCCAATGCGTGGAAGGCTCGTTATCAATGTGACCGCTTCGGCGGCGTCGCTTTGCATGAACGCCGCGATCGCGGGCCCGCCGATGGTGACCGACGATACGGGTACGGCGGCGCCGGGCGTGCTCGAGATCATCGCGTACGCAGCCGGTGAGTCACGCGATGCGGGCGAGAGCGTAGAGGGGCCTGCCGTGGACCTAGCCTATGGCCTGAGTGACACGGTCGAAGTCAGCCTCACCATTCCGCGGCAACGGGTAAAAGACACCGGAGAAGCATCCATAAAGGGATGGGGCGAGGCAACCGCCGGCCTGAAATGGCGGTTTCTCGAAGGCGAAAACACGGCCCTCGCGGTAGCGCCGTCTCTGTCCATGCCGCTATCAAGATCTTCGACAATCATTGGCCTGGTTGAAGACACCACGGTGTTCACGCTGCCGTTGCTCGCCTCCGCCAGCCTGGGCCGCTGGGAGTTTATGGGGAATGTCGGGTACAGCATCGGCTCCAGGAATCTGGATGCCTTCAGCCTGAGTATGTCGACGGGCTTCTCGCTTACGGCGGACGTTCGACTGCTGGGCGAAGTCTGGGGTGTCGATTTCGTCAATGACGGTGCGAGCGAAGGTTTTCTCAACTGGCGACTGGGCGTGGAATGGGGTCTCAACGAGAGACTCGCACTGCTGGCAGCATACGGCGGCAGCGTGTGGACCCAGCTCGACGAAGGCGATGAACTCAACGAGGACTATTACCTCGGGCTTCAGTACGCACTGGGCGATTGATCGATTTCCTGCTGCGAGGCGGAGCTCGTCGACTACGCCTAAACCGATTCGCTGATGCCTGCAAGGTAAGCCCTGACCTGGTCGCGGACAACTTCGTATTCGGCTTCCCTGCGCCGTAGTGCGTCTCGTACGCGTTCGTCGGCAACAATATCGGCATAAACAGGCTGTGAATACACTTCGCGCCACAGGAGATGACGCGTCACAGGTTGTGATAAGACCTCCTCCAGCGCCAGCCTTACACCAGCCTCTCGCTCGCCGCGCATTGCATATACGCCAAGCCTGTTAGCGGGATCCGCAAGAGGATCTATTCCGAATTCGCTGGCCTCATCAAGCAAGTCGTCGAGGCGTTGCAGCAATTCCTCTCGCGGCAACGACACGTACCACGCGTCGAGCGAGGCGATCTGTGCCGCACGGTACTTGTGCGGCAAAGCTTCGGCCCTGATGTCAAAGATGCCCGGTGCGTGTTGCTCGAGGTAGTCCGTGGTCTCGTCGATCGTGCCGCTGGCCGCCGCGATCCTCATCAGCTGCCATACCGCCTCGGAGTAGGTGCCTTTGCGATCCTCCACATCGTCTTCGATAATTCGCCTTGCCGTGGCCAGGCTCGCCGAAATATCGCCCAGGCTGATCGCACGTCGCAAGTTTACGAGGTAGGCAATCTCGCTGGTCGGCGCCACAGCCTGCACCAGGTTCCGGAAATCATCGCCCTCTTCGACCAGACCCAGCCCGTAAAGGAACAACGCAATGCCCGCCGGCAGCTCGTGATCTCTCGGGTCGATTTCGAGCGCTCGGAGCAAGTGCCTGACCGTGGCCACGCCATCACCGAGCTGCGAGCTGACTCGCGCAAGTCTCGCGTAGGCGTTCGGCTGCCTTGATTCCAGCTCCAGCGAACGTTCGAGCGCCGCCTGTGCATCTGCCGGCCGGTCGAGCAGCAGGTAAAGAGAGCCGAGCTCAAAGTGCACGCGGGGGTTGTAGGGCTCCTGTTGCAGCGCCTCGAGATGCACTACGAGGGCACGATCATATTTTTGTACGCGCTGCAAAACCTGCCCGAGTAGTATTCGAATCTGGTAGATGGCGGGATTTTCTGCGACCAAACGCTCGAGCTGGTCGATCGCGTCGTAAACCTGGCGCGGATCCGGTGCTGCCGTATCTCTGGCAATTTCGACATAGATGCGCAGCGCGTTTGCCATCGGGTCCTCCGGTCGCAAAGCAAGCACCTGCCCGGTAATCGCCGAGCAATTTGTCATCGCTTCATCTTGACCGATGAGACCCGTCTCGAATTGGTGCAGGTAGTTGATAGCCAGTTCCGTCTTGGCATCCAGGAAGTCCGGGTCTGTGGCCAGTGCGCCCTTGAGCAGGTCCTCGGCTGCCTTCAACCCCCCGTAGGAGAAGGTCGCCCGTTCGGCAAGTGCCTGCAGATACAGGTCGTAGGCGTCGGGGCTCTCCGTATCGAGAGGGGAGATGCTCGGCACTTGCTCACTGCCGAGCAGGGATGCGGACAACGCGCTGCCGACTTTCCTCGCGATCTCGTCCTGGATTGCAAAGATGTCATCGAAGTCTCTTTCGAAATTATTCGACCAAACGTGAAAGCCGTCGTCGGCGCGAATCAATTGCGCAGTGATGCGTACCCGATTATCGGCAAGCTGCACGCTGCCCTCGAGGACATGCGCTACCGATAGGGCTTGGGCGATGTCCCCGATCGTCTTGCTTTGCCCCTTGAATGCGAAACTCGACGTCCGCGCAGCGACCCGCAGATCAGGGATCTGCGCGAGCATGTGGAGCAGCGTCTCCGTAAGGCCGTCGGAGAAGTAATCGTTACTAGGATCACCGGTCATATTCGCAAACGGCAGCACGGCGACCGACGCAGGGCCGAGCTCCGTGTCCGTTGGAGAGGCCTCGTCAACGGTCGTGCGGGCGCCGAGGACCGCTATCGCCACTATGAGTAGCGTCGCCGTCGTGATCGCGACGTAGTCGAATACGCGGCTCTTGCTTCTCGACGCGTCACCACTCGCAATATCAGACTCGCGCATGATGCCGTTCGGGGTCAGCTCGTAGATCCATGGCAGAACCGCCGCGGGGATAAAGCCCAGCGCAAATACCAGGATCACCATGCGCGACGCCCACTGCGGCGCCCCAAGCTCCGGCAGGATTGTCGTGAGGACCTCTGTGAGCAGCCAGCCGACCACGAGGTAGGTAAACACTACCTTCAGTACGTTCCGGCGCTTGAGTTCTTCGACGATAGCCATGAGGAGCAGGGTACAACAGGTCGGGGACATTAGATTAGATGTCGGGACCGCAAACTTGGTTTGGGGATCTGATTCCTGCCCTCCCTCCATCAGAAAATCAAAAATGGGGCCACAAGGCCCCATTTTCAATTTCTGGCGGAGAGAGGAGGGATGGGCGCTTCGCGCCCTCACTGGCGCCTGCGGCGCTGTGTGAGTCGAACAGGGATCTGTATCCTGCCCTCCCTCGGCGAGAAAAATAATAGGCCCCGTGAAGGGGCCTATTATTTTTCTGGCGGAGAGAGAGGGATTCGAACCCTCGAAGGGCTTTTAACCCTTACTCCCTTAGCAGGGGAGCGCTTTCGACCACTCAGCCATCTCTCCGAATATCAAATTGTATTCGAGTCAGGCGCAGGGAGCGCATTGACTCGCGCCGTCTTTCCGAGAATATCAGGCACAGCTCGCATACGGCCGGCCGCACATAGTACTCAGGCGATAGGTCCTGGTAAAGCCTGAGCGGCCCTACTCGCCCCCCGCGGCTTTCTCTGCTTTCTCGGCGGCTTTCTCGCTCTGGATTCGCTCGTAGATCTCTTCGCGGTGCACAGCGACGTCCTTCGGCGCATTGATGCCGATACGCACTTGATTCCCTTTGACCCCCAGAACGGTGATGGTGATATCGCTCCCGACCATGACCGTTTCTCCAGCGCGTCGCGTCAGAATCAGCATAGCTTCCTACTCCTGCCTTGCGGGATTATTTCCCGTTCTTGTACGCGTCGTACTTCCTAAACGCTTGTAATACTAGCCGATTCTGGGCACATATGCCCACAGGTACAAGCGAAACCTTCATACCTGCTGTCCGGTTTCGGACAAAGTTCAGGCCAACTGCTCGGCGACCCAGTCCGAAACGGACCCGAGCGCTTCATCCAGGGCCTCCGGCTTGTTCCCCCCGGCCTGGGCGAAATCGGGGCGCCCGCCGCCTTTACCGCCAACCTGCTCTGCCACGGGTTTGATCAGGTCGCCCGCACGGATCCGGTCGATATTGTTCTTGGTGACGCCCGCCGCAAGCAGCACTTTGCCGTCTTCTACGGTGCCCAGCACGATGACCGCGTTCTGCAACTTGTCCTTGGCTCGATCGACGGCCTCGCGGAGCAGACCGGCATCCACATCGTGCAATCGGGCCGCGAGTACCTTGATACCGGCGATCTCCTGGATTTCGTCCTCCTGGTCCGAGCCCTCTCCCGTCAGGAGCGCGTGCCTCGCTGTCGCAAGCCGTTTCTGGAGATCCTTGTTTTGCAGCAGAAGCTGTTCAACCCTGGCTGCGGCCTGGTCGGGATTGCTCTTCAACAGGCCGGCCACCTCGGCCAGGGTCTGCTCGCGAGCAGCGATCCACTCGAGCGCGCCCTTGCCCGTGACAGCCTCGATGCGACGCACGCCCGAGGCAATCCCCGTTTCGTTCGTGATCCTGAAAACGCCGATGTCGCCTGTACGATTGACGTGGGTGCCACCGCAGAGCTCGACCGAGAAATCGCCGAATCGCAACACACGCACCTCGTCACCGTACTTCTCGCCGAACAGCGCGACCGCGCCGGACTGCATTGCGTCGTCATAGCTCATTAGTCGCGTATCCGCCGCCACGTTGCTGCGGATTTCGTCGTTGACGAGCCGCTCGATCTCGGCGATTTGCTCCGGCGTCACCGGTTCGTAATGCGAGAAATCGAAGCGCAGCCGGTCCGGCGCGACCAGCGAACCTTTCTGCTGCACGTGCTCGCCGAGCACGGTTCGCAGCGCCGCGTGCATCAGGTGCGTGGCGGAGTGATTCAGCCGGATGGCCTGGCGACGCTCTTCGTCGACGATCGCGTCTAGCGAGTCGTTTGCCTTGAGTTCGCCCTCCTCGACCGCGCCGTAGTGCACGATAGCGTTACCGTTCTTCTGGGTATCGACGACCTGAAAGAGCTTTCCGGTTTCCGCCAGGATCCCGGTGTCACCAATCTGGCCGCCGCTCTCGGCGTAAAAAGGCGTCGACGAGAGGATGACGGCGCCTTCGTCGCCGGCGGATAAGGCCTCGACCTGCGCACCGTCCCTGAAGAGTGCGACGATAGTGCCCGAGCCTTCCGTGCCCTCGTATCCGCAGAACGCGCTTTCGGCCTCGGTAATGATCGCGCCCTCGGCGCTCGCGGCAAACTTGCTCGCGGCGCGGGCCCTGTCCCTTTGCTGGTCCATGGCCGCCTCGAATCCGTGCTCGTCGATCACGAGATCACGCTCGCGCGCGATGTCTCCCGTCAGGTCCACCGGGAAACCATAGGTATCGTAAAGCTTGAACACGACGTCGCCCGGAATTTGATTGCCGCTGAGATCCCTGATCGCGGTCTCGAGGATCTCCATGCCCTGGTCCAGCGTTTCGGCGAAGCGCAGCTCCTCCTTCTTCAGGACTTTCTCGACATGCGCCCTGGCCGCGGGCAGCTCGGGATAGGCATCGCCCATCTCCTCGGCCAGCGGGCCGACAAGCTTGTAGAAGAACGGCTCCTCGGTGCCGAGTTTCTTGCCGTGACGAATCGCCCTGCGAATGATCCGGCGCAGGACGTAACCGCGACCTTCGTTGCCGGGCAGCACGCCGTCGACAATAAGGAATGCGCAGGCCCGGATATGATCAGCGATGACATTCAGTGAACTGGAGCCGTCGTTCTCGACGCCGACCGTCTTCGCGGTCGCCTCGATCAGCTTCGCGAACAAGTCGATCTCGTAGTTGCTGTGCACGCCCTGCATGACGGCCGCGATTCGTTCGAGCCCCATGCCGGTATCGACAGATGGTTTCGGCAACGCCTTCATGGTGCCGTCAGCTGAGCGATCGAACTGCATGAAAACGAGGTTCCAGACCTCGACGTAGCGGTCGCCATCCTCATCCGGCGACCCCGGTGGGCCTCCCGGCACGTGCTCACCGTGGTCGTAGAAAATTTCGCTGCAGGGTCCACAAGGCCCGGTATCGCCCATCGCCCAGAAGTTGTCCTTTTCGCCCATGCGCGTGAAACGCTCGGGGTCGATTTTCATCTCCTCGAGCCAGATGTCCGCCGCTTCATCGTCGTCATTGAACACGGTAACCCAGAGTCTCTCGGGGGCCAGTTCCAGCGTCTGCGTCAGGAAGTCCCATGCGAACTGTATGGCTTCGCGCTTGAAGTAATCGCCAAAGCTGAAGTTGCCGAGCATCTCGAAAAACGTGTGATGGCGCGCCGTGTAGCCGACGTTCTCCAGATCGTTGTGCTTGCCGCCTGCCCGTACGCAGCGCTGCGACGTTACGGCGCGGTCGTAGCCTCGCTTCTCCATGCCGAGAAACACGTCCTTGAACTGCACCATGCCCGCATTGGTGAAGAGCAGCGTCGGGTCGTTGCCGGGCACGAGAGGTGAGCTCGCAACCACTTCGTGGCCCCGCTCGGCGAAAAAGTCCAGGAAGGCCTGGCGCAACTCATTGCTGGAAAGGCGTTTCATCGGGTTGATATCGGGATCAGGCGGCGATTTTCAAACCCGTAAGTGTACGGGACTTGTCTGGACGGATTAAGCGTTAATCGTCGAAAGACGAGACCGCGGCCTGGATTTGATCGGGCTCGAATCCCCGGTACTGCAGGAAACGCATCTGGCGCGCCTTGTCCCTGAACTCGGCCGGCCTCGATCGGCCGAATTTCTTCAACCGTGCGTCCCTTGCCAACGCATACCAGTCTTCGCCGGCCTCCTCCAGAACTTCGTCAATCAGGCCAGCGGCAATGCCCCGTTGGCCCAGATCGGCGTGAATACGCAGCGGACCCTTGCCCTGATTGATGCGGGACTGCACGAACGACTCGACGAAACGGCGATCGCTCTGCAGCCCTTCGTCGGCCAGCTGCCGCAGGGCATCGGCTGCGACGTCCTTGCCGAAGCCCCTGGCGACGAGCTTGCACTCGAGTTCGGCACGCCCGTGCTCACGGCGCGCAAGCAGGTCCATCGCTTTCTTGCGGGCTTCGGTGCGAACGTCGGACATGATCGTGTCTTCAAATCCTGCAGGAGCGGTTCTGGAACCGCGATCGGTCTCACACCGATCCCGCGCCGAGGCGCTCTCCTACAGCATCAGGCTTCCTGCGCCACGGCCTCCTCGTCGTCCGACGCGGACGGCTTCACGGTTTGTGGCAACAGCTTCTCGCGAATATTCTGCTCGACCTCGCTCGCTATGTCCGGGTTTGCCCTGAGGAACTCACGCACGTTTTCCTTACCCTGGCCGATGCGATCTTTGCCGTAGCTATACCAGGAACCGGCTTTGTCGATGAGGCCGTGCTGGACGCCGAGTTCAATGATCTCGCCTTCGCGCGATATGCCCTCGCCGTACAGGATCTCGAATTCGGCCATCTTGAACGGCGGCGACACCTTGTTCTTGACCACCTTGACGCGCGTCTGGTTACCAATCACCTCGTCGCCCTTCTTGATCGCGCCGATGCGGCGGATGTCGAGCCTCACCGAGGAATAGAACTTGAGCGCATTACCGCCTGTCGTCGTCTCGGGACTGCCGAACATGACGCCGATCTTCATGCGGATCTGGTTGATGAAGATCACCATGGCGTTGGATCGCTTGATGTTGCCCGTGAGCTTCCTGAGCGCCTGCGACATCAGTCGCGCCTGCAGGCCGACGTGGGTGTCACCCATCTCACCCTCGATCTCGGCTTTCGGCGTGAGCGCTGCAACCGAGTCCACCACGATCACGTCGACGGCGCCGGATCGGACCAGCATATCGGTGATTTCGAGCGCCTGCTCGCCCGTATCGGGCTGCGATACCAGCAGCTCGTCGACGTTGACGCCGAGCTTTTCAGCATATTGCGGGTCGAGCGCGTGTTCTGCGTCGACAAATGCCGCCGTACCACCCGTCTTCTGCGCCTCGGCAATCACCTGCAGGGTCAACGTCGTCTTGCCGGATGCTTCCGGCCCGTAAATCTCGACGACCCTGCCTTTCGGCACACCGCCGATGCCCAGCGCGACATCCAGGCCAATCGAACCCGTGGAAACCGCTTCGATGTTGCCAATCATGCTGCCGTCACCGAGCCGCATGACGGAACCCTTGCCGAACTGCTTTTCTATCTGTCCCAGTGCCTGGGCGAGTGCTTTTTTGCGGTTTTCATCCATTTTTTGCTGCCATCCCGTCGGTGGAAATTTGCATGTGATTATATACAGTATTTTGTCCGAAGCCCAATAGTGGCGCAGCCTCCAATTCCGGGCACTTTGGGTAAAAACGAGGTATCACACCGAAGCTATTGTTTCAGCGGGCGGTAAGTCGCACCGCCGGGCTGCGGCACCGATTCGACCAGCTCGAAGCCCGACCATTCAACCACGGCCGGTTGCGCCAGGCGCTGGGTCTCGAAGGGCCGCGCCCGCCGTACCACCGTTATGTGCGGCCGGTAGCTCCGGTCCTCGACCCGTACGCCGAAGTCTGCGAGCAGCAGGTTCTGCGCATCGACGAGGTTCTGCAACTCGGTCGGCACGATCGCGGCGACGAGGCTCGCCACTTTTGGCCGCGGCCAGAACTCAACGCGATCGAAACGCAGGCGAAACGGCTCAACGGCAATCTGCGCCGCCCTGGCCTGCAGTTCCGGCAGCCTGTTCTCGGCAAACTCGCCGATGAAAGCAGTCGTCACGTGCCAGCTGCCGCGGTAGACGTGTTGGCCCTCGACGAGCTTCGCGAGCGGGCTGATCTGGTCGCGCAGTCGTTCCCGTTGCCGGTCGTCCGGCCAGAGTGCAAAGAATACGCGTTTCATGCTCACGTCGGCAGGCGCGCCCGTACACCTTTGAGGCCCTGTATCACCGACTGCATGCGGATACTTTCGCGATTGCCCTCGAAACGCTGCAGGACCGTGTCGATAGATATACCCCTGGGCCCGCGCATCGCCCATGAAAACCAGACCGTTCCTACCGGTTTCTCGTCGCTGCCGCCATCCGGGCCGGCAACCCCGCTTACCGCGACGGAGATATCCGCGCCGCTGAGCCGTAACGTGCCCTCCGCCATTTCACGTACCACCGGCTCACTGACGGAGCCATGTTCGGCAAGCGTCCGGTTCCTTACCCCCAAGATCGATTCCTTCGCGCCGTTACTGTAACTGACGATGCCATAGCCGAAGCAGCCGGAACTGCCCGGCACATCGGTAAGCGCCTTGGCCAGCCAGCCCCCGGTACAGGACTCCGCGGTGGCCACGGCTTTCTTCTTTTCGTTAAGTTCCGCAACGAGCTTGGTTGCCAGCTCGTTAATGGCGGGATCCTCAGACATTAATCACGGACTCATATAGCGCTACGTGTTCTTCTGCCATCGTAGCGATCGAGAAGTCTTTCTGCATTCTTTTCTTGCCGGCCTGGCCGAGGCCAGCCCGCAAGCCCTCGTCATCCATCAACATGGCGATGGCATCTCGCAGGGCGTCGGCGTCTTCCGGCGGCACCAGGATTCCGGTCTCGCGATGTGTAACCGCTTCGACGAGCCCACCGGCCTCGAAGCCGACCACCGCTACCCCGGCGGCGGCCGCTTTCAGCGCCGCTACACCCAGCCCCTCCGCGAGCGAGGGATGCGCGAAGATGTCGAAGCAGCTGACGTAATCATCGAGGTCCTCACGGAACCCGGCAAGGGTGACGACGTCCGCGATCCCGAGCGACTCCGCCTGCGCCTGCAGCTGGTTGTGCAGATAGCCCTCACCGAAGACGAGTACCCTGTACTCGCCGTGTGCGGCCCCCAACTCGGCAGCCGCCTGCAACAGGTAGCGATGGCCCTTGCGCGGTATCAGCTGCCCCGCCGCCGCGATCACCAGCGCACCGTCCGGCACGCCGTATTCCTTGCGAAACCCTGCGCAGTCACCGCTCTGCCCGAAGCGGTCGACGTCCACCGCGCTGCGTATGATGGCAAGCCGCTCTTCCTCGACGCCTCGATCGCGCAACTCGCGCGCGATCGCTTCCGAGATCGCGATCACTTTTCTGAACGGCCGGTAGCGAAGCGCCGCGACGAGGCGCATTTCGGTGTTATCGACCCGTCTCGACACCACGGCCGGCACGTCTGCAAAGCTCGCGGCAAGGCCGCCGAGCACGTCCGCGCCGCGGCGGCTGTGGCAATGCACGATGTCCGGCTTCGACCGGCCGATGAACTGTGCGAGCCGATAGGCGAACGGCAGATCGAGATCGCCGGCGCAGAACAGGTTCCTCACAGGTATGGCCGCTTCGCGCGCCGCATTGTCGATGCCGGATCCGGGCGGGCAGACAATCAGGTTGTCGTGGCCCAGTTCGCGCAGCGCCTTGACAAGGTAGATCACCTGCTGGGGTCCGCCGTAAAGATGGCGCCCGGTTTCGACATGCAGTATTTTCATTGCCGAGAAGAATAATATGAAAGCCGAAGTCAGCCCAGCCCACACCCCGATGATGCGCCAATACCTGGCGATCAAGGCCGAGCATCCGGATATGCTCGTTTTCTACCGCATGGGGGACTTCTATGAGCTCTTCTACGACGACGCAAAGCGCGCTGCCTCGCTTCTTGATATCACCCTGACCTCGCGCGGCAAATCGGCCGGCAACCCGATTCCGATGGCGGGAGTGCCCTATCACGCCGCCGAGAGTTATCTCGCGAAGCTCGTCAGGAAAGGCGAGTCGGTTGCCATCTGCGAGCAGATCGGCGACCCGGCGACGAGCAAGGGCCCCGTTGAACGCAAGGTGACTCGCATCGTGACGCCGGGCACTCTCACCGACGAAGCGCTGCTGTCGGAGAGCCGGGACAACCTGGTCGCGGCGATGTTCGCCGACAGTGAGGGAATCGGTCTCGCATGGCTGGACCTCGCGGGCGGCCGTTTCCGGCTCACCGAAATGGCAGACGGAGAAGCAATTGCCGGCGAACTCGAACGGCTGCGGCCCGCGGAACTCATCGTCGACGAAGACCAGGTCGATGCACGCCGCTTTGGCGAGGGCGTGCGCGTAACGCGACGCCCCCCCTGGCACTTCGAACTCGACGCCGCAACTCGGCTCCTGTGCAGACAATTCGGCACCCGCGACCTGTCCGGTTTCGGTTGCGATGCATTTCCACGCGGCGTCGCGGCAGCCGGTGCGTTGCTGCAGTACGTCGGCGACACCCAGAAGGCTTCGTTGCCACACCTGCAGGCGATCACGGTGGAACGGCGCGAAGACGCGGTCGTCATGGACGGACCGACGCGCCGCAACCTGGAGCTCCACACGTCGCTCAGCGGGCACGACCAGCACACGCTGGCGGGCGTCATGGATCGCTGCCAGAGCCCCATGGGCAGCCGGCTGTTGCGGCGCTGGATTCAGCGGCCGCTGCGCGACCGAGCGACCCTCAAAGGACGTTACCAGGCCGTGGAGGCCATCATCACCGGCAGCGCTGTCGAATCGCTACAGCCGCTGCTGCAAGGCATAGGCGATGTCGAGCGCATCCTGTCCCGGGTCGCGCTGCGATCCGCCCGGCCGCGTGACCTGCGCCAGCTGTGCGAAGCGCTGTCCCGTCTGCCGGCGTTACGCACACAGCTGTCGGGCATCCAGTCACCGCAGCTCCAAGCCTTGCGCGAGCGTATCGTCCCTCATCACCGCGAGCAGCAACTGCTCGCAGACGCGATCATCGACAATCCGCCAATGCTCATCCGCGATGGCGGCGTGATCGCAGACGGCTACGACGACGATCTCGACGAACTTCGAGCCATCGCCGAAAACGCCGACCAGTTCCTGCTGGACCTCGAGGCGCGCGAGAAGCAGCGAACCGGCATCGCGACCCTGAAGCTCGGCTACAACCGCGTGCACGGCTACTACATAGAGATCAGCAAAGGGAAGGCAGACAAGGCGCCCGACGAGTACGTGCGCCGGCAAACGTTGAAGGCCGCCGAACGATACATCACGCCGGAGCTGAAAGAGTTCGAGGACAAGGTATTGAGTGCGCGGGAACGCGCACTCGCGAGAGAGAAGTATCTTTACGAGCAATTACTGGACCGCCTGCACGAGGCGCTTGCCGGCCTGCAGCTGACGGCCTTCGCCGTCGCCGAGCTGGACGTGCTGTTGTGTTTCGCCGAACGTGCCGAGAGCCTGCGCCTCTGTAAACCGGAGCTGAGCGACCAGCCGTGCATCGTGATCCGCGGCGGGCGCCACCTCGTGGTCGAACAGGTGATCGAGACGCCGTTCGTCGCCAACGACCTGACGCTGACCGACGAGCAACGGCTGATCGTCATTACCGGCCCCAATATGGGCGGCAAGTCGACCTACATGCGCCAGACAGCGCTCATCGCGATACTCGCGCACATCGGCAGTTTCGTGCCGGCCGATTCGCTACGTATCGGGCCGCTCGACCGGATCTTTACGCGCATCGGCGCCTCCGACGACATTGCGGGTGGCCGTTCGACGTTCATGGTCGAGATGACGGAGACCGCGACGATCCTGAATAACGCCACGCCGCAAAGCCTGGTACTGATGGACGAGATCGGGCGAGGCACCAGTACCTTCGACGGCCTGTCACTGGCATGGGCGGCGGCACACTGCATGGGCGAGAAGGCGCTCGCCTTCACGCTGTTCGCGACGCACTACTTCGAGCTGACCGCGCTTGCCGACGAGCTGCCGGCCTGCCGCAACGTACATCTCGATGCCACCGAACACGAGGGGCGGCTGGTGTTCCTGCACGCCGTAAAACCCGGGCCCGCCAACCAGAGCTACGGCCTGCAGGTCGCG
>Ga0224503_10000139_pt1 | contig 20316 bp, 18 predicted proteins | sample SF_Oct11_sed_USG_2_FD_169106 | JGI IMG/M metagenome (GOLD analysis project Ga0224503, IMG submission 169106) | Sediment microbial communities from San Francisco Bay, California, United States - SF_Oct11_sed_USGS_21 | ecosystem: Environmental > Aquatic > Marine > Sediment | place: USA...
CATCGCGCACGGCGTACGTTGCCGGCGGCAGCTTACTGGCCGCGCTCGATCACGAAGCGATGGCGCACGGCCTCGTGGCGCCTGCCGGTACCGTTTCACACACCGGCGTCGGAGGGCTGAGCACCGCCGGCGGTTTCGGGCGTATTTCACGCCGCTTCGGTTTGACGCTCGACAACATCAAGGGCGTGGACATCGTGACCGCAGACGGCAAGCTTCTGCATGCGAGCGCCGGGGAGAATCCTGAACTTTACTGGGGTGTCCGTGGTGGCGGTGGCAATTTCGGCATCGTGACGTCATTCGAATACGCGCTGCACCCGATGCAGCGCCAGGTCATCGGTGGTGACATGGTGTTTCCCCTCGACCGGGCGCGCGAGCTCATTCGCTTCTATGCCGATTTCTCTGTGCAGGCGCCCGACGACCTGTATATCGACTTCTACATCAACGCGACGGCGACGGGAGAGGGAAGCGGCGCAGGATTTCACATCTGCTATTCCGGTCCCGAAAAGGACGCGGAGAAAGTGCTTGCGCCCGTCAGGAAGCTCGGTGAGCCGGCGTTCACCAACCTCGGACCGATCGACTACGTGGCTATCCAGCGCAGCTGGGACTACTCCGACTTCCGCAACATCGGCGAGTACCTGAAGAGTGGGTTCGTCAACGAATATCCTGACAGCATGCTTGACGCTGCGATTGACGGGTTCGAAGCGGACCCGGGCCGCACTACGATGCTGTATTTCCAGCAGTCCGGCGGCGCGATCGGCCGGGTACCCGCCGATGCGACCGCATTCCCGCACCGCAAAGCGGAGGCGGCGATGATGGTGCTGGTCCAATGGCCGTTTGGTTCCGAGGGCGGAACCCACATCGACTACCTGCGTAGCTACTGGAGCACGATCGAACCGCGAACAGACGGTTTCTACACGGTTGACGTTGCCAACCAGGCGCAGCAGTTCGTGAACAACAACTACCAGGGCAACTTCCCGCGGCTGTTGAAGGTGAAGAAGAAGTACGACCCGGCAAACCTCTTCAGGCTGAACGCGAATATCGCATCCGCCTAGGGCGATTTACTGGGCCGACCAGCCGCCGTCAATAGGCATTATTGCGCCCGTGATCGATGCGGCGGAGTCGCTGCAGAGGCAGATCACGAGTGCCGCGATCTTGTCGATCCCGTGACTATCGCGCTTCCTCCTGCGAGAAAGTTGTTGTTACCGGTGCTCGTGTTGCTTACGACTGTTGCGCTCATTCTTCCCAGTCTTTGGCGAGCCGCTTCGCGCTTGCGAGGAAAAGAATAGCAGCGATCAGGTAGAAGCTCGTGCCGCTCACTATGGCGTAACGTAGCGAGTCGTCCCCGAAACGGGCCTCGAGATTGTCCGAGATCAGGCCGAGCGCGACTGTGCCGGCACCGAGGCCGATCAGGTTGTTGATGAACAGGAAGATGGCGGATGCCGTAGCGCGCATCGTAGGCGGCACGATATGCTGGATCGCCGACAAAACCGGGCCCAGCCAGGCGAGGCCGAGGCCCGTCGGGATCAACAACGCAAAAAAAGTTATCGTCAGGTTCGGCGACAGGATCGCCAGGATGTACAAGGGCACCGTAGCGAGGAACGCGATAGCCGGAATAATGACGTAATTGCTTCGCTTCCCGGCACCGAAACGGTCCGCCATGTAGCCTCCCGCCCAGGTGCCCGCGATGCCGCCGATCAGCAGAATCGACCCGAACACCAGCGAGGCCTCGAGCAATTCCAGGCCGAAGCTGCGCACGAAAAACGAGGGCAGCCAGAAGAACAGGCCGTAGCCCATCATCGAAGAGGCTGCGGCACCCAGCGAGATGAACCAGAAACTCGGCTTTTGCCTGAGCAGCTGGATGATCTGGACCAGGGTGGGTGACGGGGCGTCCGGCCCCTTGACGTCGTACTGGCCCCGCGGGGGTTCCGCCACCGTCAGTTTGAAGATGGGCGCAACCAGGATGCCTGCGATACCGACCGCGAAGAAGGCGAAACGCCAGTCGATCTTCGACGCGATGTAGCCGCCGAATATGATTCCCAGCGCGCCGCCGATAGGTATGCCGAACGAATACACGCTGAGTGCGCGCGCCCGCTGGTGCGAGGGAAAATAATCCGAGATCAGCGAGTAGGCCGGTGCGACCCCGCCGGCTTCGCCAACGCCAACGCCGAGCCGTGCGAAAAACAACTGCCAGAAACTGGTTGCGAGTCCGCAAACGGCGGTCATGGCGCTCCAGATGGTGAGTGCTGCGGTCATGATCCAGGTGCGCTTCCAGCGGTCGGCGAGTATCGCCACCGGGACGCCGAGGCCGGTGTAGAAAAGCGCGAACGCCAGGCCACCCATGAGGCCTAACTCGGTGTCGGTGAGATTGAGATCAGCCTTGATCGGTACGGCGAGGATACCCACGATCTGGCGGTCGATGAAATTGAAGGTATAGACAACGACGAGAATGAACATGACGTAGGCGCGATAGCCCGGCGATTTGGTATTCATTCTCATGGCTGTGCCCGATATCTGACCGAAAAAACGCGCCGGAGCGGAAAAGAGGTGCTCTCGGCCCGCAGCAGGACGCTCAGAATACGTATTCGACGGTCGCGGTTACAGTCCGCGGCGAACATCAGGCCGCCGCCGACGAAGTGCCCGAGCTGATCGCGTGCTACCGTGATCGCCGAACTACTGTTATTATGCTGCAACGCAACAAACAAGCTCTGGCGGTTATGGCGATGTCCAAGCCACGAATTATTCGCAAGTACGCTAACCGGCGCCTTTACGATACGGAGGCGAGCCGTCACATCAACAAGGAAGATGTGCGCAAGCTGATCGCGTCCGGGGAAGACGTGCGCATTGTCGACGAAGGTAGTGGCGACGACATCACGCGCAGTGTGCTATTGCAGCTCGTGGCGGAACAGGAGCTGGGCGGGCAGCCCGTGCTATCCGACCAGATGCTGACGCAGATAATCCGATTTTACGATCATCCCATGCAGGGCATGCTCGGCAGCTACCTGCAGCAGAGTTTCGACTCCTTCCTGCAGCAGCAATCGACACTGCAGGAACAGATGCAGGAGATGATCACGAGTGGACCCTTTGCCGTCATGACGGACGTTGCGAAGCAGAACATGGAGGCCTGGCAGGCGATGCAGAAAGCATTTCTGGAAACCAAAGCGAAGCAAGACGATGACTGACGAAAACGCGAAAAAACGACTGCTGGCGCCCGAGAAAGCGCGCGAGATCGATCACCGGGTGCGCGGTCAGATGGCCGTAGCCACCCGCGGCGTCTCTCCGGTCGACGTAGCTGCAGCCGTCGTGGACTGGGCAGGGCACCTTATGCTGTCGCCGGGCAAATTGCTGTCGCTGGCCGAAAGCGTGGCGCGCAACGGGGTGGAGCTGGCCAGTATCAACAGCAAGGTCGTCAAGCGCGATACCGAGGGATTGCCGGCGATCCAGGACCGCCGCATGCTCTCGGAGGACTGGCAGCGGTGGCCGTTCAACGTCTTCGCTCACGGGCACCGGCTTGCCAAGGCGCTGGTTGCCGAAGCGACGACCGGCGTGGACGGCGTCAGCAAGGATCACGAGCAACTTGTGAGCTTCCTCGCGAACCAGGTCGTCGAGATGGCATCGCCGGCGAATCTGCCGGTGACCAATCCGGAGTTCATCAGCACGACAAAGGAAGAGCGCGGTGCGAATTTGAAGCGCGGCATACGAAACCTTGCGGAGGATATGAGACGCAAGCGCAGCGGCGAGCTGCCCCAGGGCCTCGAAGAATTCGTCGTGGGCAAGGACATTGCCATCACGCCCGGAAAGGTCGTGTATCAGAACCGGCTTTTCGAACTGATCCAGTACAAGCCGCAGACCGAGGAAGTCGCCGCGGAGCCGGTCTTGATCGTGCCTGCGTGGATCATGAAGTACTACATACTCGACCTGTCGCCGCGAAACTCGCTCGTGCGGTACCTGGTCAGCCAGGGCAAGACGGTGTTCATCATGTCCTGGAAAAACCCGGACGAAAATGACCGCGACCTCGGCATGCACGAGTACCTGCACGATGGCGTACTGAACGCAATCGATGCAGTCAGCACGATCGTCGCAAAGCGCAAGATCCATGCCGTTGGCTACTGTCTCGGCGGTACGCTGTTGTCGGTCGCGGCGGCCTACATGGCGCGTGAGCGCGACGACCGCCTCAAGACCATGACGCTGTTCGCCGCCCAGGTCGATTTCCGTGAAGCGGGTGAGATCATGACCATGCTCGGCGAGGGAACATTTGCGTTCCTCGAGGCGCTGATGCGCAGGCAGGGATACCTCGGCATGGAAAACATGACGGGTGCGTTCGCGTCATTGCGCGTATCGGACCTGGTCTACGATCCGGCGTTCCAGCGCTACCTGCTGGGCAAGGATCGCAGTCTCAACGACCTGATGGCCTGGAACGAAGACGGGACGCGCATGCCCTACAAGATGCACACGGAATACCTGCGCAACTGCTACATGGAGAACAACCTGGCCGAAGCCCGTTACGAGGTCAACGGCAAGCCAGTGTGCGTCGGCGATATACAGGTCCCCACATTCGTGCTGGGAACCGCCACGGACCATGTCGCGCCCTGGAAATCGGTTTACAAAGTCATGCGGCTCATGAACAACAGCGAGATGACTTTCGCGCTCACGACCGGCGGCCACAATGCCGGCATCGCCTGCGGTCCGGACCATCCTCGGCGCAAGCACTGGATCGCGACGCGCGAGCCGGGCGATCTGTATACCGGTCCGGACCAGTGGCGGGCCCGGAACGAACTGGTGGACGGGTCCTGGTGGCCGGAATGGGACGCGTGGCTGGACGCCCGTAGCAGCGGGCGCCGCAAAGCGCCGTCGATGGGCAAGCCGAAGGCAGGCTACAAGCCGCTGCGCGACGCGCCCGGCCTGAATGTGTTCGGCTGATCTTGCGGTGCATACAGGCTTAATTGCGCAGATTCCGGCATCCAACGCTGGCCAGCATTAACTGTGCAAACGCTAACTAACTGTTTTAAAAAGGATAAAGGCGGACTCCCAAAAATCGAAAAAAAATGTTGCAACGCAACAAGACGGACGTTATACTGCACCGCAACAAAGTCCCCAACAGGAGTAAACCATCATGATCGACATCCAGAAGCAGTTCACCGAACAGCTCGACCAGTTTACGCAGTACCAGAAGGATGCCGTCGAGAAGCTGCAGGCCAAGAGCGCCGCAGGTGTCGACAGCTGGGAGAAGTTCGCTCGTTACAATCTCGCCGTGATGAACGACGTCGTCGACTTCACCGTCGAGCAGGCGCGGCTGGCAACGAAGGTTGCAGAGCCGGAGGAGTTCTTCAACAAGCAGATGGACAACGCTTCGGCATTTGGCAAGGTCGTCGAGGGTCGTACCAAGGAATACATCGACCTGCTGTCTGCAGCTGCATCGACCGCAAAGGAAGAGCTGCAGGAAGCGACCAAGGAGAATGTCGTAAAGGCCGTCAAGAAGTCTGCCTGATTCCCCCCCCAGATAGTTTGATTGGATCTGTGTCACAGCGGGCGACGGAAACTTCCGTCGCCCGTTTTTTTGTGCCTGCATGACAGACCGCGACCGAAACCTCGTGCTGACTGACGCAGCGGACAAGACGTACGAGGAGCACTATGTCGTGGCAGCGGACGGCGTGCGTCTCTACTGCCGTGACTACCCGAATCCGGCCGCGCGACCGCCCGTGCTGTGTCTGCCCGGCCTGACGCGCAACTGCCGCGATTTCTCGTCGCTGGCGATGCGGATCGGCGAGACGCGGCGCGTCATCTGCCCCGATCTTCGCGGCCGTGGCAAGTCCCAGCATGATCCGGAATGGCGCAACTACCATCCGCGGCAATATGCCGAGGACCTGTGGCAGTTGCTCGATACCCTCGGGGTCGAAGAGACAGTCGTTATCGGCACGTCGCTCGGCGGCTGGATGGCAATGCTGTTGAACCACCAGAGTCCAGGTCGTATCGCCGCCGCCGTGATGAATGACATCGGTCCGGAGGCCGATCCGCGCGGGATCGCACGGATCACCGCAACGGCAGGACGCCTCGAGGTCGTCGGCACCCTGGCGGAGGCAATCGAACAGGCGAAATCGGTGTATTCCATCGCTTATCCCGACTGGAACGACCAGCAATGGCAGTTTTACACCGAAACGACCTACCGGCAGCTGGACGACGGAAGATTCGACCTGAATTTCGACCGCAATGTCGGCCATGCGGCGCGCGAAGGAGTCTCCGGTCTCGACATCGACCCGTGGGCAATGTTCGATGATCTCGCCGGCGTGCCAACGTTGCTCATCCACGGCGTGTTGTCTGACCTTCTGACCGAGCCGATCATCGCCAGGATGCGCGAACGCAAGCCCGACCTGAAAATCGTGCCCGTCAGCGACCGTGGACACGCGCCCCTGCTCGACGAACAGGAGGCGGTCGATGCTATCGCGACATTCCTTGAATCGGTCTGAGCTTCGAACGTTTCTTCAATACCCTGACGAAGGCTCTGTTCTGAGACCGGAGAAGCAGCCCGAGGGCATCGGGTCGCTCATCGATTGGTTCGCATCGGGTACACTGTTGCCGTAGAACACTTCGCTGGACTCGCGCGCTGACGATGACCAAGTTTCTTCGATCCATCTGGAAGCATGTCTTCGGCAGTGTTCGCGATCTCGCACCGATCGTCATCGTGATCGGGTTCTTCCAGTACTTCATTCTCAAGCAGCCCATCGACAATGCGCTGGCGCTGGCAAGCGGTGCCGTACTGGTGCTGCTGGGGCTGACACTGTTCGTCTATGGTCTCGAGCTCGCGCTGTTCCCCATCGGCGAGTCGCTCGCCCACGCGCTGGCCCGCAAGGGCAGCGTATTCTGGTTGTTGACGTTTTCGTTCCTGCTCGGCTTCGGTACCACAGTCGCGGAGCCGGCATTGACCGCAGTTGCCAAGGAAGCGGCCCAGATTGCGGCCGGGGCGGGTGCGATAGGGGATACGGCGGCGGACATGTCGCGATACGTCCTTGGTCTGCGCATTACGGTCGCGTTGTCGGTCGGCACGGCGCTGCTGGTCGGCGTGCTCCGCATACTGCTTGGCTGGTCGTTGCCTCTGATGATCATATGCGGGTACGCCACGGTCATTGCGATGACGGTCGTTGCTCCGCCGGAGATCGTCGGCATCGCGTATGACTCGGGTGGCGTCACGACCTCGACCGTTACCGTGCCGCTGGTCACGGCGCTCGGCGTGGGGATGGCCTCGTCACTGCGTGATCGCAACCCGATGACGGACGGCTTCGGCCTGATCGCGTTCGCCTCGTTGACGCCGATGATTTTCGTCATGGCCTACGGGAGCATCATTGCATGGATATGATGAGCTCCGGACTGAAGACGATCCTGTCAACGTCGGCAGACGTGCTGCCGATCGTGCTGTTCATTATCTTCTTCCAGCTGTTCGTGATCCGGCAGCCGGTACGAGACGCGCGGCGCCTGGTCGCGGGACTCGTATTCACGATACTCGGCCTCGGCCTGTTCCTCGTAGGGCTCGAGCAGGCGCTTTTCCCGCTCGGCCGGCTCATGGCGGAGCAGCTCACGCACCCGGAATTCCTGATGAAAGGAGCCGAAACGCTCGATTTTCACTGGCGCAACTATTCCTGGGTGTATGTGTTTGCCTTCGCCATCGGTTTTGCAACCACCATCGCCGAACCGGCACTGCTCGCGGTAGCGATGAAGGCCAACGAGACGTCCGGCGGCGCGATCCACGTCTGGGGACTGCGCGTCGCGGTGGCTCTCGGCGTCGCGGTCGGCGTGAGTCTCGGCTGCTTCAGGATAATTACGGGCCTGCCGCTGCAGGCTTTTATTCTCGTCGGCTACATCGTGGTCGTCATACAGACCATCTGGTCGCCGCGGCTGATCATTCCGCTCGCTTACGACTCCGGCGGTGTCACGACCTCAACGGTTACGGTGCCGCTGGTCACGGCGCTCGGGCTCGGCCTGGCGGAAACCGTGCCCGGCCGAAGTCCGTTGCTCGACGGATTCGGCCTCGTTGCGTTCGCAAGCCTGTTTCCCATTATTTCGGTCCTGGCGTATGCGCAGCTGTCTGCGCTCCGTGAGCGATTTGCAGGCCACCGCAAACCGGAAAGACGAAATGGGGCAGAATCGACTTCTAAGGAGGTAGTCTGATGCAGTTCAAGTTACTAATCGTCTTCGTGGAAGACTCGAAGACCACAGCTATCATCGAGGCAGCTCGCGAAGCAGGGGCGACGGGCTGTACGGTTATCAATCATGCGCGCGGCGAAGGCTTCGAAGGGCACAGAAGTTTCTTCGGCTTGTCGCTCGTCAGTCAGACAGACGTCGTCATGCTGCTCGTGGAGCGTCATTTGTCGCGCCATATCCTTGAAAAGATCGGTTCTGTCGGGGAGTTCGACGAGAAGCCCGGTACGGGACTTGCCATACAGCTCGACGTGGAAGACGCCATCGGCGTCATGCGCCAGGCGGAAGAACTGGCCGAATTAGTGGAGGAACAGTTATGAACCAGCTAGCCTGGGTGCCCGTTCGCGACGTGATGCGCAAGGAAGTTACGTTCATTGCGGGCCGTACAGACGTCCTGGAAGCGATGCGCATCATGAAGCGCGTGAAAGCCACGGTTTTAATGGTCGAAAAACGCGATGAACAGGACGAATACGGGATGCTGTTATTCTCCGACATAGCGAAGCAGGTCATCGCGAAAGACCGCGCGCCGGAACGGGTCAATGTCTACGAGATAATGGCCAAGCCGGTCATCTCGGTGAGACCGGACATGAATATTCGCTACTGCGCCCGCTTGTTCGACAACTTCGGCATCAGCCACGCGCCGGTCATCGAAAATGAGGAAGTTCTCGGCATCGTCAGCTACTACGTGATCGCCCTGCATGGACTGCCGAACCTGGACTGACGACACTCAAATATCGTGTTGCTCTTCACGTAGCCCCTTGAGCAGCCCCAGGCACATGAGCAGCAGAACGACGCCGAACGGCAGTCCGACCGAGATGGTCAGCGCCTGGAGCGACGCCATGCCGCCCCCGAGCATCAGCGCGATGGCGACCATGCCCGCCAGCAGGCACCAGAATACTCGCTGTTGAACCGGAGCGTCGAGCTTGCCGCCGGCGGTGATGATATCCATGACGAGCGAGCCTGAGTCGGCTGAAGTTACGAAGAAGATCGCGATCAGGAACACGCTGATCGTCGATACGATGCCGGTGAAGGGCAGTTGTTCCAACATCTTGAAAAGTGCGAGTTCCGGAACCGAATCGGCGACGCCCATGTAGCCGTTGCTGAATAACTGGTCGAGTGCCGTACCGCCGAACGTCGACATCCACAGGATGCCGATGACGGTCGGAATAATGAGCACCCACGTGATGAATTCCCGTACGGTTCTGCCATAACTGACGCGCGCGATGAACATACCCACGAACGGTGACCACGCGATCCACCACGCCCAGTAAAACGTCGTCCAGCCGTGGAAGAACGCGTCGTCATTGCGCCCTATCCAGTTGCTCAGGCCGGGCAAATGATACAGATAATCCACGACGGCGTTGCCCATGGTCGCAAAGATCACGAGCGTTGGTCCGGCAATGATGACGAACAGCATCAGCAGCCCGGCCAGGACCATGTTGAGCTCGCTAAGCCGCTTGACGCCTTTGTCGAGGCCGGCCACGACCGACGCCAGCGCTATGCTGATGATGACAATGATCAGGACGATCTTGACGAAGTTATTCGCCGGAATGCCGAACAGGTAGTTCAGCCCCCCCGCAATCTGCTCGGCACCAAAACCCAGTGACACCGCCAGGCCGAACAGCGTGGCAAGCACGGCGACCGTGTCCACGAAGTGCCCGAACGGCCCCCACACGCGCGTCCCGAGCAACGGGAAGAACGCAGAACGCAGGGTCAGCGGCATCTGCCGGTTGAAACAGAAGAATGCGAGCGACAGGCCGACGATGGCGTAGATGCCCCAGGCGTGCAGGCCCCAGTGGTAGATCGCCGACGACATGCCGGCCGCCCGTGCGGCTTCCGTATCAGCGGGATCTATGCCCAGCGGCGGATTCAGAGTATGGGTAACGGGTTCCAGTACGCCGAAGAACATGAGGCCTATGCCGACGCCCGCCGCGAACAACATCGCGAGCCACCCCGGGTAGCCGTATCGCGGTTTCGCGTCGGGTCCGCCAAGTCGAACGCGGCCGAGCTTCGAGATAGCGAGACCCAGCCCGAAAAGCACGAAAATATTCGCGACGATCATGAAAAACCAGTCGAAGGCAGACGTGATCCAGACCCTGAGATCGCCGAAAATGACCGCGGCCTGTTCCTGGAAGAGCATGGTCAGGATGACGAGCCCGATAGAAAGAAAGGCCGAGATCGCGAAGACGGGATTGTGAATATCGAGGCCGAGTACCTCGATATTGTGCTCGCCGATCTCGTGGCCGATTTCTTCGGGATCGTGTTCGCCTATGTTTTCGTCTTCCAAGATCAGCTCCTCGGACTTTCAGCCGGCGCGGGGATCGGATAACGATCGAGGATCGGCCCCAGTGCCGATTTGAGCGGATCGAGCCACGGCTCGAAATTACGCCACTGGTCGAGACCGCTCGTGTATATCGGTTGCCTGACCTGCTCGGAACTGGGCGTACGGACAGACCGCTTCGTCTCGTAGAAATCGACGCAGGCATCCTCGTAGGGCAGGCCGCAGTAATCGAGGATGCGGCGCACCTGTGCCGGCGTGTCGCTCACCACATCTTCGTACTGCACACGCAGGACTTTGCCCGGCAGGACGGCGTCCCAGTGATCCATGAGCTCGACGTAATCGCGGTAATACTGGCCCGCATCCGAGAGGTCGTAGGTAAATTCCTGGCCCTCTGCGAACAGCTGCTTGTAGCCGCTGAAGCAACAGGCCATCGGATGGCGGCGCGCGTCGATTATCTTCGCGTTCGGCAAAATCAGGTGTATCAGGCCGATGTGCCGGAAGTTGTTCGGCATCTTGTCGATGAAGAACGCTGCGCCCTGGCGATGTATGCGGGTATCGTCGATGAATTCCCTGCCGAAGGCGTCGAGTTCTTCGTCCGACAGCTCGTTCAGAATGCCCGGATACTCCGTTGTGCCTTCCTGTCGCGCCCTGCGTCGCAGCCGTTGTGACAGCGACAGGATATTCGGCAGCTCGAGCGTGCCGTCGACCTGCGAATGCGACGACAGGATCTGCTCGAGCAACGTCGATCCGGCGCGGGGCAGGCCGACGATGAAAATCGGATCCGGCGCATCATGGCCGCAGCCCGATCGCCGCTGGAAAAGCTCCGCCGTGCAGACGTCCCGCTGGGCTTTCAGATCCTGCGTCATCTGTTCCGCTTTGTAGGTGGTCTGGAACTTCTTCAGCCGGTTGCCCTGTTCGTAGTAGCGGAAGGACGTCGCGAAGTCGCCCTTGTCCTCGTAGGCTTTGCCCAGCGCAAAATTCAGATGGACACGGTCCATGTGCGACAGGTTGCTGTTGTGCTCCTGCGCATGCATCTCTTCGATCTCGGCATCGCTGAACGAGTAGACCTTGAGGTTGGCCAGCGAGTAATAAGCTTCGCCATGATGCGGCGTGCTGCTGATCGCCGCCTGGTAGGCATTGACGGCATCCTCGTAATCGCCGCAGGTCTTGTGCGCATGTCCCTTGGATGTCAACGTGACGGGATCGGCGGGCAGCTGCTCGAGAATTTCGTCGAAGGTCGACAACGCCGTTTCATAATCGCCGGTCTGCATGCTCTCGATTGCGAACAATGATTTGAATTGCGGATTGTCGGGCGCGGTGTCCAGCAACAACCTGGCTTGCTCCAGCGCGGCAGCAAACTTCTGCCGCTTGCGCAGCGCCTGGATGTAATCGATCCGAACGCGCTTGTTGTCGGGCTCGAATTTCAGCGCGCTTTCGAGCAGGAACTCGGCATCGTCGAGGACCCCGAGGCGTGCACCGATATCCGCGAGCAGCCGCATGCCCTCGACGTGATGCGGCACTTTCTGAAGAAACTGTCGGCAGAGTTCTTCCGCTTTTATCAGTTTGCGCTGCGAGACAAGGTCGAGCACGGCCAGCAGCGGCTGCGGCAAAGCCCGCAGCGCTTCGAGCTGCGCCGTGACCTGTGCGGCCTGTTGTTCGAGGCCTTTTCTGCGAAGTATCTCCAGCTGCCCCCGCCAGCTCGCAATCAGCGCGGGATTGATCCGGCAGGCACGGGAGTAGGCGAGCAGGGCATCGTCGGGGCGCCCCATATCGCGGTAAGTGTGTGCCTCTTCCTGGTGAGCACGGCCGTGTTCGGGCGAGATCGCCTTGAGTTCCGCGATGTGCTCGAGCGCCGACTCGAAGTCACGCGTGTAGCGGCAGCATACGGCAGCCATGTAGAGCGCATCGGGATTGTCGGGCTCGGCCTCGAGTATTGTGGCAAGGTCGGTCAGCGCGTCGTCGAAACGCTTCGCAACGACCTTCTCCTGGATTGCACCAAGATCAGGAACCGGACGGATTGTCTCCACGGATTGTTCCATCATTAGCAAAGGCGCCTCCGAGAAGGAGGCGCCAAATCGTACTGACTGTGTGCCGGACGACGGATCAGAAATTCAGGCTTGCCCTGACCCCGATCGTCCTCGGCGGCGCATATGTTACCCGCTGCCGGTCGAACACGAAGTTCCGTGCAACCTCGGCGCGTTCGTCCGAAAGGTTGTTGCCGAACAATTCGAACGACCATTTTTCATTAGCCACGCCGGCCGTAAGGCCCCACATCGTCCAGCTGTCGATCTCGTCGCGATTGATCGTTACGACGTCGCTGAAGGATTCGGACGACCAGGACACCATCGGCATGATGTGTGCTGCCCAGCCCGAGTTGAGATCCCATTCGTAGCGCGCGCGCAGCGTGCCCTGGAACTCGGGCGCGAATGCCAGTTCATCGCCGGCGCGGACGTCGTTCGTCGGCGTGATCACGTTGGTGATCTCGGTGTCGAGGAACGAGAAGGAGCCCGAGAACGTGAGCCGGTCCGAGAAGGCCGGGAGCCAGCTGAAGTCGCCCTCAAGGCCGGTAACTTCGGCGTCGGCGGCGTTATCCGAGAAGAACAGGTTCGAGATGCTCGGGTCGAAGATCGTCGTCTGCAGTCGCTCGATGTCCACGAAGAACAACGCGGCATTCAACCGGAAAGTGCTGTCGAAGAAGTCGGCTTTCAGACCCACTTCGACATTGGTGACGTCATCCGTGTCGAGCGCATACGGCACAGTGAAGGTAGCCGTCCCGGCGCCGCCTGGGCGGTTGAGAAGGCCTGGACGGAAACCCTCGGACCAGGTCAGGTAGTACATCTGGCCGTCGATCGGCCGCCAGTCGAGCGTGGCCTTGAAAATCGTGCCATCAGTGGCTGCTTTGTCCGGTGCCCCCACCGTGTTGTCCGGCGCGAACTGCGCCGAGATATTGGTGCCGAAGGCCTGCGCGTCCGCGGTTTGACCGAGATTGAAGAACGACGAGTTGGCGCTACCTTCGAAGTCGACTTCGATGTCGTACCAGCGTCCGCCGACCGTGACGGAAAACTGATCCGTCAGGTCGAACGAGAATTCACCGAAGACGCCGAACTGCTCGTCCGTGCGCAGGATATCGTTGCGGAAAATGACGCCGTCCGGGAACGGGCCTGGATCCGAGAAGTAGCCCGGGGATGCGTTATTGATGATGCCGGTAACTTCGACATTGGTCAGCGGATAGTTGGGCGCGAAGCCGGTCGAAACGCCATCGAAGCCAATGGCGTCCACCGAACCGGGGTACGTGAAGTCGTTAACTTCTTTCAGTTCGAGGTCGCTGTAGAACGCGCCCGCCGTGACTCGCCAACGGTTCGACTGATCCGTCGTGAAACGGAATTCGTGTGTCTGGACTTCCGTCTCGGTGCGGCTGTCGACGAACAGGTTCGGCGGTTGGCAGGTGCCCGAGGGATCGCCCGACGGATACGTCACGGCTCCGTCGCAGATGTAATACGGCAGGTACTGGCCGACGAACAGGTAGTCGGTGTAGTCGGTGATCTGGTCGGTCTCGCGGTCAGTGAATGCGCCGGTATAAATCGCCTCGAGATCGCCGAGCAGCGCAGTCACTGTCCAGCTGACGTTGTCAAAACTGTCTTCGATCGTGTCGGGCGAATACCGCTGGATCTCGAGATCGCCGAGATTCGGGTCGGCGAAGAACACGCCGTCCGATTCGATGTCCTGCGTGGCATAGGCAAGGTCGAAGCGCCAGTTGTCATTCATATCCCAGCGTGCCGCGATGCGCCCGCCAGTGTAGGTCGTCTCGTTGATGTCTTCTTCGACCAGGGCGTTGTTGTCGGCCGGAAGAAAGGTGACGCCGTCGAGATTGGCGGTCGACTGGAAACCGGCGCGCTGCGCGCTCACGGGCACGCCATTGTCGCGGACGGTTCCTTCAGGACGGAAGCGCGCGCTTTCGCTCGCGTCTATGGTGCCTGCGACATTGTCGATCCAGCCGCCTTTCCGGTCGTAGTACACGACGCCACGCAAGCCGAAGTTTTCACCGAGAGGCAGGTTCAGCATCGCCTCGATGTTGCTGTTGGCGTCGCCACCGTCGACCGCGCCGGCGCCAACCCGGACGTTACCGAAGGTGCCGCTGAGATCCGGCTTGTTCGTGATCAGCCGCACGTTGCCTGCCTGCGAACTGGCGCCGAAGAGCGTGCCCTGGGGGCCGGACAGCACTTCGATGCGTTGCAGGTCTGCCGCGTACACGTCGAGGTTACGCCCGGGTTGGGACAGCGGCTGGTCGTCGAGGTAGAACGCGACATTCGGCGCGAGGCCGGCCACGCCAGCGGTCGTCAGGTTCGGGGTCGTCGACGCGATGCCGCGGATATAGATCGTATTCTGGCCCGGCCCGCTGCCGCCGGCCGTGACGGAGGGCAGCTGCATCACATAGTCCGAGAAGTTCGTGATGCCGAGCTCTTGAATATCGTCGCCGCCAAGCGCGTGCACGGCAATCGGCACATCCTGGAGAGACTCCTCTACCCGGGTCGCGGTGACAGTGATTTCCTCGAGCGATCGAGTCCGATTGGTGCTTCGCTCACCGGATTCCTGCGCGGCGAGAGGACCTGCGACCAGGGCGGCCGCGACGGCGGCAGAAATAGCTGTTCGTTTCGGTTGCGGACCGAGTGGCATGGTGACCCCCTTCGTATTTCGGTTTTTACTTATAACGGCGCAAAGGATAGCATTCATAAACGGCAAATATTGGCCATTCGCGACAATTTTTTGCTCAATGTCGACTTTGATACGCTGGACAGGCGCCGATTTCGCCGGTGTTGTTGCTGAATCGCCACATCCTCATCCTCTTGCGCATACGCCTACCGGCCGCTGTCGATTGCCCCTGCTACAGATATGTCGCTTCTCGCCAGATCAGCGTCGCACCGGGTCAAGCACGCCGCCGAATTCTGGATCACACTCGCGGTCCTAACCCGATGTAATTAAAAAGGGTTTCGGGATACTCCGGAAATCCTCGGCCGAGGTGCAAATGAGCAGCAGACCGCGACGAAAACGGGGCGCAGGCCGGGAGGCCAAGCGCGCGGCGCGGCAGCAGTCGACCGCCGAGGTGGCTGCGTGGATTGACCGCAAGATTCCTTACTTCGAGGTAATCGACGAGGAAGCACTCGAGCTGATCGAGCACAACGCGGATACGGTGCTCGAAGAGATCGGTATCGAGTTTCGTGAATTTCCCAGCGCGCTGGAACTGTGGCGCGAGGCAGGCGCCGATGTCGATGGCGAGCGCGTGCGTTTCCCGCGCGGGCTCTGCCGTTCCATCATCCAGGCGTCGGCACCGCGGGAATTCACACAGCATGCCCGCAACCCGGCGCGCAGCGTCAGGATCGGCGGCGATCGCACGGTGCTGGTTCCTGCCTACGGCTCGCCATTCGTGCGCGATCTGGACCAGGGCAGGCGCTACGCGAAACTCGAGGACTTCCACAATTTCGTGAAGCTCGCGTACATGAGCCCGGGCCTGCACCATTCCGGCGGCACGGTCTGCGAGCCGGTGGATCTCCCGGTCAATAAACGCCACTTCGACATGGTCTACAGCCATATCAAGTACAGCGACAAACCGTTCATGGGATCGGTAACTCATCCCGAACGTGCCCGCGACACGATCGAGATGGCGAAGCTTGTTTTTGGCGCAGAGTTCGTTGAGCAGAACACCGTGATTACGAGCCTCATCAACGCGAATTCGCCGCTGACATTCGACGACACCATGCTCGGTTCGGCGACCGTTTATGCGGAAAATAACCAGGCCACGGTCATTTCACCATTTCTTCTCGCGGGCGCGATGTCGCCGGTCACCGTCGCGGGCACGGTCACGCAGATCCTCGCGGAAGCGCTTGCCGGTATGGCCTACGTGCAGCTCGTACGGCCGGGTGCACCGGTGGTCTTCGGCACGTTCGCCGCGGCCGTATCCATGCAGTCGGGGGCACCGACCTTCGGCACGCCCGAACCGAGCCTGATCCTGTACGCTGCAGCCGCGCTGGCGCGACGGCTCGGTGTACCGTTCCGGAGTGGCGGCGGTCTTTGCGCGTCGAAGATCCCGGATGCCCAGGCGGCCTACGAGGCGGCCAATACGCTGCAGACATCGGCGCTTGCAGGCGTGAATTTCATGCTGCACACGGCGGGCTGGCTCGAGGGTGGCCTGTCGATGAGCTACGAGAAATTCATCATGGATGCCGACCAGGCCAGCATCATCGGCGTGATGCTGCAGGGCATCGACCTGTCCGAGAACGGCCAGGCGCTGGACGCCCTGCGCGAGGTCGGGCCGGGCGCACATTTCCTCGGCGCCGCGCACACGCAGGCGAACTTCGAGCGGGCCTTCTATCGCTCGATCGTCGCGGACAACAACAGCTTCGAGCAATGGGAGCAGGACGGCTCGCTGGACGCGGCGCAGAGAGCCAATGCGATCTGGAAGCGGATGCTGAACGAATACGAGGCGCCGCCGCTCGATCCGGGAGTGGACGAGGCACTCATCGATTACATGCATCGCCGCAAATCGGAATTCGAGGACCGGGATTACTAGATGACTGACGAAGAACTCAACAGCGCGGCGACAGGCGAGGACGAAGAGGACATCGTCCTTGCCGACCTTCCGGACGATGAACTCGTCGAGCAGATGCACGATGATCTCTACGACGGGCTCAAGGAAGAGGTTGTCGAGGGTACGGAGATTCTGCTGGCTCGTGGCTGGTCGGCCGAGAAAGTCCTCAACAAGGCACTCGTCGAGGGCATGCGCATCGTCGGCGTGGATTTTCGCGACGGCATTCTGTTCGTTCCCGAGGTGTTGCTGGCCGCAAATTCGATGAAGGGCGGCATGGAGCTGTTGCGGCCGCTGCTCGCCGAAACCGGCGTGAAGCCGATCGGCAAGATGGTCATAGGCACCGTCAAGGGGGACATCCACGACATCGGCAAGAACCTCGTCTCCATGATGATGGAGGGTGCCGGTTTTGAAGTCGTGGACATAGGCATCAATAACGACGTCGATGCCTACTTCGCGGCACTGGAAGAACACAAACCCGACATTCTCGGCATGTCGGCATTGCTGACCACGACGATGCCGTATATGAAAGTGGTCATAGACGAGTTGGTGAAGCAGGGCATACGCGACGACTACCTTGTTCTGGTCGGCGGAGCGCCGCTCAACGAAGAGTTCGGCCAGGCCGTCGGCGCCGACGGTTACTGCAGGGACGCGGCTCAGGCCGCGGAAATGGCCCCCCGCTTGCTGAAAGAACGGCGGGAGGCTATCGGTGCATAAACCGGTACTCGTCATTGCCTGCGGCGCGCTCGCCCGCGAAATTACCGATCTCAAGCGCAGCTACGGCTGGAGCCATCTGCGCCTCCGGTGCCTGGACGCGAAACTGCACAACCGCCCTGAAGAGATTCCGGAGCGTGTGCGCGAAGCGATACGCGAAAGCCGCGCGGATTACGAACACATCTTCATCGCATACGCCGACTGCGGAACCGGGGGCGCGTTGGACGGAGTACTCGAGCAAGAGGGCGTGGAACGCCTGCCCGGCGCACATTGCTACCAGCTCTTTGCCGGGAGCCGGCGCTTCTCGCTGCTGTCGTCGGCCGAACCGGGCACATTCTACCTGACCGATTTCCTGGCCCGGCATTTCGAGCGACTCGTGATCGAGCCGCTGGGCCTCGCCGAGCACCCCGAACTCCGCGACGCCTATTTCGGCAACTACAGGCGGCTCGTGTATCTCTCGCAGACACTCGATGCCGAACTCGTGCGGGCGGCGCGGCAGGCGGCCGATCGGCTGGCGCTGGCGTTCGAACACGTCCACTGCGGTTACGGCGAACTGGAATCCGGACTCGCCGAGCGCTTATCGAGGTGGGACGATGATCAAGAAGATCTGCGTTTACTGGCGTGACATCCCGTCGCAGGTCATCGTGCAGCGGGGCCGGCAGCGCGAGAAGTCCATGCTCAGCGCCCGATTCCAGGAGGCGATCGATCGCGCCGCGATGCGCGCCGGCAAAGGCGGGAGCGACGCCTACATCGCCGAGTGGCGCCGCGAGACCAGCCGTTGCGACACCCAGGATGAGCTTCGGCAGATTGCAGAGCGCGAGGTTGAGCGGCTGGAGTCGGAATTCAGCGACGACAGGCTCAAGGCGCTGATTCGCAATCACGGTTCGGACCACGGGGGCTAGCTATGTACCGCATGCGATCGTGGTCCGTGCGCAACGCCCGCTGGCTGAAGCGGGCCTATGAGGGGTTCGAAACGGTTCTGGTCTGGCTGAGTCCCTTGTTGCGCCGTATCGGCTACGAGCGTCTCGACAAACCCTTCGCCGCGGTCGAGAAGATGACCAAGGGCGTGCTGTTGGACTCGCAGAACTGCGGTCAGTGCATCGTCGGTTTCACAGGATTGTCCTGCCCGATGAACTGCCCGAAGAAGCTTCGCAACGGACCCTGCGGCGGTGTTCGCGCGGATGGCAGCTGCGAGGTAAAACCGGAAATGAAGTGCGTCTGGGTGCTGGCCTGGGAGGGCAACAAGCGCTTCCGCGAGAATGGCTACCCCATTCAGACCGTGCAGCCGGCGGTCGACAATCGCCTGGTTGGCAAATCTGCCTGGCTGCGTGCGGTGCGGCTCAGAGCAGGTGTTGACGGGAGTGCTATGCATGAAGTTTGACGACGAACCGCTCGTGCCGGGACACCCGTTGCCCATTCGTCCGGGGCACTATTCGCCGGGACGGCTGGAGCGCGTACTGCGAGCAGGCGCTTTCGCAGTCACTGCCGAGATTGCGCCCCCGGATTCGGCCGACCCCAACGAGGTCTATGAGCGTGCATCGCTGTTCGACGGCTATGTCGATGCAATCAATGCAACCGATGGCTCGGGCGCCAACTGCCATATGTCCAGTGTTGGCATGTGCGCGCTGTTGACGCGACGCGGCTATGCGATGGTCCTGCAGGTCTCCGCACGCGACCGCAACCGCATTGCGATCCAGGGTGACGTGCTGGGCGCGGCCGCTATGGGTGTCTACAACATACTCTGCCTGACGGGCGACGGGGTCGACGTGGGCGATCACCCCGAGGCGAAGCCCGTGTTCGACGTCGACTGCATGTCAATGCTGGGCATGGTCCGCGGCATGCGCGATGACGGGCAGTTCCTGAGCGGCCGCAAGCTGACGAGCCCGCCCAACGTCTTTCTCGGTGCCGCGGCGAACCCGTTCGCGCCACCGCTCGATTATCGGCCGTTGCGGCTGGCGAAGAAGGTAGCGGCGGGCGCGCAATTCGTGCAAACGCAGTACTGCTTCGACATGGACCTGTTCCGGAACTACATGGCCGCGGTCCGGGACGCAGGCACGCACGAAAAGGTGTTCATCCTGGCAGGCGTCGGGCCGCTCGCGTCGGCGCGCTCGGCCGAGTGGATTCGCAGTAACGTGCCGGGCATACACATTCCGGATGCGGTCATACAGCGGCTCAAGGGCGCAGACAATGAGAAAGAGGAAGGGGTCCGGATCTGCGTCGAGATGATCAACGAGCTCAGAGAAATCGAGGGCGTGGACGGCGTGCACATCATGGCGTTTCGGCAGGAGCACCGCGTCGGCGAAATCGTCGAGCGCTCAGGCGTGCTCGACGGACGTGAACCGTGGCGGCCGAAGCACGACTGGGAAGAACTGGCACCCTCGGACGACGAGGTAGCCCGGAGTTAATACGGCGCATGTGGCGCCCGCGATGGAGATAGTCAAATGACAGAGACCCTGGTCAGCTCGGCCAGCAAGGAAGTCCGGATCGGCTTCGACCGTCCGTTCGTCATCATCGGCGAACGCATCAACCCGACCGGCCGCAAGATACTCGCCGA
>Ga0224503_10000140_pt1 | contig 20176 bp, 18 predicted proteins | sample SF_Oct11_sed_USG_2_FD_169106 | JGI IMG/M metagenome (GOLD analysis project Ga0224503, IMG submission 169106) | Sediment microbial communities from San Francisco Bay, California, United States - SF_Oct11_sed_USGS_21 | ecosystem: Environmental > Aquatic > Marine > Sediment | place: USA...
ACCTTCAGCCAACTCAGCGAACTCCAATACACCACTGCGATGGTGGCCTCCAGGCGGCGATCCGTCCCAGTTCGTTGGTTGGTATTCACGTCCACTGCTGTCTTTGAGTGAACAGACCGCAATCAGATCCTGACTCAAGTCGCCCGAATGAGTGTTCATTCGAATTTCAAATTTTGCCGGCTTTCCGGGAAAAAGCTGGACCGGACGGACATCGACACGTACATAATTTTTTTTGTTTGATTTTTTCTCGTAGGCGGAGGCATCAGCAGTCAAAGTTACAAAAAATAACATTATCATTAGCGATACAAATTGATAAATTTTCAAATGTTTTAAGGTTATCATTTCGTTCCTCTCCTTTATCCACCAATTCGATCAAGTTTTAAGCTTATATAATTTTTAAGGTTCCCGAATTGAATCATGCCATGCTTTTCCATCATTCGAAGCATCAGTCCGATTCCAACCAGGCATGATAGAACCCCGGCCAGAAAGAAGTAGGTCTGATATTCAGCTATGCTTGCCACTGCCGCTGCTGATAGAAACGGCACACCCAGTGCCGGTATCACTGTTGCAAGGTAATGGGAGCAGCAGGCCATCATCGCCGTCGCAGACATGCCCCCTGAAGCAGCCATGGTTGATTTGGCCGCTCTCATTTTTTCACCGCGAAGCCGGGCCTTGAACAACGTGAACAGGGTCACCTGAATACCCAGACCGATCGCAAGGGTTAAAATCCACCAGCGGTATTCGCTAAACTGAACCCGGGCGAAATACCAATCGGCCGTTAATGTGTTCATTCCCAGATAAACACCCACTATCGCAATAGATGCCATTGCTCCGTAGAGATATGAGCGCGGCTTTGAAAACCAGCTGAAGGATGATACGTTGCAGCATTCCGCTTTTAGTTCCGAATCTTTTTGGTTCTCGTCGTGAACATGATAACCTTCGGCCTCAACGGATGCGATCAAGTCATCAATGTTCACCTTTTTAGAATCATAGCTTATTATTGCTTTGTGTTCGGTAAGATTCACTTCAGCATCGGTGACTCCAGCAAGACGCAGTAATGCCGTCTCAACCCTTCCAACACAGGACGCGCAATGCATGCCCCTGATGTCTAAAGTAACTGCTGAATATATGTTGGCATTATCCTTTGTTTCCATTTCTTTTGTTATAACTCCATATCCGAACTACCAGGTTTAATAAGTCGGTTCCCACTGAAACTGCGGGATGAAGCGCGGCGTATTCTCGGCGTACCGGGCATACTGCTCTCCAAACATCTCCAGGGCTTCTTTTTCTTCTCTTCGAGCAAGTCGGTGATAAAGCCATATCAAAATCGGAAACATGACCAGCGTGGGCAGGGTGGGCCATTGCAATAGGAACCCCACCATAATTAAAATGAATGCGACGTATTGAGGGTGTCGAATTTTTGCGTACGGCCCCGAACAGGCAATTTCTAAGTTGCGCTGAGCCCGGTAAAGCACTTTCCATGACACCGCAAGGAGGATAAGTCCGCCGAGTGTCAGAATGTTGCTGAGAATATGTAGCGGACTAAAATGAGCATCTCCCCGCCAGCCTAAAAGGGTCTGCAAAAGGTGACTCGATTCATGGGAGAACCAATTTATTTCAGGAAATCGACTAGTCAACCAGCCCGAGAGCAGATAAATAGTGAGCGGAAACCCATACATTTCCGTAAAGAGCGCCACCACAAATGCCGCAAAAGCGCCAAACGTCCGCCAGTCCCGTCGCGTCTGAGGCCGAAAGAAGCTAAAGGCAAAGATTAAAATTATCAAGGAGTTAATTATAACCAGCGGCCAGAGGCCATAATCAGTCATTATATCCATTGTGTGTATCCTTTGTAGGCCCAAAGAGAATCGTAAAAAAATTTAAGAATTTGTTTTGTGACCTAGTGGCATCTCATTGCTTTTCCACCGGTTGCTTTTTCCAGTCGTTCCGTATATCGACACCACCAGCCTTTCTTTTTTTCAGGTTTCGGCTGCAGGTACTTTTCAGGTGTTTCAATAAAGGACTTGCGGCAACCTTCCGCACAAAAATAATACGCTTGTCCCTTAACAACTGCAAAAATCTCCGTCGTTTTTGGGTTTACGGACATCCCGCATACCGGATCGATAACCGTGTTTGTTTTCGTGGCTGCTTGATTCATTATTTATCCTCCCTATTGGTTATTATTCGATTTTTAACAAAGATTAAGTGCAAGCCATATGCCAGATTCGAGCTGAAATGGTCTAAGCATCTAATATTAATTTAATTATTAAATGGTTGCTGCAATCGGGAGCATAATTTTCAGGCGGGCTTGAGCATCACGTGCGAAATAATTGATCATTTTTTGTATCCAAATATGTTTTGGGTGGATACTAAATAACCAATCTTCGAAGGGACTATTCAAGGAATAGTCCTTTCAGCAACAGATGCAATAGATGATAGGAAGACTTCTTGGATCTTTAGATTAAGACGGGGTAGGTCGATGGGTATTGCTGGTCTTGACGGCGCTTTCGATTGTCTGCCTGAGGTCTTCAAAATCAAAGGGTTTCGTTAAATAGCCATAAGCACCTTTTTCTAAGGCTTTCGAAGCTGTTTCATTCGATGAATAGGCAGTCATCATAACGATAGGCATTTCTGGACTTAAGGCTTTTATCTTATCCAGTGCTTCAATACCGCCAATTTCCGGCATACGGACATCCATTAACACCAGATCATAGTGCGTCTTTTGAACTTTTTCGATCGCTATCGATCCGCAGTCCGCTTCGGATATCTTATACTCCCATTCAAAAAGAATGCGCAACATCGTACGGTGCGCAATGTCGTCATCAACGACGAGTATGGATTTTTTCTTTTTCATCGGTCTTTCCCTTTATCTGTAAGGTTAGTTAATTCATTTATTTTAACATGACAGGCCTATCAGATAAATCACCATTATTTCCCTCGAGAGATCAGAAAATAAGTGGAGCAAAATTTATGCCGAAAAATCGAGAGTAGTCATTACATATGAATAATAGATGTTAGACGAAGAATCCGTCTTTCTATTCTAGCCTTCGGCCAATTTTTACGCACTTCCAGGGATTCAATTTGGATATCTGGCTATTAACTATCCACTTTTTATTTTTTAAGGACATAGAATTAATACTTTCAGAACAAAATGGAAAATCCAAAAAAAAATTAATCAAATAGAATGAGGCAGTTAAACAACAATATTCTAGTAATATCAATTTTGGCATGCAGTTTGCTCAATGACTTTTCATTGGCTAAGGGGAAATTTAAAAATGAAAAAAACTTTTATTGGATAGGAGGCATCAAGCAATGATAAAAAGGAGTACAAGCAAAATTTTTGTAATTTTAACTGTTGCTGCAATTCTTGGATTCGGAGCATATGCATTTGCCCACATGAATGTGGGATATGGCTCTTCAGAATGGGGTGGTCACATGACTGGTGGGCACCATATGGGGTACGGTGAGCAAAGTTATGGATATATGCCGAAATTATCAGATGAAGAGATAAACAAAATGGAAAAGGAGCATGTGGCATTTTTTGAAACAACAGAAGAACTTAGAGATGATATTTATGTCAAGGAACTTGAACTCAGAATTGAACTTGCCAAGTCGAATATTGATAAAGTGAAAGCGACATCTCTCCAAAAGGAAATCTCAAAACTTGAAACCCGGTTAGATCAAAAGCACCTCGGCCACATTATTAATATGAAAAAGATTAACCCAAATATTGCCAGAGGGTTTATGGGCATGGGTCATATGGGCTCCAGTTATGCTTTCCTTGATAACTGCTGGAAATAATTTTTCATGATTTGCTCATTGTTGCCTAGCTTGTAAAAAAGGGCGGTTGAATTAACCGTCCTTTTTCAATTCCGGCTGTATTTCTATTATTCCTGTTCAACTGAGCCACTTTGAAGTACTATGGTATTTGAATTGGGTATTTGAAATGAAATTTGTTCGATTAGAGGGTTCGAATATGATTCGTCCAAAAAGCCTCCAGCAGCGAATTGTAATTTTTGTGCTTTTACCGGTTGCGCTGTTGTTAGTTGTTATGGGATTTGCCGGCTTCATCTATGCCAGAAAAAGTATGCTGGCCCAGTGGAGAGAGGCTGCTATCCTTAAATTGCAGCGGGCAGCTCACCAGGTTGACATGCGACTTATACGTACAAAGGATTGGATTCGATTTTTTACCGAAGCATCCGAAGGTCAAGACATCCCTGTGCTTCGCTTTTGGGCAATCGAACAACTGAAACAACTGGAGAGCGTCGATCACGTTCATCTGACTTCAAATGACAACCAAAGAATCAATGGGGATTCGTCCGATGAGCGATTAGGCCAACTGGACCAAATGGCCGTCGGCCGACATCAGGAAAGAACCAGCCGCCGCATGATGATGAGAAGATTCCACAGTGCTCGCACAAGAGAAATCACGCCCCCCCGCTATGATGATGCCGTAGAGCATGAGACAGTCTCCTTGATTTCAGATTTAAATAATGAAACCGGCCAAACCGTTGGTCAGTTGGAGGTGGTGCTGGATTTTGACGTGCTGATTAAAAATATCCGTGAATCTGGATGGTGGCAAAGCAATAAGGCATTTCTCGTGAGTGATAATGGCAATATTTTAGCGGGTACCGGATCTCATCAACGCAGGTCATTATCTGAGAGCGAGGATCCACTTGAAGTAAAAACTTTGCAGGCAATGAAAAGTGCCCCTTATGGAACAGTCCCTGGCGATGGCCATCCACCAAAAGAGGTCAGTGGCTTTTACAAGCTGAAAGAGGCCCCCTGGACCCTGGTCATGATCGCCCCCGGCAAAGCAATTCTTTCACCCATCGTGCGCTTTCGCTCTTATTATTTGGCTATTGGGGGAGGATTTATTTTATTGATTATCTTTTTAATTAAGTTTGTGACCGGACGGACGGTTTCTTCAATTAAGGAGGTTTCGCAGGCAGCCGAAAGAATTGCCCGAGGCGATTTCGATAAGCCTCTTCCGGTAAAGTCTCAGGATGAAGTTGGAGAATTAACTCGCAGCTTTAATACCATGATGGCTCAACTCGAGGACCGAATCAGGATAAAACAGGCACTGGATGTCGCCATGGAAGTTCAGCAAAATCTTCTTCCGCTGGAGACACCGCAGATCCGCAGCCTCGATATTGCTGCACGAAGCATATATTGCGATGAGACCGGAGGAGATTTTTATGATTTTATAGAAGTGCATCGCAATGCCGAAGACGTGCTCGGCATTGCGGTCGGGGATGTTTCCGGTCACGGCATCTCGGCGGCTTTGCTGATGGCGACTATTAGGGCTTTTATAAAAAGCAACGTTACACTTCCAACAAGCATTGCTGAAAGTATCTCCAGGGCAAACCGCCTTATGACACAGGATATGCGCGATACCGGTCAATTTGTTACGCTGTTTTATACAGAGATTTCCCCAAGCGGAAAAAGGTTGCGATGGGTTAGAGCCGGCCATGATCCGGCTATTTTTTATGACCCGAATCATGATAAATTCGAAGATCTCCGTGGCGAAGGGATCGCGCTTGGAATTGATCCGGATTATAAATTTCACGAAAATACCCTCGAAAAATTATCAGCCGGTAATATTTTAGTTATTGCAACTGACGGTTTGTGGGAGGCGCAAAACCAAAAGGACGAAATGTTTGGAAAACAGCGTCTTAAGGATCTTGTAAGACAACATTCAGAATCATCTTCAGATGCCATAATTAAAGCCGTAATCCATTCCATTACAAAATTCCAAGATTCAGTTAGGCAGGAAGATGATATCACTCTTTTAGTGATAAAAATTATTGAATAATTTTATTATGACAAAAAACAAGCCAAATTTGAAACCAGCCAGCTATATTTCATCCAAAAATACTTGGCGATGGGCTTTGATTGGCGGTTTAATAGGCTTCTTTGTTATTCATCCGTGTGTCATGATTAGCGCCTATTTAATGTTTCAACCCAGTCTTGAATCGAATTATTCAATTGTCAATGTCATCCTTGCTGAATCTACTAAAATCTTTTCACTTCAAATGTTGCCATGGGGGCTTTCCTTTACTTTTATTAGTGCGCTATCAGGCCTTTTTTTGGGGCGTAATCGGCAGATGACGCATGCATTGCAAAAAAGTGAACAGAAATTCAGAAAATTGAGTGTTACCGACGATTTGACCGGGATTTACAACTCCAGGCATTTTTTCAAGCAACTGAAAAACGAAATTGAACGAACCAATCGCTACGGGCATCCTCTTTCATTGTTAATTTTAGATCTGGATAATTTCAAGAATTACAATGACTGCTATGGTCATGTTGCCGGTGACGAAGTCCTGGCCAAAACCGGAAAAATTTTACAGAACTCCTTGAGGAAAACCGATTCTGCCTACCGCTATGGCGGTGAGGAATTTACGGTCATATTACCGGAAACCGGCTGTAAAGCAGCCGCGCATTTTGCGGAAAGAATCCGTCTGGGTATTGAAAAGCATGCTTTCGTGATTGAGCGGGATAGAAGCCTATCAGTTACTGCCAGCATTGGAATAGCTCAATATAAAACAGGAGAACACATATCCGCCTTTATCAAACGTGCGGATGAAAATATGTATACCGCAAAAAAACAGGGCAAAAATCGTATTTTTTTATCCCTTCAATCGTAAACCTTCATAAATCCGTGCCAATATATGGCCGCAAAGTAAAAATCCTATCCATTTTGAGAGGAAATAAAATGGGATTCATAAATAGAAAAACCGTGGATATAGTTCTGGATTTAGGAAAAGCTGGCGCTGTTTTTATTTCAGGTAGCATAATCATTCATCTTTTGGTGATGTCTATTGACTATTATCTTTTGTTCAAACCGCTTGATTTGGAATTGGATAAGAATTTCGAGGAAAGCATTTTTTCTGCACCTATGATTCCTATGATGGTAGCTTACGGTATCCTGTCATTAGTCATATTTCTTTTGTGGCGTCGAAAGAAAAAAGCCATGCTCCTCGCTTATGAAAAAGAGATGCAGAATGAAAAGATCGAGGCTGTCTTCAAATCAATGCAGCGCATAACCGGGATTCTAGCGGAGCATATTGCTTTTTATAATGCGGAAATCATGAGTTGGGTTGAATCTAGAAAAACAAATGGGGGACAGGTCTCTGAAAAGGTTGAAAAATCCAGCAGGAAAATAGCTCACTCTTTGCAATCACTTTCAAGAATATCATTTATAATCCCCTATACCGAGAATCGTCCGAAAAATGTTGGTGATATCGAGAAAATCTTACAGGCTAAATTGTCCGGGATAACTGAGCTTCAGGACGGTTAACTCGGCTGCTGTAAATCAATAAAATTTCCAATTAAATGGTATCACTACTTTTTTGGGATAATTCGAGCACTCTGAACACATCGGAATCCCACTTTTTCGAAAGCTTCCCAGGGTTGCCGAATCACACCTGAAGGTAATACAACAAATTCTGAATCAATTCCTTTGTGAGGGCTTTCTTCCAAGCTCCAGTGGCCCCACTGGCTAATACCTTCATCTAATCCCCTTATTCCGAATTTGTTTGGCGCAAAATTCGTCGCCGGATATAATTCTTTTTGAATACCACCTTTAAAAGAAAACTCATTGCCTATTTGACCGTGCATCGTACCGTGCATGACTTCTAATTCTTTTCCTTCTACTGCGGAATGTGAAGTTGTGGAATTTTTTTGATTGCTGCTATCTTTTGCTTGCACATACAACCACTCGATATACGTAGGCAAACGCCTGTTGTAAAATTTAGCATAGGCGGAAGCTCCATATGCAGTCACCCGTAAAACAGGAAATGACGCATAAGCCGCAGAAGTCAGTTTGAATTCTCCGTCGCGAAATACAATGGGCTCATAGTCTTCCTTGACGGCTCCCAGGAGCAACCATATCTTATCGTCACTGCGAACCACGCTTTTTGCGATATCAATCTGTGAACGCTTATGGTTTAAAAATTCAACGTACTGATGGTTGGTCACCGGTGCCTCATCCATATAAAACGGATCAACCTTTAGTGCTTTTTTTTCACCAGTGGCGGGCTTTGCAGGAAGCACAACTGTACCGCCCGGAATCAAGTGCAATGTTGCGCCGTCTTTGGTCAATAGCGTTGGCTTGGAGCCGTCAGGTTTCGTTCCGGAGGGTGTCATATTCTCATCAAGTTTAATTTGTGGTGCTTGCTTAATGGCTTTCTGGGTAATTTCTTGCGGCATAAGCCCTTTTCCAGGATCGCTCATAAAATGCCACACAGTCATGGCCGCAACCGATAAAATCGCCAGAGCAACGCCTGTCCATATCCACTTGGCCTTGTTGAGAAATGATAAATGCTTCGGTTTAACAGAGATTTCGATCGCAGCTTCATTGCTTAAGCCGTTAATAATATTTGATAGCGCGTTGCTTAATTTATCTACCGAATCAAAGCGGTCTTCTTTTTTTCCGGCTGTAGCTTTCTGGATGATTTCATCCAGTTTTTTAAAAAATGGCATTTCGGTATTTGCCAGGGATACGGTTTTCAGCGGAAGGTGTTTTTTGTCGATTTTCCCATCAATGGCTTCATATAAGATCTTTCCCAACGAATAAATATCAGCCCTATGATCGGCTTTTCTGAAATCAAAGAAATGCTCCGGCGACATGTAGTTCGCGGTGCCTTTTACATCCATGGACTGCGTCACAGGCTTCAGGCGGCTGGAACGCGCCAGACCGAAATCGGCAATTTTGGGAATCTGTCCGTCCATCAATATATTTTCAGGTTTAAGGTCACGATGGACCATATCCGATGCATGAATCGCTCCGACGCCGTCTAAGACCGGCATAAAGTAATCTTTTAGCCAGGCACTAGCCAAATCGTGTTCAGGATAGAAGCCTTCCTCCGACATGGTGTAGCGCAACGTTTCCCCCGGTATATATTCCATAACGATATATTCTACCGGATACTTATCAGTAGCCCTTTTGACTTCGGTGGAACCATAGTCGAAGATCTGTAAGATGTTGGGATGCCTGACCTGGGCCATGGCCTGGACTTCCCGCCTGAAGCGCTGCAACGCAGTTTCAACTTCTTCTTCATCTTCTTCAATAGAGTTAAGCCAGTCCCTGGAGGCCACCTTTATGGCGACATCCCGCTGCAGGTTCAACTGGTGGGCCCGGTAAACCTCTCCCATTGCGCCTTTACCGATAAAATCAAGAATTACCCATTTATCCTGGATGATGCTACCAGCCGCAAAAATTTTGCCCTGGTCAGTACTCATAATCTGACAAATCCTTTTTTAGAGTTCAGCTATTCGATAAATTTGAACAAACATCAGCAAAATATGTGCCGTAATATATCTTTACCTGTAACATGCCGTAACACTCAATAAAAATAATGTCCCGGCACATTAAATTCAAGCTGGGTGGATACTTTTTATCCATTTTGGCTGAAACACACGGAAAAACTGTGAAATTTTTGTGCAGGGACAATGTGCTTAAAGAAAAATATGATCTTCTCCCTAATCCGATTAATATATAAACGTGCAAATTTTTGTTTCAATTCAATTGTTTATATTTTTGTTTCAATTATTAGCCGTCTCTGGCACGTCCATTGCTCCTATTTGAAATGGAAAACCACAATAAAGGAGTAATTAATATGCAGACCGAACCGGTTAGATCCGAAAGGGATATGCTGAACAAATTAGATCTTGGCATCAGCGGCATGAGCTGTGCCAGTTGTGTCGCCAAAATCGAAAAGGGACTTTCCAAGGTACCGGGTGTAGTTGAAGCCAGAGTCAATTTCGCCGCCGAAAAGGCGACGATCGAGTATGACCCTGCCGAGGCGAATCCCTCAGACCTGGTGGGCACCGTAAAAGAGTTGGGCTATGAGGCGCGGTCTCAAAAAGTGATATTATCCGTTTTGGGAATGACTTGTGCGTCATGCGTTAATCGGGTCCAAACGGCTTTAAATCAGATGTCCGGCGTCATTGAAGCCACGGTAAATTTTGCAACTGAAAAGGCATCGATAGAATATATACCAAACCTGGTAAAAATCAAAGATCTGGCCAAGGCAACAGCGGCCATTGGCTACACTTTGGTGGAAGCTGAAAAAGAGCAGCTAGTTGACAAAGAGGCGCAAGCCAGACAAGCCGAGTTTCGACAGCTCAAAAGCAAATTCTTGACCGGACTTTTACTCGTCGCTCCTCTTTTCCTGCTTGTTCATTGGGATAAACTGGGGTTGTCAGCAATTTTACCTTTTAGCGGACAGGCAAATTTTATACTGCAGCTGTTGCTTCAAACGCCGGTCCAATTTTGGGTTGGCTGGCAATTTTACAAGGGTGCTGTCGCGGCCGCCAGACACCGAACCAGTGATATGAACACGTTGATCGCGGTGGGGACCTCAGCCGCTTATCTATACAGTATTCTGGCCACCTTTTTCCCCCACCTTTTTGCTGCCGAGGGTCTGGCTCCCAGGGTTTATTACGATACGGCCGGAGCCATTATTGTTCTAATCCTGCTGGGCCGATTGCTGGAAGCCAGGGCAAAGGGGCAGACTTCCGAGGCCATAAAAAAGCTAATTGGCCTGCAAGCCAAAACGGCAACAGTGCTGGTAAATGGTGAGGAGCATGAACTCCCCGTTGAAGAGGTTCTCATCGGCGATACGGTTATTGTAAAACCCGGAGAGAAAATCCCGGTGGACGGAGAGATTCTGGATGGTCACTCTTCAGTCGATGAATCCATGGTTACCGGTGAATCCATCCCGGTTGAAAAGACAGCCGGTGATGAAGTGGTCGGTGCAACCATCAACAAGATGGGGACTTTTAAATTTAAGGCGACAAAAGTCGGCAAAGACACGATGCTGGCGCAAATCATCAAAATGGTGGAAGAAGCTCAGGGATCAAAACCACCGATCGCAAGGTTGGTCGATGTCATTGCCAGTTACTTTGTGCCCGTTGTTATAGGGATTGCCTCGATTACATTTTTTATCTGGTACTTCTTTGGGCCGGCACCGGCCTTGACCTATGCCGTGCTTAATTTTGTGGCGGTTATGATTATTGCCTGTCCGTGTGCCCTGGGTCTGGCCACCCCTACCTCAATTATGGTCGGAACGGGCAAAGGGGCCGAACACGGCATTCTCATTCGGGGCGGCGAAGCCTTAGAGACCGCGCATAAACTGAATGCGATCGTTCTTGACAAGACCGGTACGATTACAAGAGGCGAACCGGCTGTCACCGATGTCTTAGCCGTCGAAGGTTATGAAACCGAGGAAATTTTGGGACTGTCAGCGTCGGCTGAAAAGGGTTCAGAGCACCCCCTTGGCGAAGCCATTTTGAAAAAGGCCCGGGAAGATGACTTGAACCTGGCCGACGCAAATGATTTTAATGCAATTCCCGGTCACGGCATCGAGGCTATCATTGACGGGAAAAATGTTTTATTAGGAAACACCCGATTAATGAATGACCGAGACATTGATCTGAAGGATCTGCCAGAGAAGGCCGAGGCGTTTTCCGGCGAAGGAAAGACTCCCATGTGGATCGCTGTTGATGGATTTATTGCAGGGATCATTGCCGTGGCAGATACGTTAAAAGAAAACTCAAAAACCGCTGTGGCAGCGCTGCACAATTTAGGCCTTGAAGTGATCATGCTGACCGGCGACAATAAACGTACGGCGGATGCTATTGCAAATCAAATCGGTATCGATCGCACTCTGGCTGAGGTGTTGCCGGAAGGTAAGGCCAGTGAAATTAAAAAGCTCCAAGCAGAAAACAAAAAGGTAGCGATGATCGGTGATGGTATCAATGACGCTCCCGCGTTGGCCCAGGCCGATGTGGGCCTTGCCATCGGAACTGGCACAGATGTGGCCATGGAGTCGTCGGATATCACCCTGATCACCGGGGACCTGACGGGAGTTGTTACGGCCATTGCTTTGAGCAAAGCCACCATTCGCAACATCAAACAGAATCTGTTTTGGGCTTTTGCCTATAATACAATTCTGATCCCTGTAGCGGCCGGAGTACTCTTCCCGTTTTTCGGGATTCTGCTGAACCCGATCTTTGCGGCCGCAGCCATGGCGCTTTCTTCGGTAACCGTGGTAACCAATGCCTTGCGATTAAGAAGATTCCGGCCGCCTGCAATTGGTAAAGCGACGCTTGGGACATAGAGGCGGAATAAAACCCTATGAAGCTGAATTCTATGTTTACCTAAAAACAAATAAAATTGATAACTTACCATGACACCTTTTATTTGGATTCAAAATATATTTTTAAAAAATAAATCGGCAGGCCGGCACGATCGGGTTCTCCCGATGCAGGGACAGTTAAAGGCGTGGAGTAAAGCCAACCATAAAATGAGCTGGGGTATAGAAAACGATGAATTTAAAGGAATTGAGACATTATTGCCCCTTCCTTTGACAGATGATGATCGAGTGCAAGGATTTATCGGGTTTGTGCTTTTCTATGGGTTTGGAGATGACGGCCGGGGCAATGCGGATGCGGTGCTTTCCGGAAAGCGCGCCTGGGATTATGCCCTGCAGCGTCGAAAAACCTGGCAGTGTGAATATGTTGATTTTAACAAGTCGGAGGATATCCGCTTGCGACCCGAAGCCCCGCCTCGACCGAAAGGGTTTTATCTTGCCAAGATCACATCCGGTGAAAGATTTCTAAAATTGACTGTTGCTCAGGTGCGCAAAAAATTCATGCCGGATACCGGATGGGGGGCCGAAGGATTTCAGTTTTTATCTATTACCCATCCTCACTTTGCAGACCTGATGAACGAGCGAAAACTACCTTTCATGGCCCTTGCCGATTATGATGTCGCCCCTTACGGTTACAATGATTTTTTTGATGCACCCCAGCTTTTTTGCAGCAACCACAAATTGGGCCTCGGTATCGGAAATGTGGACCGCAACTATCCTCTTTTTGGAATTCCCACCTTGCAACTCTGTGGCGAGCCGTAAGGGATGAGTTTCGGCCTGATTTTAAATTCCAGCCCAACGCATCTTTTATATTGACGCCAAATTTGTTATCTTATATACTACTTAGTGGTATGAAATTAGAGAAAAGGATACTCAAATCGTTTTGCCGGACGGCGATTTGCATCATCGCCATTCTGTCTGTCAGCATCGGCTTTGCTTTTGGCGGTGCTCTGGCAGAAAATTGTCAGGGTGGTGCTGCTTGCCCGGTTTGCACCGAACGACCGCACGGGCATGTTCCGGGTGCGGCGGCGGATATGGAAAATCCGGGTTGTCCATCGGGAGGGCAAAACGCTGCCTGCGGCTTTGAAGCCAGTCAGGACCCGGATGAATTTCGCGGCATTGTTTCCTCGGTCAGATCATACCACCAGGTGCATGCCGGCATTTTTGCGGCCGTATCGGATGAATATGGTCAAGCCCTTCTTCCGAAAGAATTTGCCCCACAATTCCTTTTGTCTGATTCAGATGGGGCAGCCCCTATCTATTTACTCAACCAAGCCCTGCTCTGTTAAATCCCCCAGCTCGATTCTGTTTAAATTTTCTCCATTATTAATTTGATGGCTGGATACTTTTTATCCAGCATATGCGACGGCAAGGATACTTTATATCCGGCTTTCAGCTATATTTGGGGGAGATTTCTGTTTAAAAGCTTGTATTCAAAATTGCTTTTTTAAAAAAACTGCTTTAATTCAGCATGTTATAATGCTGACTCAATTTAATGGAAAATGTGGCACAGCCATTGCTATTTATTCTAAAAAAGGCAAAATTTTCTATTTGTTTTAATAAATTCTTAATAATTAAGGAGGCATAGAAATGACAAGACTAACCAAACCAATTCTTACCGCTTCACTGATTTTGACCATTGCGCTGCTGATTAATTTTGTCGGCCTGGACATCGCAAATGCCTGCGGATGGGGCCAGGGTGGGGGTCAGGGTTATGTACCCCAGAGACGCGATTCAAACGGATTTCTGGCCCAAAAACCGACAGCCACACTATCTGAGGAGCAAGCCCGGGACCTTGTGACCAAATATGTGAAAAGATTAAACCCCAATCTTGAAGTGGGTAAGGTTAAGGACAATGGAAGCTTTTACGAAGCTGAAATCATTGCTGAAGATAATGAGGTCATCCAGCTTGTGGGTATCGATAAACAATCCGGGCGCCTGATCGTACTTAATTAACCTGCTGCCGAACATTGATCAGCCGGATTTGTTAAGATGTGTTGAAATCTCACAAAAAATTGTTTTAGGAGCCATCTATGCACAGGAACAATAGAATACTGGATCGTTTTTTTCTTGTTTTGATGGTGACGATCCTAGTCGGGTTGCCTTTTGGCATCGCCTATTACGACCGACATGTATCATCCCAAAAAATACCTTCGAACGCCAGGGTGTTTACGCTTACCGGCCACGCGGAAAGGGGCTGGCTAATGGGCGAGGTTCCGGCTTATGGCGCCATCTCTTTCTGGCAAAAGCAGGGGCAGCCGATTGAAAGACCGGTCATTGAGGTCAAAAAAGGCGAAATTGTGGTTATAAAACTGGCGAGCAGTGACGTGGTTCACGGCTTCAGTTTAAAAGACTTTGGCGTTTTTCTAAAAGACGGCATCCAGCCGGGAAAGGTCATTCACGTGTCGTTCACGGCCGACCAGGCGGGAACCTTTACTTTTTCCTGCAATGCCATCTGCGGGGATATGCACCAGAATATGCAGGGGACATTGGTTGTTACGGCCTGAGAGTCTCTTCTAAAGAATGATTGGGTTTTCCAAACCGGGTGCTTCGCACCCGGTTCCACCCGCAACGATTGGGGCACTTCGCGCCCCTGTCGTTTACAGCCAATGGCGGTAAAATCCAAGCCACCCGCTTTGCGGGTGATCGTTGACACCATCTAAATCGACATTGATGCAATAGACGGGGTTAACCAAGATTATGATTTCTTAACCCCGTTTCTTATATGAATATCAGGAAAAGGTATGCAAAAGATTACAAAAAAATGCGTGTTTGGGGGCCTAACAGTAATGGTGGCCATACTGGCAGCCGGATTTTACCTGGTAACCGGAGCTGCCACAGCGGCGGATGAGAAACGTCCCGCCGGCACGCTTCGCGGCCGGGTGACTTCAACCTATGGCCCGGTGGAAAATGCCAGAGTCAGAATAATCGGCGAGGAAAGCTTTACGCTTACCGACCGGCAGGGGCGCTATGAGCTCCAAACTGCGCATTCACCGGGTGACCGCGTAATTGTAACCGCCGGCAAGGAAGGCTGGTTCAACAACGGGCAGCTTGCCAATTTCTCAGGCCACACGCGCGATATCGTTTTAAACCCGGTTTATCTGGCCGATCGTGCCGACTATCGGTTTATTTCGCCGGTTACCTGCGCCCGGTGTCATGTAAAACTGACCCGTTATTATGACCAATCCAAAATGGCGCACACCACCTCAAATCCCAAAGTGCTGAACATGTATTACGGAACCGATGCTTTTAATCGGTCAGGTGCCGGGCCGGGATACAGGCTGGACAACCCCCAAAGCGAGGGCAACTGTACGACCTGCCACGCTCCCTCGGTTGCCGGCTCTATCCCGGCATCGCAGGATTTACAAACCGTGCTGCGCTCTCCCTGGACAGAATGGGACGGAATTAGCTGTGACTACTGTCACAAAGTAAGAAAAGTCATTAAGGACAAAACTAAACCCAGCCAAACAACCGCCGTACATGAAAGGCAAACGCCGACCCAAGGCAATTCCATTCTGGTCTTTGGTCCTTATGATGATGTGATTGCACCGCCAATGGCGGCATCGTATAACCCGGTTTTCGATCAGGGGCAGTTTTGTTCCCTTTGCCACAGCCAGTCCAAAAAGCTGGAAAGCGGCAAAATCTGGGACAGCACAAAAATTTATTCATCTGCCGAATGGAAAGCATTTGGTCTGAAAGACAAAACGTCCATTCCCATTCAGACGACCTATCAGGAGTGGAAGCAGTGGCAGGATCAACTTCCTGCGGGTGATGCCAACAAAGGCAAAAAATGCCAGGACTGTCATATGAGCTGGCGCAAAGAAATGCTGCCTTACGATAATTATGTCGTCGACCAAAACGCGCGACATATGTGGGGCAACTTCAGGTCGCCGAAAAACATTCGTCCCCATCATTTTGACGGGGGCACTGAGATCCAGTTAAAGACCGCCCTGGCGTTGGAATTAGAGGGAGAGACTTCAGGCAACAAACTTAGCGTTAATGCTTACATCACCAATACCAACGGCGGTCACTGGGTGCCTACCGGAGAGACCATGCGCAGCGTGATGTTGCTGCTCAAGGCTACCGACTCCAACGGAAAACCCCTTAAAATGATAAAAGGCAGTACACTTCCCGATTGGACCGGAAAGGGAAACGTTAAAACGGGCAATTATGCCGGGCTTCCGGGAGCGGCCTTCGCGCGGGTACTGGGTGATGATGAGGGCAATCTGAATGTACCCTTCTGGAAGGCCACCCGGATTGTCGCGGATACGCGCATCCGACCTAAAAAGACAATAACCTTTAAATTCGAATTTCTTATCGAAGACCCTGATGATGAGCCCACCGCCGAAGCCAGCCTCATCTATCGTCCGGCTATCAGGTCGCTGGCAGAGATAAAAAACTGGAAGGTCGAGGATATCTTAATTACCAGCAGTGTCTGGTAGTTTCAGGAGGAGAAAATTTGAGGAAATTTTGTACGATTACATTTTCAATTGTTATTCTGACTTTTTTGTACTTCCCGGGGCAGGCGTTTGCCGGAAATATCAAAGGGACGGTAAAGGTAAAAGGACTGCGTACGCCTGAAAATATCCTGGTATATCTAACCAAGGCCCCCCCGGGCGCTGCAGATCTTTCAAAAGCAAAATTCGTTATGGATCAGCGCAATCTGGAATTCGTGCCGCACGTATTGCCGATTCTGGTCGGTGCCACGGTTGATTTTCCGAATAATGACAAGGTGGATCATAATGTTTTTTCGATGTCGCGCACCAAAAAATTTAACCTGGGAAGTTACACGGCCGGAGAGAGCAAATCCATTGTATTCGATAAACCCGGCATTGTGGAGCTGCGCTGCGATGTGCATGCCGAAATGGCCGCCTATATTCTCGTGATGAAAAACCCTTATTTTGCCGTAACCGATAAACAGGGTCATTTTGAAATCCCGGACTCAAACAGCCTCGAACAAACCGGTTTGTCCGGGGTAAAGGATCTTGCTGCGGGAAAATATTTCGTCAAATCCTGGCATGAGAAATTAAAGACCCAAAAACAGGCGGTCATGGTACCTGAAAATGGCGATGTTACGATTCAGCTGGATCTTACCCGGGGGACGCCCGGGGTTCTGTATAAATAAACGGATCCATGACCAACAAAAAGGAAAGCGCGACGTTGTCCGCCTTTCTCCTTCCTTAATCCCTCCGGCCAGGGGGGGGAAGACACAACTCCTCCCCCTTGACGGCGGAGGCCGGGTGAGGGTGAAAGTGGTTGCCGATCATATTGTCAATGGAAGTCTTACGAAAGGATATGAAGTTTGCCTGATGTCTCAATCTATATGGCATTCGCCGCCGGTTTAATCTCTTTTTTATCTCCGTGTGTCTTGCCCCTGGTGCCGGGATATCTTTCCTTTATATCCGGCGTCTCATTTGCGGAGATCGTTGAAAAAGAAGGAAACACGCCGTTTCTGAGCAAAGAAAAACGAATCATTATTTGCAGCTCGATCTTCTTTATCATCGGATTTTCCGCGGTTTTTATTTTGCTGGGCGCAACTGCCACCTGGATCGGGGCGTTTATTTCGTCAAAAATATCTATCCTGACAAAACTGGCGGGACTGGTAATTATTTTTTTCGGTATTTACATGATGGGTCTTATCCGGCCCCGGTTTTTATATAAAGAAGCCAGATTTCAAATTAAAGATAAACGCCTGGGGTATGTCGGGGCGTTTCTCATCGGGGCCGCCTTTGCTTTTGGCTGGACCCCCTGTATCGGCCCCATTTTGGCGGGTATCTTAACCTATGCCGGCACTCTGGAGAAGGTAAACCAGGGGGTTTTTCTGCTCTTAATATATTCTTTAGGGCTGGGGATTCCTTTTTTAGTGACGGCTATCGGTATAAATCAATTTTGGAGATTTTTTAATCGGATTAAGAAATACATGCGGTTTCTGGAGGTGAGCAGCGGTGCTATCATGGTCATTTTAGGTTTCATGATTTTTACCAATAAGCTTGTATTAATTCCAGCTTATCTGCCGTTTTTAAATAAGTTTGCATGGTAGCCCCCAATAAATTCACCCTTAACAAAAAGAAATGATGAAAAAGAAACCAACCCTTAAAGCATTTCAATTATTTCTGATCCTGCCCGTTTTGGGATTGGTTGCATTCAGTTTTTTGGAAATCGATCTTTTTGCAAAGACCGAAACCCAGGAACTGGACCGGCTGTTTAGTGATATGGGCGTGCTTAGATTTCCCTTTTCGACCGATCCGGTTGAAATTACGCTAAAAGACCTAAACGGGCGGCAGGTAAGCCTTTCCGATCTGCGGGGCAAAATTGTGTTTATTAATTTTTGGACGACCTGGTGTCTGGCCTGTGTTATTGAAATGCCGTCGATGGAGAAATTACATCAGAAGTTCAAAGATAAGGATTTTGTAATGATAGCCATAAATTTACAGGAATCAGCTTCAAAGATAAAACAATTTTACAAGGAATATACGCTGACGTTCACAACCCTTTTGGACTCGACCGGCGATGTCGGTGCCGGGTTGGCAATACGCTCCATACCGACAACATTTATTCTCGATAAGAACGGGAGGATACTCGGCAAAGCTTTAGGACCGCGAGAGTGGGAAAATAGAAAATCAATCGCTTTGTTTGAGTACCTGACTGACAGCTATGTTGCCAGCTCAAATTTAGAATCTATAAACTGAAGTTAGCAGATACTGCAGAAACGATGACCGGAAAAAATGGACAGAAAAAAAGCCTGGATTTTAATTATTTTGACTTTGGTCGTGACAGTGGTCGTTCCGCTGTCTTTTCAACTATTCCCCAGCGGGACCCGAACCCACACCCTTTCACTGGAGGCCAAAAAGTACGGCTATTCCCCATCAAGAATCATTGTAAATAAAGGCGATAAAATTGTTTTAAAGCCCACCTCCCTTGATGCCACCCACGGTTTTCTGCTGGATGGACACCCGATTGAATTTATCATGAGAAAAGGCGCGGCCTTTCTCAAGTACACCTGGGAAGACGAGGACGGCAAACTTCAGGCTGACTGGGACAGGGTTTCTGAAGTCGAATTTGTGGCGGATAAACCCGGCAAGTTCACTTTTCGCTGCACCCAGACCTGCGGAAACCTTCATCCTTTTATGACCGGCGAGTTAATCGTAAGGCCCAATACACCTTATTATCTTTTTATTTCGCTATCCATCTGGCTGGTTTTCAGTTTGCTGGTCTATTTCCGAACAGATAGCGGTTCCGGCTTTTCAGGCTTTCAACGCATCAATCTTCTGGAACAATTCCCCTGGCTTAAAAAAATCTTTAAGCTGCGCAGTTTTCAATTTTTGATTATTCTGCCCAATTTTATCGTATTTTATCTATTTATGCTCAGCAGCCTGTGGGGCAGCCCTGTGGGCAATCGCAACATTGCGATTATCTTCGTCTGGATTCTGTGGTGGTTTGTTCTCAAAGCCATTATCGTTCCGTTAGGCGGCAGAATCTGGTGTATGGTATGCCCGTTGCCGGCGCCCTCGGAGTGGCTGAGTCGCAAAAGCTTCACAGCGGTTCGTTATATCAAGCAACCGTTTAATACGCTGCACCATCGGTTCCTCGGTCGGCAAAAGGACTGGCCCAGATTATTGGACAACATCTGGCTGCAGAATTTTCTTTTTCTGGCGCTGATCTCTTTCGGTATTATTCTGATCACCCGTCCGATTGCCACGGCGTTGCTGTTTCTGATTATCCTGGTCATGAGTTTGCTGCTTGCGTTGATTTACCGGCGCCGGGTTTTTTGCCAGTACCTGTGTCCGGTGGGCGGATTTCTGGGCACCTACTCCATGGCTTCGATGACCGAGCTCAGGGCCGTTGATTTTGATACGTGCAAAAAACACAAAGAAAAGTCATGCTATGCCGGTGGACCCGGCGGATGGGCCTGTCCCTGGAAACAATATATCGGTACCATGAAACGCAACAATTATTGCGGGTTATGCACGGAGTGCATTAAGAGCTGTCCCAAAGATAACGTTGGTATTTTTATCCGG
>Ga0224503_10000147_pt1 | contig 19746 bp, 18 predicted proteins | sample SF_Oct11_sed_USG_2_FD_169106 | JGI IMG/M metagenome (GOLD analysis project Ga0224503, IMG submission 169106) | Sediment microbial communities from San Francisco Bay, California, United States - SF_Oct11_sed_USGS_21 | ecosystem: Environmental > Aquatic > Marine > Sediment | place: USA...
TTTGAATTTTTGTTGCTTTTTAGCAAATTTCTGTTATTGTTTTGATGAAGTCAAGAGTTTTGTTAGTTATACTGCTGATATCTGGAAATGGAATGATATCATTTCAGAATGATACTCTTGTATTTGCTGATGAAATAGTTCTAGCTGAATTTAATTCCGTATCAGGTAGTGATGCAGTATCTACAGACACTTTGACAAAAGAGAGATGTTTTGTCCATGTGAATATCACAATAAAATCAGCACACCATGATGGAACCTATCACAGGAACAATCCTGACAGGACATTTTATCCTGGAGATGCGTTTGTCTATGAAATAAACACTTGGACTGATGGATGCAGACACTTTCAGCCATGTCCATTGCAGTCAACTGTTAATCTATTGGGAGTGCCACATGGTCCAAACTGCATAACCCATGGACATGACGGTGATGAGAATCCTGTCGGAGGTACGTATGGTGCTGCAACTAACTCTGGCACCGCAACAGTCAATCCTGCAATTGGCGAGTCAGAGCCTGTATTCCTGTCAAAAAAGGCTTCAGCTGAGCAGTGGGTGTGTCACAAGGCAGGCGATGAGTGGCACTGCGGATGGAATACAGTGTCTGCGTCTGCAGGATATTTCCCCCCAGTGATTCTGCCATACCTGGAGGTTACAATGGAAAAGGATGGCTACGAGTTTACCGAGGATGACGGATACATCTCAAGGAATCTAGACAAGACATACTATGTGTGGGATGCAATTAATCTGGTGCACAATCCGCTATACCAGTGGAAAAATGACAGGGTTGGAACCATCTTTGTTGAGATAGCAAAAGACTATTCTCCCTTGACTCTGGAAGATGAATTCCAATGCGAACTAGCATCATGTGTCAATACGATGAGCATTTCAGGATTCAAGCCGTGGACTGGCACGTTTGACTATGGCAGTGGCAATACCGTGTATAATGCAACTGACCTGTCCCTGATTGGAAACCACGTCATTTCGTACAACACAAAGCTGTTCAACATTTCACCACAGATTGATGAGAATGACAACTCTACTTCTGTACTGGTAGTGGAGTACGAGCCAATCTATGACAGTTATGTGTATCCTGTTTTAGCTGATGATGAAAGGTTGGCACTCCATGACAGGATGGGAATTGCACTGCATTACTTTGGCTCTGAAAGTACGGATGCTAATCCTGATGATGAAATTGGAATCCATGAGGACAGAAGATCAAAAATTAATGATTATTTTTATTCCACTTGGGGTGCTGACCCATGGGAATTTGAATTCATTGATGGTACAACACCAATTGAAACTGACTATTCAGATGACATTGATCTAATCTGGGATGATGCACATGATGTCGGGATTGTCATAAATGAGAAACCAGTAAAGATCTCAGAGGAAATTGCTGATCAATTAATTGCAACTGAATTTGCAGGAATCATTCCATTTGAGGTGGAAAGACACAGTACTGCCAACTTTGTAAAGTCAGGATACGGCAAGATATTCTTTGACTATCCTGGTTTGTATGATGTGGTGTTAGATACTGCAAAAAAAATTCCAAGATTTGAAAACGCTACCGTATTTGACACCTTACAGTCAAGTCACTTTGCAGGACATGATGTGTCGCATCTATCCTTTAGTGAATATATGTATCCTGAAAGTTTCTTTCACAATACAATTAATGTGACTGCAGTGGACTCTGCAAAAAACAGGGATGATTCAGTTGAGATTTCACTTGATGTCCAGCCTCGATTTGACATTAGTGGCACCCAGTACATTGACAAATACATGTATGACAAAATATTTTTTGATACTATAGATGACGGATTCTCTCAGATAATTACCGGACTGGATATTGACGGCAACCCAATTGTTGTAGTTAATGACGATGATATCTACCCGATATTTGAAAATTCGATATCTGGGTTTGGCAGCATAACACTAGAGAAGACAAGAAGGACTGCTTCATACTTTACAGAGTATGGCACCATTGCATCTCAGACCTTTGCAAACGATGACGTAATTGACGTGTCTGACAAGTATCTGCTGGACTCTGAGAGTGCAAGGCTGCCAATACCGCTAACTACTGGCCTTGATGCACTGTCACCATTTCATGTCATCATTACTGCAAGCAATGGTGCAGATGATCCTGTAATCAATGTATTTGATAACACATGGTATGATTTCTCCATTGATTACACATATCAGATAAACATGGATGCAGACAACACATTGAACATCAAAAGAGATCCTGCAAATCTTCGTGTGTTATTATTTGAGTATGATCCAAACTTTGGTGGCATTGTTACTTTACAAATCAATGATGTCATATTTGCTGAAGATGATCTGCCAGAGTGCTTTAACACTGAATCTCCAAGCACCTGTGTCATTGCAGTACCGCAAGAATACCATCTAGAGCATCTTGACATCACTGCAACAAACATTTGGAATGGCATCTCCACTGCAACCTTAGATGAGATTGATGAGACACTGCTAAACCCTCCACCAAAAGACCTGGAGCATCTGGTATTTGATGGTGTGCTGGAATCATGGATAATCATAGTTCTTGCGTTTTTGTTGGTAATTCTTGCAGTGTACTTTATTGTCAAGAAATATTGGGACAAAAACGGTAAACACAACTAAAATTCAATTTAACGTTTGAGAGATTTTCTAAGGAGCAGATTATATGTTATCATGGATCCTGGAGAAAGAAACTGATGACATCATGATCAAAAAAACACTAAAGGTTTATCAGTACTGTAACAACATGTAATTTTCTTGGAAGTCAAGGAGAAGATAATTCAGGACTTTAAAGAATTAGTGCTGCATATTGATGATGACACAGCAGACGAGATAAACAACAAACTTGCAGACATTATCACCAGGGTTAGGAGTTTATACTCTGTCGACAGAGATGGCTAGTCTGTCATATATAATAAAACTGAAATTATTTTCCATTACAGGCATAAGAATACTTCAATAGTGATACTTTTAGGCATGAATCGCGTAATGTAACTTTAATGAAAACATCAACCAAAGATGAGATCATAAATGATTTTGTAGGTGTGATTGACCAGATTGGCAAGAAACCTGCCGATGAGATAGAATCAGGCCTGCAAAATATAGTCTATAAAATCAGACCCTATGTTCACAAGGTAACCTGATCTTCTTGTTTTCCTTATTCTGCCGTTTCTATCTTTTGAAATAATCAATATCTCATATTCGTGAAATGAGTCAAACTACAACGCAGAACATATCTTAGAAAAAAATAAGACAGTATATTCAACCCAGAGTCAACATTCCAGATGATTTCTCAAAAGACTAGGTTGGAATGATAAGAATCAAATTGTTTTGCATTTTGACTGCAAAAAGAAAATCATGATATTGGAGCTTAAGACCAAAAACCAGCGCTTGTATCTTGGTGACAGCTCCAGGTGGACGGATTACCAATTTTAGCAAAACTAGAATATAGAACAATGGTAATCATGTAATATTGTCAAAATTACACTTGGCCTTTGATTAGTTATGATTCATACGTTAATGTTATATCTTGAAGAACAACACAAAATCATTGCAGATAACCACCACTTGGAAATGCTACAGATGTGCACTCACCTTTACTCAAGAGCAAACAGCTACCATCCACCACGATCTATTCAAGCATCCTATACAAAAAATAGAGGCATCAATTCTTAACTAAATTCCCCTTTTCTTTTTTACTTTTAAACAAACGACGATCACATCTTTGTGAAAAGGACAAAGGCATACCTCTTACTGTTTGTAATTGTTGCAGCTACAGCTGGACTGATCATTGATGTAATAATTCCAAATGCTTATGCTTTGTCATGGTACAATGAACAAATTTTACTACAGAAAGATAATCTGTGGCAGCTTGGAGAGAACCTGTCTGTTGGTGATTCTTTTACTTACAAGATTTGTGATCCGCAAGCAATCCTGAATCATTTTGCAGAAAACTATCATTACTTTACACAAGACAAAGGGCACAATTCCAGTATGTGCTATTTGATAAAACTTGATTTTGTAAATTTGCTAAACTCTGATGAAAACCAGATTAATCGTAACCTTTGGGTGGTTCAGGCGTCAATTAGTGATGTTTTAGGCATGGATACTGCCAGACGTTCAGTGTTTCACATTGATTCTGGTTCCTTTGAGGTCAGTTCTGCTGATACGATTCATCCAGACACCATAAGATATGCAGATTCTCTTGAGGATACCATATTTTCTGTATTCAAATATACTGCATCAGAGCCTAAACTATTGCAACCTGGCATCAAGTGGGGCAAAGTTACTGAATACCATGATACAATGCAAAACAACCCATACATACAAGTCTTGAGTGGTGATGTGCAGTTTTCCACAATTCAAAATAAAATAGACTATTCCCAAAACAAAATAATTCCAATAGGTAAAACACTTGATGTCTTTAGAGTTGGCTATGAGATTGACATCATTAATCATGACTTACAAAAAGAGGATACAAACAACGTGACAAACTCTTATCTTATTTCTCCATCATTTCCATTTCCACTATCAGGAATACTGTACAGTCCAGCTCATGTAATGCAACCATTCAAGGAATATGAGTTTGAACTAATATCATTTATTTCATCAAGTGGAATGAGTATAGAAGATGTTGTAATTGATGAAAACAATACAGTGAAAGATGATGACACTTCAATTGATCATGATACTATTCCAAATGAATCTGTTGATGATGTCATTGATTCAATAATTGATGATGTTCTAGTTGAAGAAGTTTCTAGTGATGATATAGAAGATGATCCTGTGGTAATTGATGATGACCATAAAGTTATTGAAGAGGTATCAGATGATATTGTAGAAAACTCTGACATTGAAGTTGATGAAAGTGTCATCAAGTTAGACAATAATGCTATTCGAGATAACAATTCGTCTGCTAGTTTGCTTGGTCTTGTGTTGTTGATTATTTTGACAGGAGGATTTGTTTACTATAAGAAATTTAGAAATTCAAACAATAATCTAAAACTACTCGGTAAAAACAAGAGTTCATCTGTCATCAAGACAGTTCACTTTGATGACAGTGTAACTCTCAAAATCAATTCTTTAGACAAAGACTCCTAAAATTATTTTCCTTTTATGCAAAAGACCGTTCTATTTTTAGAGAATAATTGATGAGACACGTGGAACTAGTGGCATTTGAAAATGACTCCATCTTACACCAAAAGGCCTTGTCATTGCCAATTGGCAAGGTTTCACTGAGGCAGCTGGGAGTGCTGATAGTGGGTATACTGAGCGTGTTTGCAGCCTATTCCATTACTGATAACTTTTGGATTGCAGCCATAATCTTTGCCATGTTTTTAGGAATTGGCATGCCAAACACCAAGATAATGACACCTGACCAGATGATAAAAAGTACCATCATGTTCCTGATCAGAGGAACATCTCTTTCAAAGAAGCCAGAATACATGCAAAAGAAAAAAACAAACCCCAAAGAGCAGGAAGTAAAAACAATTGATGATAACAACATTCAAAATTCTGAAATACAAACAAACAACAACATAATCTCCAAAGTTATCTCACAGCTAGAGTCGTTGTACAAAAACAAATCTACTGAAAACAAGTCTATTTTAAAACAAGATTCCAATAATGATGTCATTGAGAAAAATCATTCCATCAGAATTGAGCTGACACCAGAAAACATGTTAAACATTACTCCAGCCAAAACAAAAAGTAACACAAAAAATAATTCAATAGATAAATTACTGAACTCACTGACAACTGTAAAAAAGGATTACTCCTCTGACCAAATACAATCAGACTTTATGCAGAAATGTGTAACTGTTCTGATTAATGGCAAAAAACTAGAATCAGACAAAATAATATTTAAAAATAATTCCATGTCCGTCCTATTGGACGAGTCTTCAAAATATGACATTCAAGTAATTGCAGACAAGTAAATTCAAGAAATAAAAAGAAAAGAAGAAATTAGTTTAGTGTATCATTTTTTGGATTTCTTCTTTGTAGATTTTGCTGTTGTTTTCTTTTTTGAGGCAGCGGCCATTAATATTGGCAGAACATTAATTTCATATCAACAAGTATTATGAATATTATTTGATCCTTCCGCTAAAAAACAAAACACAATTTTTCCACTAGATTGCATAGAAATTTCTTGCTTTTATCAAATCAAATATGATATAGTAATGCTAAAGAGTAGATCAGGAGATCTAAAGGAAGGCGAGTCCTTTGGCGGCTTTATTGCAAAGCTTGCAGTGGCACTAATTGCAGTGATTATAGTTGCAACAGTAGTGCCTGACGTGTTGGGCCTCAACATAGCCGAACTTTGTGTTGTAGATGGCAGCCTGCTTGGCGGGATAACTGCCAATCATTGTGGTGATACCTCTGTATTTCTGACTGATGCAGTCAAGACCATAATCGGTGACGGATACAGTCTGTTGCTTGTATTGATTGGTTTGGCCTTTATCGGCTTTGGTGCCTACAAGGGCGTCCAATACAGGATACTTGCAATTCCATTTGAGACTTCTGAGAGCAAAAACGCAGGTGCAACTGTACTTGCCAAAAACAACTAGAGCAGCAAAATGAGCAAGAAAAGATTGCCACAAAGGAAAACTGTTATGGCAATGCTTTTTTACTCTCTACTGCTCTGCCCTCTATTTTTTTACATCTGGATATTTGACAGACCTGATCTGCCTCTCTTTGGCATTACATTGCCGTTGTATGGATTTTGGATCGTATCTGTGATGATGGATATGAGAATTACTTTATCGATTAAAAGATTGATTGTACTGCATGAATCCAACATTATTTTCAGGAATCTTTATGCAAGGTACAGGCCATCTGTTGCAGTTTTGATTCAATTAATCATTGAAATCTCATTTGTTATGTTGATTCCATCATTGATGTTTCCACGTGACTTTGGTGTAAAGTTATTTTTTGATTACCAGACTTCTGCAATTCTTGCAGGAATTATTGGTTTAATTCATTTGATGGCATATCGTTCCAACAGAAAAACCATTCCAACAATCCAACAGCAAAAAGATCTAAATCAATATTGATGCAATTTCATAGTAATTGTTTTATGTACAATACAATTTGTTTGTAAATTCTTGTCAAGAAAATAATCATTCAAAACAACTAATCATGACTAGTACCACATAAGACATAACATCCTTGTAAAAATACAATGGCAATATCAAAAGCTAAACGTAGTGAAGCTGCAAAAAAAGCTGCACGTACAAGAAAACGAAATGAAAAGATAAAGGTAGAAGCTAAAGTAAAGGCAGCTGCCAAAAGAAAACGTTCGCTTGCAGCAAAAAAACGTAGTACCACTACTGCAAAAAGAAAAACAACTGCAAAGCGTAAAACTGCAACATCTTCTTCTGCAGCAGCAAGAAAACGTAGTCTAGCAGCAAAAAAATCAGCAGCTACTAGAAAACGGAATGCCGCATCCAAAAAGAGAACCGCTACTGCAAAAAGAAAAACTACTACTGCAGCAAAACGAAGAACAGCTACAGCAAAGCGTAGAAGATAATTATTTCTTCTATCTTTTTTCTTCTTTTATCAAATTCAGCATTCTATAATTGTGAAGTCGATTTCAATCCTTTCTGGGAAAAACAAGCAAAAAAACACTCAAGATAAACCAAAGACTGGCAAGTTACAATTCCAGTACAGTTACAGTATAATACCTACCAACTTTGTCAATTTATCTGAGGAAAACCAGGCACAAAAACTGGGCCAATTCTTCGATATCTTGCGAATAATAGAGGATAGAGTCAAAATCACGATGTCCAGAAGAATGGTAGCAATTACTGTTGAAGGACAAATATTGGAAATGCCAGTAATGCAGGTTCACCTGGAATCGCACCAGCCATTGGGGGACATGCTTGATCAAATCAAGGTGGAATACATCTCAGGTGACAGGCCACCACGCCACAAAATAATTAAAGAAAACTTGAGCATGATGGAAATTCAAACCATCCATTTGACAGGTGATGATTCTGTAACTGGCAAAACTACAGATGAACAACTATCGTTATTATCTGCTTTAGAAGAATCATCTCATGTAGTTTATGCAAAGTGCTTTGCCTTGCATGGATTACCTGCATCCTTACCCTATGCATGGATTACGCAAATATTTCAGACATGCTCCCAAATCCAGATATGGATTAACCCTGTTCCAAAAGATGAATCCATAACAAGAATGATCAGATTCAAAAATATCATCTATGATGATTCCAAAAAGGATCGTTCTACTGCAGAACTATACAAGAGAGCTGATGACACTGAAAATTCCCTGAGAAGAGAAGAGACCGGACTCTACGAGTGCATCATAAACTGCACCATTGCTGCACAAGACAAAAAAAAGTTACATGAAATGACAAAGTCATTCAAAAAGCAGGTAAAAAGACATGGCGGTTCGTTTGGATCCGTTTCAGCAAAACAGGCTGCAATGATTCTGGAAGGATATGGCAAGAAACTAACACTTGACCGTGGGTCTTGTGCTATTTTGTATTCTTTTGCATCCTCTGACATGCTGGAGATTCCAAATGGCATACCATTGGGAATCAACATGATATCAAGAGGCCCTGTTATTTTTGACATTGCAAAGAGAATAAACTACAACATTGCAGTCATTGGAAAGTCTGGTTCAGGTAAATCATTTACCGTGAAGATTCTGCTAAACAGACTACATCAAAAGTTTCCAGACTCGCACATCTATGTGATTGACCCGATGGGGGAGTATGGTGCAATATCTTCATTTCTTGGGATGGATAATCTCAACATCACAAAGAGTGGTGAGAAACTAGGCTTGGATCCGTTCGTCTTGCTGGAATCACAGGATGCAGCAGACATCCTAGCAGAGATGACAAGTGCACCTGACACCACAAAGATACAGTTCCAAAAGTACTGTGACAAGGCAAAAAACATGGAAGAGTTTTACAAAAAACTGCCAAAGACCCACCGCAAATACCTAGATCATCTCATGGATGGTCCACTATCCAGAATCATTCTGGGTGAACCCAAGCTAAATGATTCTGATAAAATCATCATATCAATGGATAGTGCAACCGGAAATGATTCTGAAGCCATGATATTGATTTTGCTGCTAAACAAGATATTCAAGACATGTACCAAACTGCCAGTAAAGACACGAAAGATTTTGGTTATAGATGAGGCATGGATGCTATTCAAGATGCCAGGTGCTGCAAAGTATGTCAACATGATTGTGAGGATGGGAAGAAAACTCAACATCAACTTTATCTTCATATCTCAGAGAATAGAGGATATCTCAAAGGAAGATGAGTCAGGAATCGGCAAAATAATTGACAACATGGAGACCAAGATAATCTTGGGACTAGAAGAGCAAGCTGCAGAGACTGCAAGAAAGGTGTTGAATTTGTCAGACCAGGAAACTTCCAAGCTGAAATCATTTAACCGTGGCCATGCATTGTTTCTGACAAGGAATCATCGCATTCATGCAAAGTTTGAACCCACTGCACAGGAAAAAGAGATGTTTGATACGACTCCATTGAAGTTATGAAAAGAATTTGAATTTAATATTCCAAAGATGAAGGTTGAACGAAATAATAATTTAGAATTAAAAGAAAAGATTCTGAATATGACTCTTGATGAAAGAAAACAATTAGGAATTAACAAATCCCTATTATGGTATATTCAGAAGAATTTGGTGGAAGGAAAAACTCCTAAAATTAATGAGAAAATTTTATTGAAAATCCAGTAATTCTAAAATTTCAAAATATAGGTTGACTTGTCAAATAGAATATTTTTGTCTAAATTTAGAAATTTTTTCTAAAGCATGTTCAATATCTTTTAATTGAAAATGAGGTTTTTCTTTACGCATAATTCTGATAATTTCATCATTTTCTTTAGCAGAGATTCTTTTTCCTGACATCAAGTACCAAAGAGAGGCATAAAGTTCCAAAGAGTAAGGATTTTTGATCTGTTTTCCCAACAGTTCTGAAATCTTATTCTTGGTCTCTATTTCGGATTCTGAAAGCTTAGAGGACTTCTTGTATGTTCCCTTCTCCTCATGTAGAAATAATGATGAAGCTAATGCAGACGAATATGGGCCTCGTACATACCATGAAAAATCATACGAGTTTTCATGATGAATTTGTTGAACCAAATATCCTAATTTTTGAAAATACATTCGATCATTAAAGTGATCTAATTGAATATCTCTTACATTGCTCATTATTAGAAGAACTGTATCCCAGTTACTCATTTTACTATTAAACACAATCATGTCATTTATCCTTTCTCTTGTGTTGCTTGATCAACTTTTGTAAATGCTCGATGAATTCTTTTTTATCTTCAAACATGGTTATGGTATCCCCGAAAGGATGAGTGGTATCTCCTTCCTTTATTTGATCTTCTTTTGGATGATACACAATAACATCACTAAAATTATCATTTGCTCTTTTTACTTCTGCATCTACTCCTTTGGATAATTTTCCGTTGAAATATGGTCTATATACTGCAAGATGAGTTGCAGTATCCACCAATGTATAATCACGTGATTTTATTTGATTATTGATATCATCTCCAACTTGTTCAATTTCAATTACAGGTATTTTGATCGGCCATTTGATTTTCTTTGTATTTAGATTACCTATGTCTAATGGCCATCTATCATTTTCTCTCAAAGTTAGAGTCTGAATTTTCTTATTTTTACTACGTGAATTTTTCAATGCAAAAACCATTGCTAGTTCATCAATTGCAACAGGATCATAGATTACTGCTTGGTGTTTTTTTCCAAAAGAATGCATTAATTTTCTAAATTCATTTATTTCATTAATTCCTTGAGAAGTCTTTCTAGATTCTGAAATATGATATGATAGATAAATTCTAAAATCAGATTTTTTGAAAATTAAATTATGAAATGTTTCATGTGGGTGTCTTATAGATAACATCAAATGGGTAGCACGTTGACTACCTTCATCTGAAATATTGATATGCTCTTTTAATGCTTCACCATGTAAAAATTCTAAGGATCTCCATGCAAGAATTTCTTTTAAATTGAGTTTGGTATTGGTGTATCCAGAAGTATTTTCTCTATCAATAATTTTTTTCCATATTACAAATATGTCATCTATTAGAGTAATTATTCTAATTTTGGAATCTGGTAGTAATGCAAAAATTTCTTTAAAAAATAATGGAATGAATGGAGGATAATATTCACTATTTTTGTAATAACTTAGGTGCATATTTAGAAAAATCTCAGAAATTGATGATTTACGTTCTCGGATCTTTTTAGCAATCCAGCTAAAATTACTAGAAAATATCTGAAGTTTCAGAGCACCGTTTGTGCTATTTAGAAATGTAGGTATATTTGGAATAGGTTTCTTTAATCCTCGTTCTTCTTTGATTAATTCATCTTCAAAATTGATCAGAAGTACTTTTTTATCCATTTTGGATTTTTTTATGAGTTTTTTCAGGAAATCTTTTTTATCGATCCCACTTATGCCAGTAAAAACTGTGATTGTAGGGAATGTTTGGGCAGTCAACAAAGAAAATATGCAATCTGCAATTTAATTAACTTATTTTGGATAGATTTGTTCTTTTGTGGTACCATGAATAATCATTTTCTTGTTAAACTAATCAATAATACCTTTTTAGTTCATAATAATAATTCCAAATAGCTTACATGATAGAAAAAAAATCAGCAATAAAATCATTGGAAGAAAAAATTTCTAAAATCGATCAATTGCACCAAAGTAATAGATTCTCAGCTGCACATACAAAATGGGTATCAGATGCACTTTATTTCCTAGAAGATGTCTTTGGAAGAAATTCTAGAATTTTTATAACCTTTGCTGGATTGAAATGGCAAGCTCAAGGAAGTTACATAACGCGTGGATTTGAACCACAGGATGAATTAGAACAATGGATGCACAAAGGATATTTAGATGATTTAGAAATTGCTAGAGGTCTTCTACAATCAGGAATTGAACAAATAAACTTGAAGGGAATTGAAAACGTCTATCAGGGCAAAGATACTCCTAAAGAGTCTAGTGAAATTGTTAAAGTTATTAATCTGATTGAAAATCAACTGAGGAAACTTGTTAGAAATGTGCCTCAAAATGAAAAAGCAATTCAAGAATCTTTAGAAAACTTATTCATCGGAGCAGGATTAGATTCCGATTATAGTAGAGAAAAAGAAAGAATTACTTATTCTAGTAAAACCTACATACCTGATTTTGTGTTCAATCGAATTAGTACCGCAATAGAAGTAAAATTTTGTAATTCTTCTGCAAAGGAAAAAGAAATTATTGACGAAATAAATGCAGATATTGTTGCATATAAAACAAAATATTCTAACCTAATTTTTGTCATATATGATTTAGGGAATATACGTGATCAAGATCAGTTTCGCAGTAATTTAGAGGAAAATGAAAACGTGATTATCAGAATAATAAAACATTAGATATTTCCACACTACTATTAACTATCCACTCTGACAATAGATAATTAAAAAACTATTCCAAGTGGGTCTTTTATTTCACTCATTAACTATATCTCCATACCCGTTGTACTCCCAATCAAATTTGAACCCTTTATCCACAATCCTTCCCTTAAATGAAATCTCCATTCCATAATGTGTTGACATCAAAAAAGAAATTATCGCTATTTCATAAATTTAATCTAAAATCATCTCATCCGGGCTTTGTATTTACAATTCCATTGATGCTTGGAATTGGCTTACTGATATTTGCAGCATTGATTGGCATATCCCAGGTCTTTGTGGCAGTTGGTGGTCCGTTGGTCCCTGCATTAATCACTGACATGCCGACATTTTATGACTATGATGATACAACTGGCGAGATGATACTTGATGGTGATGGAAACCCTCAGACAAACGAGAGAGTTGACCTGTACTGGCTGCTAGTTGGAATATCTGCAACAGTCCTTGTGTTTATCGGAATAGCAGCAGTGTTTGGCTATCTCTTTGAGTCAATCAAGATAATTCATCCTGGTACTGCAATCAAGCTGTTAGGCAAAATTATGCTGTTCTTGCCATTTTTTTTGGTATTTCCCTATGTGTGGGATGTTTACGCAATAATCATTGAGAACTTTTCATTGTTTTTGCTGGATCCGTTTGACTCTGGTGTTGCGCCATCTGACAGGACTGCATTGCTTTGGAATACTATGGGAAGTGTTGTCCCACCTGACGCACTGGACTTGGATGCATGGGGTGAGGCTTTGTCAGATCCTGGTACATTTGGACAGGGTCTGCTAAAGGATGTGTTTCTTGGTTTGTTCAAGGGTTTTGCCGTCATGTTCATGACTGCAATGATGTTTATCATATCCACAATTCGCATATTGTTAACAATAATTCTTGCAATGGCAATTCCCTTGATATTGACATTGGGATTGATTCCATTTTTTAGAAAAGTCAAGGACATGCTAGTAAACAACCTGGTAGGTCTCTCTATTGCCCCAATATTTTCAGCACTTGTATTGACTACCGGATTGGCCTACCTTGATTCCACTGAATTGCCAGCAATGCAGGACTGGTTTGCATCCTTGGCAATTGGATTTTTGGCAGTGTTCTTTCCAGTAATGCTGGCACCTATCTTAGGACAGATTACAACACAAGTTGGACAGATGGTAACTACTGCAATTACTGCTGGCAGCATAGTGGGTGCAGTGGCAGGACAAGGTGCATTAAGTGGAATTCAAAATGCATCAAACCAGATGTCAGGGGCTGCAATGACTATGGCAGGAATGGGTGCAGCCGGAACTGTAACAAATGCATTTGGCAGTGGAAAGAACATCTCTGTCCCATCAAGTGAAATTGGAAAGATGACCTCTGGTGTTACTGTTCCACCAAACTCGATGAATATGGATATGTCACAGCCCATGTCATATGGCGATAAATTCAAGGCATATACCAAAGCGGGATTTACAGGTGGATTGACTGGACTGTCTGCTGGTGGAGTGCAGGCAGTAACTAATGCAATGCACATTCCACAGGTTGGCAGGCCAATTGCACATGACATTTTACAATCTGGAAACCTAAAGGCAGCAGAAATTGGTCAGACAGCAGCAGTAAACCACAACATCAATCTTATTGGAAATAACATGAGTGCGATGGATCCTGTACCTATTCCAGTAGTCACAAGTGCTGTAATGATGCCTGAGAGTGGAGTACCTGCAGCAATGATGATGAATCCAGGTGATTCGTTAGATAACATGGAATCAATTGACAGGGGCATGCACATACAAGATACTTCTGAGTTGCAACAAGAATATCTAATGGCACAACACAAGAACATTCCTGGTTTTAATCATTTGATGCCAAATGTTCAGCAGCATGCAGATGCTAGATTGTTGGAGCAAGCTGGTAAACATCCCATCACTGCTGTTAACATGATGGATGCAGGCAAGATTGCAAACAAGAAATCCGATACGAATTCAAATATTAGAGGATTTATCTAGGATTATTGTTTGTTAGAATTCTATAATTAATACAAAAATAATAATGAAAAAATGCATTTGTGTCACACAGCACAACTATCTTGTATCCTCAATCTCTGATATTTCAAAACATGATCATGTTGAATAGTTTGGAGTGTACTAGAAAAAATTATTTTTGTTGTTGGTTTATCTCAAACATCTGCTGTTGATACAACTTTTGGTCATATGGTCTACCTGAGACAGCCTTGAGTACTTCCATTGGTGTTTTTACCAAATATGGCATTACTTCACATGCTAAGATATATTCTCTTTCTGTAAGATGATCATCCAATACATCAATCCAAGATTCTGATTTTGTTCTATATAATGCAGAATTTTCATCTAAGATGGGATTGAATTTAGCTTTAACAATTTCTTTTGTGAGCATGTCTTCAGTCAATGTAGAGAGTAAATACCATGTTGGTTTTTCATTACTATCCTTCTGAAACATAACTGGATATCCAAACCTAAATTCAATTTGTTTGGGCAGAATAATTACAGCTTCAATCCCAGTTTCTTGTGTGTATTGTTTTTGATGAGGGCGAAACCATGCATCTTCTCCTTGCATAAAATATTCATTCAAAGTTACATACACCTTTCTTTCTTCATCATACCAACTATCATTCCAAACGCTATGATCTGGAATGTTTTTAGGAACTCTGGGGTCTCTTACAACTGGTAATACTTTGGCACATTCTATACTTTTCTCAAGACCCGTAATGTTTTGCTTGAATTTGGATGTCTCCTCAGGGTTTTCTGATTTAGATAATTTGTCATTATACTCACTTAACATCTCCTGAAATCTTTGGATATATTTTCCCCTGATTTCATCTTGACTAGTCTGATTCATCAATTTACTCATACGTAATACCATCCAATTGCATAAAAAGACAATGATCTTTTCATCTTGTTTCTACTATTATAACCACGTGGTTATTTATAATGATTACTATTAACCACGTGGATTATATAATTGATAAATGGCCTTACATTTAGGAAAATGACAAAATGGAAAAAAGATGCAAAAGAGTTCATAGTCTCTGTTAATTACAATGATGCAAGGGGAAGCCAATGCAACATTCCAAAACCAATACTGGAATTTCTGGGAGAACCAGACAGGTTAAAATTTGTGATTTCTGGAAAAAGTGTCAAGATAAAATCAGAGCCATAAAATTATTTTCTGAGTTGTTCTAAATAAAATTTAACTCCATTTATCTTACCAAGAGATTCAAACAGATTGGGGGTTATTTACAATCTTATTTGCTTCTGAAACTTGTAAAGACTTTTTCTGGCATGTCTATCTTTTGGTATTAAAATAATTCTGATGATTCTATTTTTTCTTGTTGGAATTATCACTGCATTTATCACAAACTGCCTCAAATGACTCTTCATCCAACGCAATGGATACTCCAGATGAATAACACCTATGACACATCCCTCTCATGGAACTGTGATACCAAATAGGCATGATTAGAATTATTGAATTTACTTTTGGTTCGATCTTAGTCAACATTAGTTCAGAATTGTGATTAAGTAGATATTCTGAGATGCAATCATAATGCTTAGTCCGATAGGCTTTGGCATAGTCTCGTTTGCAGCATTGCTTAGCTTGCTTGCATACCTCAAGGATACGCTTGGAATCTGAATCATTTTATAGTGTTTGCCTACACTTTTTCAAATGGTCTGCAAGGGGATATGTGCCAGATATAGGGCAAACAAACCATTTGGGATAAACAGTAGATATGAGAGAGGTCAGAAAAGATGCTCAGTCTGTACAATTTTCATAAACTGGGATGGTAAGCACTGTCCATGTTGCGGATACGTTCTTAGAACAAAACCCAAAGGAACGGTGTCAAGGCATCGATTGATGATATTACAACAAGTAAAAAGAATCTAAGCGTGTATTTGTCCTGTAGTGTGCATTGTCATTTTATTTTCTACAATTATCACATATGGTATCAGAGGTTTCTTCATCTACTATCTGAGAAATCCCTGATGAGTGACATTTATGACATAATCCTATCATGGAATCTTCACTCATTTGAAATTAAATTAAAATTGTTTTATGAAAAATTGGTTCGATCTGAGTCAAGACTGGTTTTAAGTAAACTGTTGATTTTGTGGTATGCAAGAAGAATATATCCTGGTGCCAAAATCCCAACTATTACAACTAAAACAAGATTATGAGGAATACCAAAAATTACTAAAACAAATAACAGATGAGATAAAAATTCGTGAGTAAAAAAAGAAAAAAAGAAGTTATGTGGAAGTATCGCCTGTTGAGAAAACAACAGGTTTCTGCTTTAAGATGTCATCCAAACTAGTCCCTATGCTGTCTCCGGATTTTTCAAGTCTTTGTAGTCTCATTAGCATGTCTTGTAGTACGGTATAATCTGATTCTGCTGTATTTGCAAGAAGTTGCTCATCTAGTATGAATCCACAGCTGGAGCATCTATGTGAGTCTGGAGTGTTTTGCTCTGCACACCTAGGGCATGTCTTGAGCTTTACATTTGTCTCATTCTCATTTTTGGGCTTTATTCCATGAAGTTCTAACAGCGCATCTTCAACGTCCTTGCCAGACAGATGAACATATCTTGCAGGCATCCTTGAGCCTTTAGACCAGTTACCAAATACACAAAGGGTCTGGTCTGAGAGTTTTTTTGCAAGCATCGTAAGCTGAGTGTGTCTAATCAAATAATTCCACACTCTTTTTTTGATTGCGGCGTCTTTTGCACAGCGTTTTAGTATCTTTCTGAGATACCTATACGATGCTCTTTTCTGTTTTGAGCTGTGCGAGTACCAAAGATACGCTTTTGGCTCATCTCTTTGTGGATGCTTTGCAAGCCACTCAAGCAAAGGCTTGAATGAATAAACAAGTGGGACTCGCTTTTTTCCAGTCTTTCCTATTGTGCTGACTAGGATATAGTTGTCTTTGAACTCTATTCCGCCTACACGAAGGTTTAGCAATTCTCCTGGCCTAAATGCGCCTTCAAACATTACCCAAAGCATTGCCTTTTCTTTTTCATTTCTTGACTTGGCAATTATTCCATAAAGCTCCTTTGGAGTGAGAAGATCTTCAGGTAGTATCTCGATTTCATCGTCTCTGTTTCTGAATCTACTTGGTTTAATCCAGGAGACCTCCTCCACATACCCCTCTTCTCTATTGCCAATCTCTCCAGTCTTTGCATGGTGGACTAGGCGTAGGAGAGCCAGCGCAAAGGCACACTTGCTCTCACCGCTATAGTGCCTTCCTTTGTTTGTCTTTGTGTTTAGTATTGCAAAAAGAATCTTTTCACAATCTTCCTTAGTTGCTTTTGCAATTTTGACTCCCTTGCTGTTAAACAGACTCAGTATGAGTGACAGGCGTGCACCATATACTATGATTCGTCCATCCTCTAACCCATTGAGGTGCAGTTTTTCGAGAAAACTGATTCCCACATCTCCCTGCTCTGTTTTTTCGAGCCGTTTTTTGCAGCACATTACTTGCCTTGAATAGTTGTGTATTCCATCTTCTGGGATTTCTGAGTTTGGTGAGATCATCTTCTAATCTCCCAACCACGATTTTCATTTAAGCGACCCTGATTTTGACAGGGCATGGGCGCAAGTGTTAGGATGCTCCCATCGGGATTTGAACCCGAGTCACTGCCTTGAGAGGGCAGTATGCTTAACCGGACTACACTATAGGAGCTTGATGAAAAACAAACTCAATCTCAATTTAAAGGAAATGTTTTGACTTTACATGAATTTGTAAAAATTTGTGAGTTGGTTCCTTTATAGAAAATTTAAAGTTATCAAATTACATGGATTTGAAAAAAATTATTGAACAACTTGGATTGTCTAGTTTTCCAGTTGGTTTGGGAGGTTGTAGAATTTCTGATTGTTGTTTTGATTCATGTGGATATGATGTTGTTGTTTTTGATGGGAAATCTAAACCAAAAAAAATTGTCAAATCTGGGGACAAATTTTTAGTTATTCATCATGCATCCTTGTCTGAAACTCAATCAAAAAAACTTCTCCAATATGATAAACTGCAGATAATTCAGGATGAATCATGGGATTTGCAAATGTTACTTTTAAAAATCAAGGAAAAACGTTCTGTACTCTTTGCTGATTTTGCAAAAAATTGTTTGATTGAATCTCTGTTTTGTTGTCAAAAAACTAAAGAAGCGATTCAAAACTCCGATATGTTTGCTCCGTGTTGGCAAAAATGTGCTTCTTTTTATTTAGCTGATGGTATCTCTTCTCTAAACCATCAAAGACCTAGTCCTTCTCATATGCTTGATTTGCTTAGAAAATTAGATCAAAGGCAAATCAATGAACACATCTCAGTTGCTACTCAAACAGTTGGAATAGAGCGGGCCATCCCATCCTTGCTTGAACGTATGCTAAAATCTACCATTGGATTTTCTGATTTAGTAGAGCAAAATAATCACTCTCAAATTATTCAACAAAAACATGATTTCTTTGTAAAAAATTCGATGCTCTCTGACTGCTACTTTTATTTGGGTTACATAAACAAAGAAAACTTTGTAAAAATAAAGGATACTTTGAGCAGAGAACAGGATCTCATCCATATTCTAAAGATTGCCTTTGATGTGGAATCTGATCCCAATCTTTTATTGCCGCATATAGATCTAATCCAGAAATCCTGTAACGCAATACTTGAGATAGTTTCAAGGGAGTGAATTTCTATTCTTTTGTACTAACCTTTTAAAACAAGTAAGATTACTGATTTATCATGGCAGATCAAGCATGTGGATGCGAAGCAGATAGCGGCGATCCTGATTACTCATGTGATTGTGCAATGCAAGGTCATTGCATATGTAGCGCAGATTGCAAATGTTCAACCGACGTTTGTAAAGAAGCTGTCGGACAAATGTGATTCGACAGTTAACTACAATTTTATTTTTTATTTTTTAAAACTACTCTTCTTCTTCCTCAAAGCCCCATGATTTTACTAGTTCTTTTTGGAACTTGTCTGCCTGTTTCTCGTCTAGCGCAAATCCGCAATTCTTATGGGTTGGAACAACTGCCATTCCATCAAGCTTGAACTCTACTTCAAACAAGTGAACTTTTGAACATTCGCACATTTCTGGAATTTCTGTACATTTTCCTCTATATTTGCTTATTTGAACAACAGATTGTTGTCTATTTTTCTCATTTTCTATGAGTATGAATAACGTTTAACTATCTGTTTTACCAATTTTTTTTAGATTTGAAAGCAATATTTCTTGTACTTCCAATTATCACATCTCTA
>Ga0224503_10000148_pt1 | contig 19592 bp, 24 predicted proteins | sample SF_Oct11_sed_USG_2_FD_169106 | JGI IMG/M metagenome (GOLD analysis project Ga0224503, IMG submission 169106) | Sediment microbial communities from San Francisco Bay, California, United States - SF_Oct11_sed_USGS_21 | ecosystem: Environmental > Aquatic > Marine > Sediment | place: USA...
AATTTCAAACTTAAGATTGTTGGTGTCAGGAGTTTAACAATTTTAGAAGAATTTAATCCAATCATATTATTTTCTACTTTTCATAATTTTATCAAATGCAATTTTAATTGAAATGAGCATTTTCTCTGCATATTTTGGTTCATTGGGATTTTTGTCGGGATGCCATTTTAAAATTAAACGTCTGTATGCATCTTTGATTTGTGCATCTGTGGAATTCTCCAATACCCCTAACAGACTGTAGTGTATTCCAATATCTGATTCTTTAAATGTTTGCTGTGTTTTTTGATAACTTTTTTTGTACTTGTTTTGACTTCTCTGCCAAAACTCTCTTTTGAATAGCGACTCGATGTATCTCTGATGTGTCTGCGATTCTTCTGTGGATATGTTTGTCCAGTGAGCTTGCTCAAACTCTTGAATTATTACATCAAATTCATCATCGGAAATTCTGAACTGGTTTGTTTGAAAAGTCTCTTCTTGTGGAACATAGTCTTGTCTCTCTCTAAATCTTCTAAAATCACTCTCAAATGATTTTTGCTTTTTTAATCGGCGAGTTGTCTGACAATTCCTACAAATAAACTCACCAGAATTTTCTGGGTGAGGCCACAAATCAATCCTGTAAAATGATCCTTTACAGTCTGAGCATGTGTACGCCAACATAGAGTTTATTTTTTCTTTTCTTTTTGATGTTTTGTTAATTTTTTATAATCCTAAAGATTATGAATTAAAAATTCAAAGTGTTAATGAGATACAATATTCAAATCTGTACGGGTTTCTATTCTAAAGGTAATTTGGATTCTCTGCTCTTTTTTCCTGAAAATTAAAGATTCTATCAAATTATGCAAATCCAATTTTTAGCTTAATTGTGCCTATGATTGTTATTTTTAGCACTGAAAATCAAAAATATGTTGTCGAGTCAATTATGCACTAAAAGGGCAAACTTTTGTAACTATGAGATGTATCTTCGAGTCATTTGACATTTGGTGTGACGTTCATTTATGTTCCAATCAGGCCTAGTAGGAGAGATCAAGAAGTCGATGAAATAGAAGATACTGATGAATAGCATTTTTTTACAATTTGTATGATGAATTTTCAAACTTTGTAAAGTTGAGCTATTTATTTGCCATTTTTTAGGTAAAGCATGATGAAGAATTGGAATTTGATATTTGGAATTTTGATAATTTCCAGTCCAATTCTCTTTTCAATGATTGCATTTCCTGATTCTGTAGCTTGGAGCTGGAATGAAGGACGAGGAGGATATTTTTTTGCACTTGTCTTTGTAGCGGCAGAACTTATTGGTCTTAAAATTGTCATTTCAAGAAAACGATTACTTGCCGTAATTCCTATGGCACTTTTAACAATTTCATATCTGATCTCATTAGAGTATGGTTTAAGGGATTACATTATTGAATCTGCACAACAATTTGATGTGCAATTAATTTACTCATGGACTTGGATGTGGGATTTTGTTGTAATGGCAATTTTTGTTGTTGCAGCATTAAGTATTTTCTTTGGCAAAAGATGGATTAGAATTGCTCCTGCAGGACCCATCTTTCTAACTGGAACTGCAATAATTCTTTCACTTGATGCCTTTTTCCCATATGATACTCTTGGTCCATTACAATACATTGTTCCTTACTTTGTTCAAGCTAATGTATGGATAATCACTGTACTTGATCTGGGAACAGCAGTAGCTAAAGACAACGTCATGTTTTTACGCGGTGAACATGGTTCAATGGCTCTTCAGGTATTTTGGCCTTCTGCAGGTGTTCATAGCATCATAATCTTCTCTTTAGTCATTGGTGCATTCATGCTAAAAATGAATATCGCAAGAAACAGAAAAGCTGTTTATTTTATTTTAGGAATTATTGGTACAATTATTGTTAATCTAATCAGAATTTTTTCATTATCTTGGTACGCACTAAAAGTTACCACTGATCCTGTAGCGTGGGAGGAATATCACAAAATTGCCGGCGAAATTATGTTTTTGCCGTGGCTGTTTGCATTCATACTAGTTGTAATACTGATAGAGTCCAGACGTCTAAAAAAGTTAGAATCTGAAGGTAAATTACCGCCTAAAAATAACTTGTAATGTCGCTTTGCCCTTTGACCTCTGAAAGCTCTGTAACTTTAACTCCTAGCCTTCTAATTGTGAGTGTTTGGTTTTCTAGAGCTTCTTTTAGTAACTGATCCACATTTTTTTGCAATTCCTCAAGATTTGCAGTTGGGTTTCTTAACATTCTTGACTTTGATTTATTTGATAAATCTGACTGGACAAAATGTATTCCAATTGATTTGAACATTCTATTGTTTTTCTTCACAACATCGTGTACTTCTTTGCATAACTCTATTAGATTTTCAGATAAAAACTGGTATTCTTTGGAATCTTTTTTTAAAGTTACAATTTTGCTATATTGAATACTGTCTTCTTTTTCTTTTACTGGCTCATTATCTATTCCTCGTACTGCATTGTAGATGAAAGTTCCACTTTTTCTTCCAAATTCTTTATTCAAAGTAAAAATATCCATTTTTTTTAAATCTTCAATAGTTTTAAGATTCATTTCTGAAAATCTATTTTCTGTTTTCTTCCCAATCCCTGGAATCTTTCTGATTGTCAATGGCTCTAAAAATATGTCGACTTTTTCAGGAGATACAATTGTTAGCCCATCCGGTTTTTGAAAATCTGATGCTATTTTTGAAATTAACTTGTTTGGCGAAATTCCTATAGAGCAACTTAGTTTTGTCTTTTCTCTAATTGAATTTTTTATTTGTTGTGCTAGATGACTTGCTTTTTGAAAATTGCCTTCAACTCTTTTTGTTACATCCAAATATGCTTCATCCTTTCCTACGTATTCAAAAACATCAGCATTTTTTTTCATTATCTCCATAGCCTTTTCTGACATCTCGATATAGTAATCAAAATCAACTGGTAAAAACACTGCATCTTTTTTCTCTTCGAGTCTTTTTTTTGCAAACATTATGGGCATTCCTGATTTTACTCCGTATTTTCTTGCAGTATAGTTTGCTGTGGCTATTGCACCGCTATCTCCACCTCTATCTGAGAAGACACAAACACATACTGGCTTTGATTTTAATTCAGGAGTTCTAATCTCTTCGCATTGAGCGTAAAAATAATCAAAATCTATGTGGAAAACTATTCTTGTTTCCAATGTCTTTCTATCCTATCTTGATTATTACTATATTGTGTATTCATCTAAATAGTAAGCAGTTTCATTGTTTTCATGGATTATCCTGTCTCAGTAGATGAAAATGGCCTAAATTTAAAACCAGAGAAAATGGAAAAAGAAAAACTCTATCATTGTGTATTCAAAAACAAAGCAATGTTGGTTTTCAAAGATTCTCAAGATGTTTTAAATTGCTATGAGATCGAACAAGAAGATCTAGTTGAAGAAATTAGAAAATGTAACGATGATAAAGAACTTGAAAAATTATTTGAATCTTATGTCAAAGGACAAAACCTCAAAAATTAAATAAAAGCGAGAGAAGGTCTGGTTATAAAAGGAATTTAAAATTGAGTAACCCTAAAAAATCTAAAGATGCAGAAGATATCTTATCTGAATTTGATTCTCGAACTAAATCCGAACCTGAACCACAACTAGATGCACCAGAACCTGAACCACAACTAGATGCACCAGAACCTGAACCACAACTAGATGCACCAGAACCTGAACCACAACTAGATGCACCAGAACCTGAACCACAACTAGATGCACCAGAACCTGAACCAACACCTGAACCAACACCAGAACCTGAACCAACACCTGAACCAACACCTGAACCAACACCAGAACCTGAACCAACACCTGAACCAACACCAGAACCTGAACCAACACCAGAACCTGAACCAACACCAGAACCTGAGCCCGCATCTGATACACCTGCAGTAACTTCTAGTGAAAAAACAGATTCTCATATCCCTGAAGAACGTGATATTATTTTTGTCGGCACAAAACCCATTATGACTTATGTCTCTGCAACTTTAACACAACTTTCAACAAGACCACATGTGACCATTAAAGCTAGAGGAAAAAGAATCACCCAAGCAGTTGATGTATCTCAAATGATTGTTAAGAGAATGGATTTTGTAGGTTATGTTGTTAGTGATGTGAGAATTTCATCTGATTCTCTTACTTCTCAAGATGGGAAGCAACGTAATGTCTCTACCATTGAAATTGATATTTCAAAAAACTAATTTAAAATATTTAATTCTAATTGGAATTTTAATTTCTACCACTTTGATCTTAATTATTTTGACTGGTAATTCATGTGGAATACAACACATATTGATTTTAAATGAAATTGCTTCATATGAAAAATCACTTGAACCTGAATTTTGTGAAATCATAGTTGAGAAAATTGATTTGTTTAATGATGACTGTGAACCTAAAATTGAAATTTTAGATTGTGGCTAGGGTAATATGTCTGTCAAAAACATAATTCCAAAATAAATCAACATGAAACTTAATCCTATCATCAATATTTTGTAATTTCTGTTAGAAAGAATTCTTGAACTTTTTGATGCAAGAAATGAAACCATTCCTAGCCATGCAAAATCCATCCAAATGTGAAGTGCAAATACAATTAGAATACCTGTAAATGCCCATATCAACATTGCATCTGAAATTAATTTGAATCCTATGGTGAGCCACCAGATTAAAAAAAATGGATTTAATGCACTTAGTGTAATTCCCACAAGTACTGGACCGTGTTTTAAATTAGATGAGACAAGTTGTTTTTTTCCAAATACTGTTCTAATTTGTATTGCTGCAAAAACAAAAAGTGTGATTGATCCAAAAATGGAAATTATTACCCTAAATTCTGGAAACGCCTCTAAAGAAAAAACTCCTATTCCTAACAAAATCACTAGTGGGAATTCGACAATTGTATGGCCAATTGCCATCTTCAAGCCTGCTCTTGTGCCTTCTTTTAGCCCATATGATACATTTGCTGCAAAAAGAGGCCCCGGTGCCATAACTCCTGAAGCTGAAATTACTATAACTAATACTGCAAATTCAAGGATCTGAACCAATGTCTTCTAACATTACTAGTTTTTTGGTTATGAAATAAACATACTTGGAAAATTCTATCTATACATTGAATCTTTTAGATGGCTTGATTCTTCTTGTGCTTCTTTTATTACTGCTTCTGCTTTTTCAGCTTCTTGTTGTAGTATTGAAATGTTGCACGAAGTTCCTGGAATTAATTTAGATATTGCAAGACAAAGCTGTGCACTTGATTTAAAGTCTGGGCCCTTTCTATCTGTGTGAAAAATTACTACAATTACATCCTGATCTGACAAACTTCCTTCATTTAACAGCATTCCCGGAATTCCGGGTACAATTCCATGTTCTAAAATTTTCAAACCTGCATCTTTAACTTTTGCTCTGGCTGAGGCTGTACTTCCTATTCCTATCATCTCTTCAGTTTCACTTGGCGATTTGATTGCAACACTACTAATAATCAATCCAATTTTGTGTTTCTTTGCCCACTTTAACATTGTTTTAGCTGCAATTCTATGCAACGATTGATCAAGAGTAAGATACGATAAAAAAACCCCTACTTTCAAATCTTGGTTGACAAAAATTCGTGTAGGGTAGTTTGGTTTTCCGTCTTTAATGATGCTAATTGATGGAAAACTATCTGAATCTAATATCCCTGCTAACTCAAATTTTGATGTATGTATCATGGATTCAGTTGCAATCGCACTACTGAATCCTACTGATGGAAATCCATCTATAAGATACCCTCCTTCTAAATCAAGTGGTTTTAATTCTTTAATCCTAATTCGAGGAAACATTGAATAATTTTTGCATTTATTAGATAATAATTTTTATCTAATTTTGAATCTAGTTTTTCAATTTTGAGACAAGTGCAGCATAGATGAATGGTAATATTGTTGTCACTTCCGCATGGAGTGTTGCTTGTTTTGCTTTCTGCGTTACTTTTCCCCATGAAATGGCTTCTTTGACTAATGCTCCGCTAAGACTTCCATCAAACTCTTGCGCAGTTGTAATGTAAAATGCATAGTCCATTCCCTCTCTGTACTGGTTCCACCAAAGCGTGTGATGCTTTGAGATTCCACCGCCAATCATTAAGGCGCCTGATTTTTCTGCCTTGAATATTAGTCCTGAGAGCAGATCTGCATCACCTATTATGTTTAGTTTGAAATCTTGATGTTTTTGTGTAAATAGCCATATCTGACTACCAACTGCACCATCTACAATCCCTGGAACTACTACCTTGATGTCATTTTTGTATGCCCAATAAAGAAACGAATCCTCTCCCAAATTCTTTCCAATCATTCTGCAAATATCAGATGTAGTCATCTCCCTTGTACCGTTTTGGTATTCTTCTTCTAAGAATGCCTGCATCTTTTCTTCAATGAGTGGGCCATAATTATCCATTGGCACAAGCACATTTCCCAATCTGTGGATGTTCTGATCAGCTAACTCCTTGTCGTCCATGGTAAAAGACCCTTCGTTATAATGCGAGAAATGCCTTGCAATATCATGATCTAATGCTCCACACGTTGTTAAGGCAACATCAAACCATTTGTTTTTAATCATATCTTTGATGATTCCTCTTGTTCCCGTTGAAACTAGAGCTGCCACAAATGAGACAAATTTGAGGCATTGCTTATCTGAAATCATCTCTGTTAAAATTTCTAATCCGTTTGATAGATTTACTGATTCAAATCCACCTGATTGAGATAATTCTTCAAATATTTTTTCTATTGATATGTTTGAATCAATCTCAATATCTTTAACTGGACGACCTGGTTCTATCATATTTTATCCCTTGATGTCAGGTATAAATTTCTGCCTAGATGTAATTCTAAATTTTTTCAATTCCAAAAACAATACCATAATAGTCAGAATAAGAAATATCTGTAATTCTTAGATTAAATTTTTGCAAAATTTGTTCCATAGATGCAAACTGCACTGTATGTTGATTTGTTTTGATTTTGATATGACCTGCTGTCAATAACCTCTCCCAATCAGGAAATTTTTCTTTTATAAATTTAAAAATTTCATCATACTCTTCTAATTTTTCTTCATTCAAATTTATTTTCACAAGTCAAGTAGGACTTTAAATCTTGTGGAGAAATTTTTGTTTTAGGCATAGATAAAAATAAGTGATTAGAATTTACATTGTGCCTCACAAACCCGATCCTGAAAGAAAGCTATCGATGAAGAGTAGACTGATTCTCATTGCAATAATGTTTGTTGTTATTAATTTGATTTTCTATTTTGGATTTGACTCTTCAGATGAATCAGAAGAATCAGTTGAATTAGATGATAAAAACCAATTGAACATCGAAATAAATACAAAATCAGAACAAGAAATAACACGTTCAATTACTCCATAGATTATCCTGCATTTTATCCTCCAAATTGATATGCATTTGTTGTTCAATCTGCTTTGATTTATGTTGTAAACACTGTACTTTCGTTTCATATATGTGGAGAGGTATTTTTTCTATACTGGAATTTGATATTCTGTGTACAAAACTACAAACCCGTCATTTATTTTGATATATTCTGTATTGTGTAAAAGCCAACCCAATCTAGAAAAGTACATAGAATGACTTTGATTTTAAATACAATTTTTACCCAGAAAATTAAAGAAAACATGTTTCAAAATATTCTAATCTGTTCATTTGTGTTAAAAAACAGCCAATATGTTATTGGTATAACTTTTGAATTAGCCAAAAAATTTAACTCCAATATTATTTTTCTTAAATGTCTTCATGAGGGACATCCTACTTTTGGTTTATTTCAAACAAAATCAGAGAAGAAAAAACAAAATGAGTTAGCCAAAGAAGCACAACTAGCGCTACAAGAATTTGAAGAAATGGCAAAGTATTACAATATTTCTGTAAAAACAGAAAATGTCTTTGTTGATTCATTATCAGAATTTGTTGCGATATATGTGCAAAAGAACAACATTGAACTTTTGGTTGTAAATTCTACTCCTCCATCAGATATTGATATTCACAACTACAAAGATATTGTAAACCACATATACAAAAATATAGAATGTCCAATTCTTACTTTAAAATAAATTTACCCAAAGGTAAATTCTTTGCTTTTTTATAATTTCTTTACGCGTTGAGAATTTGTTTACTTTGTATCTTGTCTAAATTCCTTTGGCATCTATTTTTAGTTATCTAGTAATAATGATGCATTTGTCTTTGTTCTAATCCTTCTTGCTCAAAGTGATTGTGAGATTTTCCACCATCATGATGAGCATGAACAGTTCCATCAATATGGCAATGTGTGTTGTCAATCAAATCTTTCATGAACACATCATCTATGTTTAGTATCATGTTAGTTGCTTCAACTGCAGTTTTGAAGACTTGTTGTTTTACTACCACAGTTTCTATGATTTCAGATGATGACGTATCCAACACTTTTCTAGTGTTGGAGTCAATCCCATACCATTTCATTTTGCCATTAGACTTTGAAGATTTTGTTCGTAACTGTGTTAGTGTATCTAATTCATTCATTCCTATATTCCGTGCTAATGTCAACGGTATCTGTTCTACGGCATCTGCAAATCTCTCTATTGCAATTTGCTCCTTACCTTCTACAGTGACAGATTGCTCCCTAATTTTTTGTGCTACTATCCATTCGGCAGAACCAGCACCATATACAATGAACGGGTTTTCAATAAAGTTTCTTAATACATAAAATGCATTCAAAGCATTTCTGTGGAATTCATCAAGATATCGTTTTGAGTTTGCCCTCAATAACAAAGTTACAGATTTTGGATTATTGCCAGCTTCTACAAACATCATTTTATCACCCCCAATAGTTTTCTCATAAACTTTTTTTGCAAAACCCAATTCATTGTTAGAAATTTTCTCTATATTTTCACAGGTCTTTGCACCGGTTGCCTTTTCTAACCACCATAAATCATTATACTTTACCCTGCGCATTGAGATGATGCCTTTTTTTGCAAGAGCTTCCTGAACAAACTCATTTACTCCTTTCCTTGATATTACTACTGTAGCTCCTGAATCTGTAATTTTTTTGACAAATGCAAGCAAGTCTTTATTTTCTTGGTCAAGAAATTGACTCATTTGTTCAGGTGATTCTATTTCTATCTCTGCTTCCGTTTTTGATCTCATTGGTTCTAATGGTTCATTTATTAACAGAATCTTGGCGTCTTTGATAGATCTAGGCATTGCTGAACTATCTATTGTTTTATCAATTATTGTACCTTTGATCAATTCAATATCTGCTAAATTTCCTATTTTTTCTTCAATTTTGATGTCATCAACATTTATCTTTCCTCTTTCCAGATTGGTTATTTGACAGATTGCCTCTATGATAATGTCTATAATTTTCATATTTTCTTCCTGTAAATCGAAAATTGCTTTCCCCTCCAAGCATGTAGCAAGTAGTTGCTTCATTGTTTTTCTATCTCTTCTGTTTGACTTTATCTTAATTTCATTTAATATCTCTAAAGCACAATCTAAACTTCTCTCATACCCCCTTGTAATTGCAGCAACCGGAATTCCAATTTTTAATAATTCTTCAGCATGATTGAGTAAACTCCCTATCAAAACAGCTGCTGATGTTGTACCATCACCAACATGAGTGTCAACTGTATTTACAGCATCTATAACAGATTTAGCTGCTGGATGAACAACATCCACTTTTCTCAAAAATGCACCTCCATGTTTTGTTATGGTATCTTCTCCAAGTATGTCGATGTACATTTTTTCCATACCACGTGGACCAAGAGATGTTTTGACTATTTCTGTAACAAGTTTACCTGAAATCAGATTGTATTTTTGTGAGTCTTGTAATCCAACACGCGAAATATCTTGATCAAGCAAATCAGGATATTTCATTCACTCTTAGCCTCCTTTGAGATATTAAAACATGTTTATTGAAGATTTTAAGTTCACAAAAAAATAACAAAATAAAACTCATCGAATCCCCATTTCTACTTTTTTTGATTTTACATTGCATTCTTACTTGACAGATCTTCATCAGGACTAGATGTATTGGAGTCATACCCTTCTGGCATTGCTTCACTACCTTCATTGAAGTGTTTCAAGTCTTCTCCTGCAATGATGTCTTCTTCTGGTGGGACATAGTCTCGTATGTCGTGTCTTGCTTTTCCTGGATACTTGTTTTGAGTTGCAAGTGCTACTACTATAAACAGGACAAATGCAACAACGGGGGGTATCATTGTATCTAATCCTGCCCATTCTTCTGGCATGGTAAAGAAGAAGTAGAATCGTAAAAGTGACCCCACAATAAGCGACGCAATTGCTGCCGGCATGTTTGCCTTTTTCCAGAATAAACCAAATGTAAGGGGGGCAAAGGCTCCGGCAAATACTATGTCAAATGCTAAGATAAGATAAATTCCTGGCGCTGGTACAAGATAACCTAGCGTTGTTCCAACTATCATCATTGGAGCAATAACAATGCGTGTAACTACGAGTAGTTTACTATCACTCCAATTTGGTTTTCCCATCCACCGCCTTCTGATTATCCTCTGCATCATATTTCTAGAGATTACACTGGATATGGCTAATAGTCCTCCACTAGCCGTGGACATCGATGCTCCAATTACCCCCATCAATATTGCGGCACCAATTGCAAACGGCATAAATTCTGTAGATAGTAAGGGTAATGCTAGATCTGGCAACGTATCTCCTGGCAAATAGTAAAATGCCACAATTCCTAACATACTTGTTGGAACTACTGTAAACATAGTAAGTGCTCCACCCATTAGTGCACCTTTCTGTGCTGTTTTCGGGCTACGAGCTGAGAACACCCTCTCCATAAAGTCAAGTGCAACTATGTCTCCTAATCCTAGTGCAAGAATTGCTCCCCAATTGATTAATGCTCCATTGGCAATATCATACAATCCCGAAAGGTCCATAAACTCTGGTGGTGCATTGTTGTAAATTACATCCCACGGTACGTCTGAAAAACCTCCGGCAAAGAAGAGGAATCCCGCCCAGAATGATCCTATTGCAAGATAAACCTGAAACAAATTTGTATACGCTGATGCAAATAATCCTCCAGCAATTGTATATGCTACTACTACTAAAGCTGAAATTGATATGCCCCAGAAATAATCTATTCCAAAAACAACTTCCAAAATAAATCCACTGGCAGCTAAATTACCTGCTACAAGAACTAGAAAACTAATAATCATAAGGACCCCTGAAATTCCTTCAGCGCCATTTCCAAATCTTCTAAAATAAAAATCAGGTAATGTAATCATTGACATTTTGTTTAGTGGTTTAGCATAGAATGCAGCTGTTACTAACAGACACAATCCTAGGCCCAACGGAATAACTGCTCCGGCCCAGAACCCAAATTCAAACACGAGTGCAACATTTCCTAATGATGAATTCCCATCAACTGCTTGAGCTGCAAGCATCGTTCCAACCATTGCTAAAGGCAAGCTTTTTCCTGCAACTATCAACCTCTTACCACTATTCTTGACTAATCTGCCTGCAAATACTCCTACTGCGAGTGTAATAATGATGAAGGCCGCTACCGCAATGCCAAAGCCATCCATCTCCACCATTGATTCTATAGATAAAAAAAATTATATAAATTTTGAAATTTTCAAGTAAAATACGTTTAATGAGGAGAAATTTATACGTATAATACATTAAATGTGATAAATATTCTAAATTTAATAGTTATAAGTAAAATTTAGATCTGATGATAATATTTCAAAAATAAATTAGAATTTTCTTGTTCTAATAATGCCAAAATTTAAAAAAATTTACCAGATTGATTAGTTCTAAATAATTTTCTTATTTCTTAATAAAAAATGATGATGAATGATTTAAAATACTTCATTTCTAAAATGTTGAACAAATTCAAAATCTTATTAATTTAATCTATTTAGGCAAAAGATGGATAAGCAATACGCTTTTGCGGTTATTTTAATTATTTTGGGAGTTGGTTTAAGTCAATCTGGTGAATCTGATACCTTTTACATTGGACTTGGTACAGGAATTGTTGCAATGGGAACATTGTGGGTATTGATTCGATTAATAAAAGAATTTAAAAAAAAATAATGTCTTCTAAATAAATTTATGAAAATAATATAAACACCAAATTCATTCACTGTATATGCCTGGAAAAGGATATGCTACAGTTGGTATGAAACCTGTTATTGTCACTAGATTACAAGAGGCAACCGATAAGCATTATCCTGGAATGTTTCTACCTAGCACCTTAATCATTATGATGAATGAAGTTAAGATGGGATATTATTCAGTAGAATCTCATAACATTAGGCTAGATCTATCTGGCAGCTACAATACCATAACTATTAGATCTGATGTACAACAATGGTTAGAAGAAAATCATGAAAAACATGGTGAAGAATATGAAGAAAAATATAGAGTAAAATGCTTTACAAAATTTGTGAGTTATTTCATCGTTAATATGCTTGAATCAAAATATAATTCTCAAAACAACAACATTAGTCTAAAAGAGTCAAATTTTAAATGGCTTCAAGAAGAATATCGAAAACAAAAAAATAATGTAGATGACCCCAATGAAATTCCGAGCTTTGAACGATTTCTGGATGTCTATATTAATAATTTATTTGGAAAAATTAAAGCAGCAAAAGAAATCTTGACACTGTAAATATCAGATATCATTTGAATTTTTAAAAATATTAAAAAAATCAGAGTGGTGTCATAGTATCAATTAGTCGTGCATTAGTGACTTGACCATCTTTTTCTTGGATTTCAAGATCTACAGTATATTTCAAAGCATCTAACATGAAATTAACTTGAACATCCCATGCTTCTCTAGGTCCTTTTTCAGGAATTTGAAATGTTTCATTCACTCTGAAGTCACTTACATCACCATATAGTGCATTAATCACTCTACTTGATTCTCTTTCTATGTCCTCTGGTGTACTAACTTTTTGCATTAAAAACAATACACAAGACAAATATAAAAATATTATAAAATTTATTTCACTTGATTTTTTTAATCATAATTTTGTAAGTTTTTTAAAAATAGACTCTTTCTTCATTTTGTCTAATTCTGCTTGCACTTTATTTTTGTGATAAATTGCTGTTTGATTATCCGGTTCAAGTGTTAATGCTTTGTTGTACCATTCTAAAGATTCTTCATATTTTTTTAATGATAAAAGTAATTTTCCTTTATAGCTTATTGCATATACATAATTGGGATTAATTTTTAATGCTTTTTCGCAGTATGCAAGGGATTCTCTATATTTTTTTGAGTGTTCTAGAAACCATACCATGCTGCATAATGCAAGAATATTTCTTGGTTCAATCTCTAATGCACATTCACAGTAGAATCGTGCAGCTCCGAAACGTTTCAATGATGACAATGCTATGCCTTTACTATAAAGGGCTCTGACGTTATTTGATTCATATTCTAAAATTTTATCAAAACACTCTATGGCCTTTTTGTACAGACCGGTTCTATCCAATGCTAACCCTTTATTTATTAAAGCATCCGTACATTTTGGATCAATCTCCAGAGCTTTGTCATAAAATACGAAGATATCTTTATTTGAAAATCCTGCAAAATCAAGGGTCCATCCCTTGGCTACTAATGCTTTAATATTTTTGTTATCTATCTCTAAAGCCTTGGTGTAAAATTTTATTGCTTTTTCATGCTTTCCTTTCTTAGTAAGTTTTTGTCCTTTTTCAAATAGAATATTGGATTGCCTAGAATCTTCCTCAATGCCTTTTTTTAGGAATAATATTCCCTCGGAATTTTTTTTTAATCTTCCTAGAATTAAGCTTTTATTGTACAAGGCAGCAGAGTTGTTTGGATTTTTTGACAAGACCTGATCTGTTATTTTTAGAGCTTCTTTATTACGACCTAATTTACTAAGGACTTGTCCCATTGATGTTTGTGATTCCAAATACTGTGAATCTATTTCAAGGGATTTTTTGAAACAAGATATTGCTTCTTCGTATTTTTCTATCTTTTCAAGTGTAATACCTTTGTTATACAAAGCATCTAGGTTTTTGGGATCTATTGATAGGACTTTGTTAAAACAAACTATGGCATTTTGAAAATCTTCCATTTTATATAATGTTGTACCCTTATGAAGTTGTACTACAATATTTTCAGGTTCTAGAGAGATAGCTTTGTTGAATTTTGAAATAGCTTTTTTAAATTCATTGTAATAAACTGCTGTTAAACCTTGATTCAAAAAATACCATGCATTTTTTGAATTTTTTAATATCATGATTTTTTTAGTTAAATATTGTTTTTATAGTTAAATCGTATATTACACATAATTTGATTTTTTTTACTGTCTCAAAATTCTCAACAATTAAAAAACAAGATACGTACTTTACTTGAAATCTTTAATTATTAAAATCACATACTAAATTCGATTTAAATGGGCATGGAATTTTATGGCGATGATTACAAGGGTGCAGATGTTGCTCCATTTGTTGGAATTAATACATTTTTGCATCTTCCTTGGGTAAAGACCCATAAAGAATTACTTGAAGCAAAACCGGATGTTGCAATCATTGGGGAACCATTTGATTTTGGTACTACCATTCGTCCCGGAGCGAGATATGGACCAAGAGCAATTAGAGCTGCTTCTACAATTCCCTCTCCTCCTTACGAACGATTCAACATTGAAACAGGCGCAGATCCATTTGGAACTTTTAGAACTGTAGATTATGGTGACGTTGTAGTTTCGCCAGGTGATGTAATAGAGTCTCACAAGAGAATGACATTAAAAGTAAAGGAAGTTCTTGAGGCAGATGGCATTCCCGTAATGCTTGGAGGAGATCACTCAATTACTTATGCAAATGTTAGAGCTTTTGCTAAAAAATTCAAAAATATAGGAATGATTCATTTTGATACTCATGCAGATTGTGCTCCACAGGGGCTAACCGGATTCAAATATGATCATGGGGCACACATTAGAAGAATTATGGAGATGGGATGTCTAAAGGGGAAAAACTATTCTCTTGTAGGTCCGAGAGGATATTGGCCAGGACCTGATTTGTACAAATGGATGTCAGATCAAGATTTTCAATGGTTTACAATGCTTGATGTTGAGGAATTAGGTATCGATTACATTGCAAAAGAAATAGCTGATAGGGCAAATGATGGGACAGATGCCGTCTATCTTAGTTGGGATATAGATTCCTTTGACCCTGCTTATGCACCGGGAACTGGAGAACCTGAACCAAATGGGCTTACATCAAGAGAAGGCATTAGGATGATACGTCTATTATCCAAATCATTTGATCCTGATCGATTTGCAATGGATTTAGTGGAAATTGCTCCAGCATATGACGTTAGTGATTCAAGTTCCTACAATGGAGGCATCACATCAGGATTAGGACAAAGACTTGTTGTTGAACTATTAGCTGGATTGTCATTAACAAAAAGAGGTTTGGATGAAGGAAGTCCTGTAAGGCCCAACGATTATCGTGGAACTGGAAACACTTACAATTTTGGAAATCCTCGAGCTGAAATCCCAAAGAGAGATTAATGAAAATTGAAGTATTGGTACAGGGAGATCCTGATACCAAACCATTTACGAAAATGTTTCATTATGAAAAATTAGATAATGATATCTTCTTAGAATCTGCACAATTAATCAAAAAGCGTCTGGCAAACAACATGAGATTAAACATAAATGAAACTCTAGGATGGTTTGTTACATATATTATAATTTCATTAGATGAAGGTAAAACAATAAATGAAATTCAAAAACATATTCCAGAACTTCTATCTCCATATCAAGTCATGATTGGTGTCCCTGAAAGCTTGAGATTACTAACTTTTACCATTACTAGAAACAATACTCGTAATAAGATGATATCTATTACAACGCCTATTTGCATTAACCAATATCTTCTTTGTGACCTAGAACAGAGCGTATAGGATATGGTAATGTGATTGATTGATACATTAATGGGAATGTTACAAGCCAACAATCCTTTTTTAATGATTATAGCTGGTTTGATGATTGGATTATTACATGCTTTTGAACCTGATCATCTTAGCGCAGTTTCCACTCAATTATTAAATAATAAAACTACTAGTTCAAAAAAACTGATTTTGAGAAAGTTGACTATACTATCTTCTTTAAGAGGAATGCTGTGGGGAATGGGACATACTTCCAGTATAATTCTAATTGGCTTGTTGATTGCGGGTTTATCATTAAACATTCCTGATAATTTCTTTGTTAGTGCAGAAGTTGTTGTAGGTTTAATGTTAATTATTTTGGGAATTTTTACAGTTACAAACAAGAGATTCTTTAAACAAAAACATATTCATCCCCACACACATCCAAATGGAATTGCTCATACTCATTCGCACACTCATAATGTAAGTCATAAACATAATCACAAATCATATCTGATAGGTTGTGTTCATGGTATTGCTGGTAGTGGAAGTCTTGTAGTATTAGCTGCTTCCACTCTGAACAGTTTTGATATGATGCTTTATTTTTTAATTTTGTTTGGTGTAGGCAGCATAATAGGTATGACTATTGCAAGTGGGATGCTAGGGTTACCTTTTGTTTTATTTTCAAAATTGGGGTTGGTTACTAAATATCTAAAATATGTGATAGCAAGCATAACTTTGATTATAGGTATCAATATTGTCTTTACAATTGGATTAGATGGCAAATTATTCTTATAACACTAAATATGTTTAATGGAGCCACAGATCATTTAACCTAAATCTGTTATTTTACAACTAAAACTGAAACTTTGGATTTTTGTGCAACTGAGTTTGATATGCTTCCAAGAATTGTTCCTTTGAAGCCCCCGATTCCTTTTGAACCAATAACAACGAGGTCAACTTTTTCTTTGCTAGCAAATCCTGAAATTTGAGATGAGGGTTTACCATATAGGATTTTATACATAAATGGAACTTTTTGTTTTTCACAATCTTTTTTTGTCGATTCTAACATCTTTTCTGATTTTTCTGTTAAAAATTTTTTATAGTTTATAACTGTCCCGGCAAGTGTTGGATGGACAACTATCACGGTTACCCCTGTAATCTTCGCACCAGTAAGTTTAGCAATGTAAATTGCCCTATCCAATCCTTTTTTTGATGCATCAGAACCGTCCAATGCGACCAAGATGTGTTTTATTTCACTTTTCAACACATTACCAATCATCTTTGTGGATTATTAAATATTCCAAGTAAAGTACGTTCATTGATTTGTTACTTTCACTTGCCAGGTAATGGTATTATCTTCTTATTAATAAGATACAGATAAAATTTATTAAATGTATGAACAAATTGTCTAATCTGCCGTCCTATGGTTTAACGTAAATTATCCATTGATCTAAAAACCCATTTAAATTTTGAAGAATCAGTAAAGGCTAAAAAAAACATACACAAAATTGATAATGAAAATGCACCGAATGCAAAAATTAATGCCTGCATTGAATATGATTCATGGATAATAGCTAATAGAAGAATCACAAATCCGCTGATATTGCATGATACTAATCCTGTTGTGAACGAACTTCTGTATTTACTTAGTTTTTTGTGTACCAACAAGTGTCAAATATTGGTTACAACACTATCTTATTTATCAATTTTTGAACACACACCATTCATGTTTTAATTCAATAGATAAAATTCCAGATAATAAAAGATGATTAGTGATTCTGGTGCAAAAACAGGTTTCAAAGAAAAGACATTTGACAGTGTGATTGATAGAATAATCATCATAGAACTTGCCTAAGAAATGTTTTTTCCGTTGATCTCTGTTAACACTTGATACAAATTGTTAATGGAACCAAAGTGGATTATTTTAGATGATGGAACCAATCCAATCAAATTTTTGAAAAAAACAGGTTTCAACGAGGAACATAAAACATCACAGTTACACCAACTAGAACCACTATAGAGCCGATAATTTCAAATCTGTCTGGTTTTTTCTTGTCAACCCAATATCCCCATATTATTGATGAAACAACAAAAATTCCCCCATAAGTTGCATAGACCTTACCAAAATTTTCAGGCTGAAATGTCATAATAATTCCATAGGTAAATAAAATCAATGCTCCAATCAAACCCCATATCTTTTCTTTATGATCTCGCAACCATTTCCAAACTAGGTATCCTCCGCCAATTTCTAGCAGTGCTGCAAAAAAGAAAATACCTAGAGTCGAAAGAATTACTTCGACCAAATTCTCTCACCTTTTCTTGGATAGTAAAAAATTATCAAAACCCCAATTACTGCAATTACTGCTCCAACAATGTCATAGTTGTCAGGTTTGATTCCATCAATTAATCCTCCCCATAATACAGACATTACGATAAAAACTCCTCCATATGCAGCGTAAACTCTATGAAAGTGAGTTTTCTGAAATGTTGGAACTATTCCATACAAAAATAATACAAGTCCGCCAATCGCCCCCAATATCCAGCTAAAATCTTCACGCAACCATAGCCAAACAAGATACCCTCCACCAATCTCGAACAGACCGGCAAGAAAGAATAGAAATATTGAAGTTAGAATTCTTTTGCTACCATTCTGCATCTGTATTCATTTTGGAAATAAGAATAAAAAGTTGCTTTCGTTGAAATATTTTTTCTATCTCTCTAAGAAAACTTTTAACTCGCCAAATAACATCAAAATTCGAATGGCAGATAGAATCAAAGTTGGTTTAGTTGGTATTGGTAATTGTTTTTCAGGATTAATTCAAGGAATAGAATACTATCGAAAAAATCCTTCGCAACAAGTCACTGGAATTATTCATGACAACTTAGCTGGATACGGCATTCATGATATTGATTTTGTCTGTGGGTTTGACGTAGGTGAAAACAAAGTTGGAAAACCTCTCAATGAAGCAATTTACGAATATCCAAACATGGTTGACTGGATTCCAAAGGATGAAATGCCAAAATCAAATGCTACCGTCTATGAAAGTCCTGTATTGGACGGTGTTGGAATATGGGTGGAAAACAGAGTTAAGCCAATCCACAGTACTAAAACCAATGATCAGATTGCAGAAGAAGTAAAACAAATAATCAAAGATGCTGGAGTTGAAATTATTGTATCTTATTTGCCTGTGGGCTCTGATAAAGTAACTGAGTTCTGGGCTCAAATCTGTCTTGACACAAACACTGCATTTGTAAATTGTATTCCGTCATTTATTGCCTCAGATGAAAAATGGGCAAAAAAATTTGAAGAAAAAAATATTCCTTGCATTGGTGATGATATTAAGGGTCAAGTTGGTGCAACTATAGTTCATAGAACATTAGCTAAATTATGCAACGACAGAGGAACCAGAATCGAAAAAACATATCAGATCAACGTTGGTGGAAATACTGATTTCCTGAACATGAAGGAACAAGAAAGACTAGTCTCAAAAAGAATTTCTAAAACAGAAAGCGTTCAAAGTCAACTTAATGAAAGATTAGATGATGATCAAATCTACGTTGGCCCTTCTGATTTTATACCATTCTTGGGTAATACCAAACTTATGTTTATGAGAATTGAAGGTCGTCAATGGGCAAACATCCCTTACAATATGGAGGTCCGTTTAGAAGTTGATGACAAAGCAAACTCTGCAGGAATTGTAGTGG
>Ga0224503_10000150_pt1 | contig 19536 bp, 16 predicted proteins | sample SF_Oct11_sed_USG_2_FD_169106 | JGI IMG/M metagenome (GOLD analysis project Ga0224503, IMG submission 169106) | Sediment microbial communities from San Francisco Bay, California, United States - SF_Oct11_sed_USGS_21 | ecosystem: Environmental > Aquatic > Marine > Sediment | place: USA...
GCGTCGAGCCTCCCGCCATGCCGCTCGAATCGTTCTGCGAACGATGCCCAACTCCGGTTTCGAGGTGCGGACCAGCCGAGTTCGGCAATCGCGAGGATGCGTGGAAAACTCATGTATACAACTCGATCCTCCGTACGAATATGCTCGGTCCAGACGTTGGCCTGCAATCCGAGCAGGAAATCCCGGTTCTCCTTGAGGCTGTCAGGCGTGATATCGAATTCGTAAATGTCCTCGGTCGTCACGATTCCGCCCCGCCCAGGCGGTGTACCCGGTGCATTGGTCTGCACATGGTCCAGGTAGAACGTCGGCGCTGGCGACAGCACGGTCTTGTGCCCTTTCGCGGCGGCAGCGACCGCGCCTTCGACACCACGCCAGGACATGACGGCTGCTTCGGGCGGCAATTCACTTTCCAGGATTTCGTCCCAACCGATGACCTTGCGCCCGAGCGTCGACAAATAGTCCTGCAAGCGCTCGACGTAGTAGTTCTGCAGTGCCTGAATATCGTTGACGCCTAGCTCCTGCATCCGCTCCGCGATACGACCGGAGGCGAGCCATTGTTTCGTGACGACCTCATCGCCGCCGAGGTGTATGTATTCGCCCGGAAACAGCTCCGTAACCTCGCTGAGCACGTGCTCGAGGAACCTGAACGTATCTTCCTCAAGATTGAACACATTTTCAAAGATCCCCCAGCTGGCCGACACACGATCGACGCCATGCCCGGGTACGCCGAGCTCGGGATACGCGGCGATTGCTGCCGTTGCGTGGCCAGGCACGTCGATCTCCGGGACAATCGTGACGTGCCGGGATGCCGCGTGCGCGACGATGTCCCTGACCGTTTCCTGCGAATAGTAACCGCCGTACTTGCGCGGCTCGCCGGTGGCCTCGTCGATATCGGCGGCAGGTGCGTCACCGGCTGGAACGCGCCATGCGCCGACATCGGTCAGATTAGGATACTTACGGATCTCCAGCCGCCAGGCCTGGTCGTCAGTAAGATGCCAGTGAAAGACATTGAGCTTGTGCAGCGCCATCCAGTCGATGTAGCGTTTTATGAACGCCGGTGACTGCATGTGCCGCGCGGAATCGAGCATTACGCCGCGCCATTCGAACTCAGGCGCGTCGACGATCATGACCAGGGGCAGCTCGCCGTTCGAATTGGCGGTGAGCAGCTGCCAAAGCGTCGTCACACCATAGAACAGGCCGGCTTCGTCCGAGGCCGCAATGCGGATGCCGTCGTTCGTTATCTCCAGCAAATAGGCTTCGCGCACCCCGCGCGCGTCGATCGCGGCGAGTGTTTCTGCGAATGCTGCACTGTCCTCCAGCTCGAGGCGGAGCGCACCCGGCCCATCGGTGAGCGACAACGACAGGCCCGCCTGCTCGTTGATCAGCCCGATCATCCACTCGAGTGTCGCATGCATGTCGGTATTGGCGACGCCCGAGATTCTTGAGTCCGCAGCAAGCCGGTAAACGCCCTCGCCATACTGGACATGCAGTGGCACCGGGATCAGAGCAGGCAATTCCACGTCGAGGGGCTCCGCCCGATCCGGGCCGCAGGCCGCCAGCGACAGCGCTGTACAGGCCGCGACCAGGCAACGCATAATCGGGTTCGCCCCGCTACGAACAGCGTTCAACATGACAATGTCACCCCCCTCGATCAAAGAATGCAACCGCGCACTCGAATCCGGCGCTGCGGAGGAAGCACTGAGGCTCGCGATCGAGCTCCTGCATCGTAACAAAAATGACATTGACGCTCTCACTGTCTGCTATAGGGCATACCGCCTCAAGAAAGACCTTGCGAATTCCGCCAGCGTCCTCGAGGTGATCCTGAATGTCGACCCGTTGATCGACTGGGCGGCCGCCGAGCTGGGTAACCTGTACTTCCTGTCGGGCCGCATTGACAAAGCCGAAGCCGTATTGCGAAGGGCCGTCGAATTGCACCCCGACAGTGCCGCCGCAAACGCCCACTTGGGCAAGGTATTCTCGGAACTCAACCGGCTGTCGGCCGGCGAATGGCACTTTCGCCGCGCGCTCGATGTCGGGGGTCCGGACTGTGACACGCTGACTGATCTCGCGCTCAACCTGACCCGGCAGGAACGGGCCGACGAAGCCGGTGAACTGTACCGGCAAGCTCATGAGCTGGAGCCCGCGAATATCCACACCATCGCGTACTGGGCAAAGCTGCACGAAGTCCGCGGCGAAATCGATGAGGCTAAGGCCCTGCTCGACAAGGCGATGGCCGTGCAACCCGGCAGTGTGGATTTGCTCGTAGCGACCCTTCAGGCGCGAGCCGGCGACAACGAAGGTGCACTCGCGACGATCGACCGGGGCCGCAAGCTTAACGGTGATGCTCTGCTGGAACGCGGTCTCATCAAGGACCGCATCGGAGATTTTGATGGTGCCTGGGAAGACTTCGTGGAGGCGAAGCGATCGCTGGCGATTGAGGCTGGCGGACTCCGCTATGATGCCGGCGCCGTGGAGAAATTCTTCGGCGAGCTGAGGGAGACTTTTGACAGCAACACGATGCGCCTGTTGCCCAAGGCGGCCCACCGGGCGGGAACAGCGCAGCCGCTTTTCATCGTCGGCGCGCCGCGCTCCGGTACGACACTCGTCGAACGTATTCTTGCGTCTCACCCTTCGATCGCGGCGGGTGGCGAACTGCCGTTTATCCAGGATATGCGGGTTTTTTCCGAAAAACTGTTGCCGGAAGCGGGGTTTCCGAAGAACCTCGCAGCGGCCTGCGTCGCCGACCGGCGTCATGTCGTCACACTGTTTCGCGACTTCTACCTTGCACAAAGGGACGAGCGCTTCGAGCCCGCGTGCGGAACCGAGTTCGTGACGGACAAGATGCCGTTTAACGAGATGTACCTGCCGCTGATCCGCCTGGCCTTTCCCGAGTGCCCGGTCGTCCACGTGTCGCGGCACCGCCTCGACGTCGCGATATCCATGTTTTCGAACAAACTCAATCACGGGTTTCACTGTGCTTACAGGATCAAAGACATACTTCATCACCTAAATGCCGTGGCTGAGTTGCACGAGCAATACCGACAGCAATTCGACACGCGGGAATTCGTAGTGCACTACGAGAAGCTCGCGAGTGAACCCGAATCCACCGTGCGCGAACTCCTCGATTACATCGGGCTGCCATTCGAAGAGCGCTGCCTCAGGTTCCACGAGGAGCGGCGTTTCGTTGCGACGCCGAGTTACCGCCAGGTTGACTCGAAGATTAGCAACCGCTCGGTCGGACGGCACCGCAACTACCAGCGCCAGTTCGACAAGATCCTGCCTCCCGAATGACGAGGCTGGCGGCCGGATCGACCTGCCGCCAGCCTGTCGGACCGAGCAACTCACGCCCGGACGGGGGAAGTGTCAGTAATTAAACCGTACGCCGAACCAATAAGTACGGCCATTGTCATAAACGGCGCGCGGTCGGGTGGACGTGCCGGCGAACTGACGGATCTCTTCGTTCGTCAGGTTTACGCCGTCGAACGTCACCATCCAGTTATCGTTGAAACGATATTGGAGAGAGGTATCGAGCGACATCAGTTCATCCTGATCGAGCTGCGTGCTTCGGTCGAACGTGACGAAGAACTCGGACCGATACGAATACATCAGGCGGGCACTCACCTTCTCGTTCTCATAGAAACCGCTGACGTTGAACTGATGTTCCGAGTGTCCAGGCAGCGGATCGCCATTGTCCGCCTCTGCGTCAACGTATGTGTAATTGCCCTGCACGCCGAAGCCGTTGTCCCACTGCCAGACGCCTGCCGCCTCGAAGCCTATCGAGGTACCGCCGCCACCATTGCTTCTCTGATTGATGACGAACGGGCAGTTCCAGCGATCCGCGGCGCCTCCGGGGGTGCAGGCCGCATTGGGCGGTGTCGCAGCCACGATCTGCAGGATTTGATCCGACGGGCTGTCCGTGATGAATGACTCAATGTCCTTGTAGAAGACTGCAAAGGACGCAGCGGACTGCGTATCGGCGTACCACTCGACAGCCACTTCCGCCTGATTGGCGCGATACGGATCGAGGTCCGGATTGCCGCTCGTGCCGCTCAGCGCGCCCGGATTCAGGCTCGCTCTCGGGGTGATGTCCGTGAAGTCGGGCCGCGTCATCACGCTAGCCGCTGCAAACCGGTAAAGCAGGTTATCGTTTTGCTCGTAAACGAGGTTGACGCTCGGAAGTACATCGTCGTAAGTGCGGTTCGCCGTGACGGGATCGTAATTACCGAAAGCGTTCTCGACCTGGCCGGTCGGGCTCGACACGTTGCCGCGCGACGTCTGGTCGGTCTCGACGTAGCGTATGCCGAAGTTGCCGCGCCACTTATCCGTCGAAATGTTCGCCATTACGTAACCACCCAGCGTGTCTTCTTCCACCGAGAAACTTTGCTGCGGGTATAGGATGCGTGCTGTGTTGGACAGGTTATCGAACAACAGGCCACGTGTGGCGCCACGATCGATTTGCCAATATTCGGTTAGCGTGCCCGGTGACGCGACCTCGCTCAGGAAATTCGGCGGAGTCAACGCACCCGCGAAAGCGCTGGCCGGCGTCGTGTTGATCGGCACATGAAATCCGCCATAGGTCGTCGCATTGAATACCAGATCACGTTCATGGGCGGTTGTCTTGATGCCGAAGTCGATCGAGCTGAGCCAGCCGGAGTTCTCGATTTCGTAGCGTCCGTCGATGTAGGCATAGTCTTCGGAATCATCGTTCAGGATCTGGTGCAAGGAGCTAAAGATGAAGATCATGTCCGACGGGGCGGCCGGATCGATGTTGGTGAAGGTTACCTGCGGTGCCGAACCGCGCAGATCATAGTCGTAGGCTGCGGGCGCGCCGAACTCGACAAAGGGCTGGTCGTCCGTGTTGCCGGAAGCGTCCGTTGTACCGAGGCGAAGGGTGCCCGACCAGCGGTCGTTGAACGTGATGTCAGTCAGCAGGTCGATGTTGCTAGATTCCGCTGTCGCATCGCGCTGGATCGCATCGTAGACAGCGCCGAAGTCGGACGTACCGCCGTTGAGCGACGCGACAGTGCCGGCGACCGCGGTGCCGTCGACGACAGTCACGTTCGTCAGCGTGCCACCGTTGCCTATTGCGCGGTTACCCCATGTCAGGAAATTCTGGTTGATGTTGTCGGCCGAAAACTCCGAGTAAAGCCCGGTCAGGTTGAACTCGACCTTATCGCTCGGACGGAACTGTATGGCGATGTTACCGCCGGTGCGGACGCGCTCCTGCTCGAACAGGGCCGAACCGATCAGCGTCGGGTAAAGCACTTCGCCCGTACCGGCGCCGAGATCGATTGTGTCATAACCGAGAACCTCGACACCGTCACGCCGAATGTTGCGCTGTTGCCGGACAACGGCGCCCAGAATACCGAAGGTCTCGTCATCGTTCTTCCAGCTTACCAGACCGGAGAACTGCGGATCGCTTTCTTCGGCAAGGTCCGTGTAAATCATTTCAGCGGCCGCGTATGCTTTGAACGCATCGAGATCGAGTGGGTTGCGCGTTTTGACGTTTACGGTACCGCCGATACCACCTTCTTCAACGTTCGCCTGTGAACTCTTGAGAACCTCGACCTGACCGATGATGTCAGACGGAAGCATCAGGTAGTTGAAGCTGCGCGTCGTATTCAGCTGGTCAAGAATGAACCAATCCGCCGTCGCGAGAGCGTGCCCGTTCAACAACGTGCGGGTCAGGTTTGGCGCGGTGCCACGAATGCTGATGCGCTCTCCCTCTCCGAATTCCTTATTGAGGACAACGCCCGGCACTCGCTGGATCGCTTCCGCGAGATTCTTGTCCGGGAATTTGCCTACGTCTTCCGCCGAAACGACGTCGATGACCGAGTCTGACATGCGTTTTGCCGTGATCGAGTCGGCAATGCTGCGCCGGATACCCATAACGACGATTTCTTCTATCGGCTCACCACTATCCGCGGTGTCCTGGGTTTGCTGCGCGAACGCCGCATCGTTGGGCGCGTAAAGCGCTATGGCTATAGCTGTTCCGAGTGCCGTAGATCTCTTAAGATTCATACTTCTCACCTCTGGTGTCTGGTTCCCCGTTTCTACGCCCGCCCCAGCCTCGACTGGTGCGGACCAGTTTTGCGATAATATAATACCAATCTAGCCCAATTACCAGCCTTCGACATTAAATCAGCACACTTATCTGTAAGTCTTTGTATTAATTGCTATATCTTAAAAATTTAGGATTTTTCTTGGTAGCATAGTGGTATTATTGGTTATATATTGGTTATATTATCGTTTCTCTCCTGTAAAGGGACATGGTTAGCCAGTGAGCAAACTCGCAGCACGAATAACGAAGTTGGACCCGGACAGGCAACAACCGCTGTACCGCCAGATTCAGGCGATCATTCGTGATGCAGTAGCGGACCGCACGCTCCGTCCCGACGACGCGCTGCCACCCGAGAGGGAGCTGGCAGCCGATTTCGGCGTATCCCGAATAACGATTCGCAAGGCGATCGAAGGACTCGTCAAAGAAGGGGTGCTCGACACCCACCACGGGTCCGGGACGTTCATCCGGTCCCGCGTCGAGAAAAACTTCGCGCAGCTCACCTCGTTTTCCGAGGAAATGAGCGCGAGAGGCTTGACGGCAAGCAGCCGCTGGATCTCGCGCTCCGAGGGTACGGTAAGTCCCGAAGAATCGCTGACGCTACGTGCGAGCCCCGGCACCAAAGTGTATCGATTCAGCCGCGTCCGGCTGGCCGACGATGCGCCGATGGCGATCGAGTATGCAACCGTGCTCGCCAGCTGCCTTGCGTCGCTCGACGCCGTCGACAAATCGCTTTACGCCGCACTGTGTGATACCGACAATCAGCCGGTACGCGCGTTGCAGCGTCTCAGCGCGCTTCTCCTGAACGAGGAACAGGCAGCCCTGCTCGGTGCAATTGCGGGTGACGCGGGCTTGCTCGTCGAGCGCGTAGCCTTCAACGAGAGCGGGACGGCAATCGAGTTCACGCAATCCTATTACCGCGGCGATACCTTCGACTTCGTCGCCGAGCTCAGCACGGATTAAGCGACTATGCCGGAAGTCCGAGACATGACGATGATGCAAAAGGAGGCCGCGGAAGCGGCAGACGTCGTACAGTCCCAGCTAGACCAAAATGGGCCTATTGTCGAACGCATCGGCTCTCGGCTCCGCGAAATCAAGCCCCGGCTGATCGTCACCTGCGCCCGCGGCAGCTCCGACCATGCTGCGACTTTTGGCAAGTACTTACTTGAGAACAACACCGGTCTTTTCGCAGCATCCGCGGCTCCGTCGATCCATTCAGTCTATGAGCGGGACATGCACTTCGACAATACGCTCTGCGTATTCATTTCTCAGTCCGGCGCGAGTCCTGACCTGCTCGCAGCGGCCGAGGCAGCCAGGCTTGGCGGCGCATTTGTGATCGCGCTGGTGAACGTGGACGACTCCCCGCTGGCGTCGCTGGCGCACGAAGTCTTGCCGCTGCGTGCCGGTGACGAAATAAGCATTGCGGCAACCAAGTCTTTTATCGCGTCGCTGGCTGCACTCGTGCACCTCGCAAGCGGCTGGTGTGCCGACGAGAAACTGGAGAGGGAATTGCGAGGAGCGCCTGCCCTCCTTCACGAAGCGTGGAACTGTGACTGGTCCGAAGCGGTGGAATCCATCGCGTGTTGCCGCGACCTGTATGTCCTGGGGCGTGGTATCGGTCTCGGTATCGCTCAGGAATCGGCACTCAAGTTCAAGGAAGTCTGCGGGCTGCACGCCGAAGCGTTCAGCGCAGCGGAGGTATTGCATGGCCCGATCGCTATCGCGGGCGATAATTTCCCGATGCTCGTATACGCGCAGAATGACAAGACGCGGCCCGGGATCGACGCCCTTCTCGAAACACTGGCAGACAGGGGCATTAAACTGATAATCGCCGGTGCCACAAAGGACGGCGCGATCAATCTGCCGACGCCGGCGAGCCACCCGGCGATAGAGCCGATGCTGCGGATACAGAGTTTCTACCGCATGGCCAACGAGCTGTCGATCAGACTCGGGCGAAATCCCGATACGCCACCGCATCTGAAAAAAGTCACCGCTACGGTTTAATCGAAATGACGACTCTCGCTTTCAGGAATTGCCGAGTACTGGCCCGAAACAGACTTTGCGAAGGACTTGCTGTCGTCGTTCATGATGGCCAGATTGAGGAAATCTGCCCGGAGGATCAGCTTCCCCGGAACGGAATTGACGTTCGCGACCTGGGTGGCATGCTCCTGCTGCCCGGATTTATCGACGTCCAGGTTAACGGTGGCGGCGGCATCTTGTTCAACGAGCATACCGATGTCGGCGGCATAAGATCGATCGCTGAGGCACATTACCAGTACGGCACGACCGGCTTCCTACCGACGCTCATCAGCGACGAACTCGACGTAGTAGAACGCGCTCTTCGAGCAAGCGAGCGGGCAATCGACGAAGGTATCCCCGGCGTACTCGGCGTGCACATCGAGGGGCCTTTTCTTAACCCAGAGCGCCGCGGCGTGCACGACCAGAACAAGCTTCGCCGACTAACCGCGGAGACGGTAGCCTCGCTGAAACCGCTCCATAACGGCAAGACGGTGCTCACTCTGGCCCCGGAAGCCGTGGATCGCGATGCTGTCGCTGACCTGGTCAGCAGCGGCTTCATTGTCTGTGCCGGTCACAGCGACGCGTCCTACGACGAGACAATTCTCGCGCTGGAGCGCGGGCTCCGTGGCTTTACACATCTGTTCAATGCTATGTCGCAGCTAGGAGCGCGCGAGCCCGGCATGGTGGGAGCAGCGCTGGACGACCGCGACAGCTGGTGCGGTCTTATTGCCGATTTTCACCATGTGAATCCTGCCACGCTGAGGATCGCCCACCGATGTAAAGGGGCGGATAAGCTCATGCTGGTCACCGACGCTATGCCACCAGTCGGATCTGACATGAATCAATTCCGTCTGCTCGACAAGATCGTGGAGGTCTCGGATGGCGTATGCCGCGACCAGAACGGGACGCTCGCGGGCACAGCACTGGATATGGCAACGGCTGTTCGCAACATGATGAACGCCACCGGGGTCGCGGTTCCGGAGGCGGTCAACATGGCCAGCACGAGTCCTGCCGCATTCCTGCGACTTGGCGAACGAGTCGGCACCATTGACGTTGGGAAGCGCGCCAATTTCGTCGTCGCAGACGATGACCTCCGGGTAGCCATGACGTGGATCGACGGCAAAGTTGTATTCGAGGCCTAAAGTCTGGCTATGGGGCGAGTCCTGAGCGGACAATGCTCTGTGGCCATTCTAGCCAACTTCCGTGGATTTACCTCAATAGCCGTCGTTCTAGAATAGCCTGAAAACTCCGCCGACCATCCACGATCAACAGAATGAAAACCTCGCGACCGACCACCTCGTAGATGATCCTGTAGGGCTTAAAGTGGACCTCTCGAAAGGTCTTGATACCTAATGAACTCAATTCGGGGAGAAAGTGTCCTCGCTCAGGATGCTGCTCGAGCCGTTCGCAGACTGTTATCAACCTTTCGAGCACATAATTGGCGCGCTCGACCGAATCGTGTTGGGCGATGTAATCGACTAACTCGGCCAGATCCTCCTCGGCCTCTCGTACGATCCTGACACGAGATTTGGTCACGCTTGCGGCTTGGCCAACTCTGCCCGCAGCTCTTTTAACGCTTTCCTGAATGGCCGTGATCTGGACTCTTCGATGCTGCGCTTGCCCTGCGCCAGCAGCTTGAGCAATGCCAATGTTTCCTGGGTCTGCTCGTACGTCGCAATGTCCTGAACGATTGCACGTGCCTCTCCGTTTTGCGTGATGATGACCGTTTCGCGGTTTTCGTTGACATCACGGATGACGTCAGCCGTATGGGTCTTCAGAAAACTAATTGGTTTGATTGACTCGCTTGGTTTCATCGCAATGACTCCGCTTTCTCTGTTTAATAGTACTAAATTCAGTCCTAATTTAGTACCAACGAATTCACACAAAAAGAGCAGATTTGGAGGCGCCCGGAGCACCTGATACAGGCATGCGATCGTCACCGGTGGCGCTGGAGCACGTGACCCGCCGAGGGTCCCGTAATGCCAAAACATGGAATGTTGCCGCAGAGACTCTGGCCTTTCAGCCGCCATGTTCTGCCCTTCTTCCCGTGCCGCTAACTCGCGCGCGGCGTCATCTCCGATTTTCACCTCAGGCGGACTAACCGATTTGTAACCAATCGCTCTGCCAACCGCTATAAGTCTATAACCATCTCCGGAATCCACTGTTATGCACACTACATTCTTCAGGAAGGGCCTAATAGCCGTTGTTGCCGTGTTTTTCACGTCGGTGGCGTGCGCAGAAGCGCCGCACGGCAGCTATGAGGCACTGTTTCAGTCTGCGATCAAAGCGATCACCTGGGATTTCCACGGGGACTGGGCTTTTACGGTAACGTCGTCGGGTAGTGATGGCGATCGCGTGGGCCGGTTCGATCCGAGACGGCCGCAAGACGAACGCTGGACATTGCTAATGATAGACGGTCGTCCGCCGACGGATAAGGAGTCGGCCGAATACGCCAAGAATAACCATCATTTCGGCGACGGCGATGGTGATGGCGACAACGGTGACGACAGCGCGATCGATATGGTCGAGCCCGGAACCCTGCGACTCGTCGAAGAAACCGATGACTACTGGCTGCTGAGCTTCGTACCGACAGATGACGACGACGACGACGATGTCGGACGCAAGGTCCTCGAAAGCATGCAGGGTACCGTCAAGATCATCAAAGACGGCGAGTATCTCGCCTACATCGATATTCATAACGAAAAACCGATCCGGCCGAAGCTCGGCGTCAAGATGAAAAAGTTCCTGATGCACATGAGCTTCGGCCCAATAGCCGACAATGGCCCAGTTGTCATGCGTTCGATGGATTTCGCTATCAAGCTGAGTGCGTTTGTGCTGGTGCGAGTCAACGAGGCCGAGTCACTGGCGTTCTCGGATTTCGAGTACGCGCGCGAGATACTCTAGTCCGCTTGGCGGAGAGGGTGGGATGGCCGGTTGACGCGATGCATCCTGCATCTCGCCCTTCGGGCGTCTCTGCGTCGCTGCTCGGCTCGAACAGGGTCCGAAAGCCCATACCGCCGATCCTTTCTTGACTCGCTGGGGTGGAGCAAGTCCTGCGCGGAGGATGCTCCGTGGCCATTCCGGCCTTTTTCCTTGTTATGTGGGAAATCTACAGGGAATTCTTCAGCTATAACGCCTGCTCAGCGCATGAGTCTGTCACTTTCTCCGTGATTTCTAGGGCTTGAGACCACAACGTGAAAATTGGGCATTTCGGAAACAGGGAATATCAGGGAAAACTTCGGACGGCACCCGAATTCGTTGATGAGTCAAAAATCACTAAAGACTTTTTCAACAGCTCCAGATTCGGATGAGGCCCATGCCGCGCTCGCTACCGCACACGCTTTGGCACCGTCAATGACATTCGGACTGGGTTCGCGGTCGTTGTCGAGGTGGTCCTGAAAATATGGTTCGACGACGTCGTACAACCCGCGTACCTGGGCGGGAACGCCGTTCTTGAATTTCAAATTCAGGAAGAAGTTATTCTTCAGCGGGTAGGCCTCGGTCAACAGCCCCTTGCTGGGTACTGACAAGTTAACTTTTCGTCTCGTGCCAATTTCCATTTATGTACGACTTATGTGGCAGCCACACATTTCCAAGACACAAAGGCGCGCTAACCGGATCGTCTCATAACTGATCCTAATACCACGCTCGGCCATAAGGTCCTCGATGTCGCGGCTGCTCAGATTGAAGCGATGATAGAGCCAGACAACATGCTGAATTATCTCAGGTGGGAATCAATGGCGTTTGTATAGCGATGATCGTTTACTCATCACGCAATGTCACTCAGGTACTGTTAAGTTGTCAGTACCGTCGTCCGCTACGAGGGCTCCTCGCTGACTCGCGATTGCTCCGCTGCCGGAATCGTGTCTCAATGCGGCGGTTAGACCCAGCGCTCACAACTGCAGGCCACAGCCTGCAAACGCTTCCCGGATCGCGGCTTTCTCGGCATCCGAGAGTTCCAGCATTGGCGGTCGCACGCTACCGCCGACCTGCCCGAGCAATTCCTGCCAGTACTTGCCGAATGCCTGCGGCTTGTCCGCCGGCTTCGAGCGCGCCATCGCCTCGCGCACGGGATCAAGGCTGTCGCGCACGCGCCGCGCCTCCCCGAACTCTCCCGCAAACGCGAGTCGCGTGTACTCGTCCATGCGCTTGTCGTTCTTCGTCTGCAAGTGATACGGCGGCGATGAGCAGAGATAGAGTTGCCACCCGAGTTCCTCGATATTGTCGAGCCAGTCGTCCTCCAGTGACGTAGACACCTGGATCTTGTCTCCGACCATGTGCGTGAGCTTCACGTACATTTCGCGCGGAACCGAATACTTGATGGCCACGATGTTCGGCAGCTCCGCAATGCGCGCGCACTCCTCCGGCTGCATCAGGTAACCCGAATCCGGGTGGCTCCACATGGCGATGCCAATATCGAGGCGGTCGCAGAGCGCCTTGTAATACTGATACAGGACTTCCCCGCGATCGTGCACGAAGCTCAGGACCGGCGCATGAACCACGATATAGTCAGCCCCGCAGTCCTGGGCATGCTTGGCAAGCTCATGAACCGTGTCGAAGTTCTGGTCCGAGGCCGACACAATCACGCCGGCATCGCCGTCGCATTCCTCGACCGCGATCTCGAAGTTGCGTTTGCGTTCATCGAGGCTCATCGAGAAAAACTCGCCCTGCTTGCCGGCGATAAACAGCCCCTTAATATCGAGGTCGTCGATCCAGTGACGAATGTTTGCGCGCAGGCCGGCTTCATTTAGGGACAGGTCTTCGTTGAACGGATTCAGTGCGGCCGCCCAGATGCCGCGCATGTTTGCGCGGGCATGGTCTTTGGCGTCGAGTTTCGAGTATTTGGTAGCCATTGGCGAAATATACTTATAATCGGTTGCATGAGCACCTATCCGGACCTGCATCTCTATATCAATGGCGAATGGCGCAAGACCGCCCGCGACCTTCCAGTGATCAACCCGGCAACGGAAGAGGAGATCGGCCGCCTCCCGCATGCGGAGAAGAGCGACCTCGACGATGCGCTTGAAGCCGCCGAAGCAGGGTTCAGGGTCTGGAGCCAGACGCCTCCTGTCGAGCGAGCAAGTGTCCTGGTGAACGCCGCGGCATTGATGCGTAAGCGCCAGGAGGAGATCGGCACCGCCATCACGCAGGAACATGGCAAGCCGATAACCCAGGCCCGGCTCGAGGTGATTCGCGGTTGCGAATTCTTCGAGTGGGATGCGGGCGAAGCTACTCGAACGTACGGCCGCGTCATACCGAGCGGCCCCGGAGTCCGCCACGTTGTGCACCACCAGCCGATCGGTGTCGTCGCTGCTTTCTCACCGTGGAACTTCCCGATGAGTCAGCCCTGCCGCAAGGTCGCGGGCGCCATCGCCGCCGGATGTTCGGTAATTCTGAAAGCCTCCGAGGAGACACCAGCGGGCGCGCTCCACATCGCGAGAGCGCTTCACGACGCCGGACTCCCCCCTGGCGTGCTCAACCTCGTGTTCGGCGAACCGGCGGAGATTTCCGAACACCTGATCAAACAAGATCCCGTCCGCCTGGTCGCTTTCACGGGCTCGACCGCAGTTGGCCGGCATCTCACAATGCTCGCGGCACAACACATGACACCCGTCCTCATGGAACTGGGCGGCCACGCGCCAGTCATCGTTTGTGAAGATACTGATGTCGAAACTGCCGCGATCAGCGGCGCGATTCGGAAAATGCGCAACGCGGGGCAGGTCTGCACGTCGCCGACGCGTTTCTTCGTACACGAGAGCATCTTTGAGCAGTACGCGGATGCTTTCGTCAGCCGGGCGGCGGAGACAATCGTTGGCAACGGTTTCGAGCCAAACGTAGAGATGGGCCCGCTTGCCAATGACCGCAGGGTCGCGGCGCTCACGGAGCTGGTCGATGACGCGCGCGACCAGGGTGCCGAGGTCAGGACCGGGGGCAGCAGGCTGGGTGACAAAGGGTATTTCTTCGAGCCAACCGTGCTGGTCAACGTACCAGACAGCGCGCGTGTCATGCAGGAAGAACCGTTCGGGCCGTTGGCGATGATCAATCCGGTCGCCAGCCTGGATGAAGCCATCGAAAAAGCGAACTCCGTGCCCTACGGCCTGGCCGCCTATGGTTTCACCAACCGCGCTGACTACGTAGACCGCATGATCGAAGGCATCGAGGCTGGAAATGTGTCGATCAACACGCTCGAGGCGTCGCTGCCCGAGACACCGTTCGGCGGCGTCAAGCACAGCGGCTACGGCCGTGAAGGCGGCACCGAGGGTCTACACAACTACATGATCACGAAGAACGTCTCGCACAGCCTGACGATTGTCTAGCCGAAAGCCTCCGAGGCTAGCTCTAACAGCTGCTGCATGACGTAGGGCTCGTCCCAGTCATCCTCGATGCCGGGCAGCGCCATGATCCGCTCCATCACCTTGTTTTGCTCGTCCCCTACGCGCAGCGCCTCCGCGTAAGGCACTTCAGGTGAGAAGGTCACCATCGAATAGAGCGGCGTCCACAATTGCGGATGCAGGTCACTGAACTTCGCCTCGATCTTTTTGCGCAGCTGGAACATCGGGTCGCCGGACAGATCGCTCATCTCGACGAAATTCCGTTTCGAGAGTTCGGCAATAGCGTCGCCATTCGGCTTGCGCGCGTTCTCATAGGCCGGGAAGATCGCATCCCAGTCGTGCTTGTGCGACGCGATCAGTCGATTCAGCTCTGCGCAATCCTCGAAGCCGCAGTTCATTCCCTGTCCGTAGAACGGCACGATTGCATGAGCGGCGTCGCCGATCAGTCCGACCTTGCGATTGAACGACCACGGAAACACCTGCACGAGGAACAATGGCGCCGCGGTCTTCTCCATGAAGACGTCGACCGGGTTTTCCAGGTAGTCCATCGCGTCGGCAAAGTTCGACTCGAAGAAAGCCTGCACTGCGGATCGCTCCTGCAACGACTCGAACGACAGGCTTCCCGAGTAGTTCAGGAACAGCGTGCACGTGAACGTGCCGTCGGGATTCGGTAGCGCAATTAGCATGAAGTCCTTGCGCGGCCAGATATGCAGGGCGTTCTTCTCCAGCTTGTGTGTACCGTCCGGGTTTGCCGGGATGTTCAACTCGATGTAGCTCTGCGGCATGTACGTCTGGCTATAACTGAACCTCGGCACGTTGTGGGCAAGGCGCCGAACCTTCGAATGCGCACCATCGGCGCCGAACAGGTAGTCGGCCTCGACCGTAATTTCCTGGTCCCGCTTGACCTCGAAAACAGTGCCTGCCGTTTCGAAGTCGACGTCGACCAGCCAATGCTCGAAATGGGTCGTGATGTTCGCTTCCGCATCCGCGATGTCGAGCAACTGCTCGTTGATGCCGCCGCGCGAGACCGACCAGATCGCGTCGCCTTGCTTGCCGTAGGGCAAACGGCTGAGCTCACCGTCGACGCCGTGAATGGCACGGTGATACATCGGGATCGCTTCCGCCTTTGCATCCGAGCCGACCCCAATCTGTTCGAGTGACGTCCAGCCGCGATCGGACAAGGCGATGTTGATCGATTTGCCCTGGTAGATGCTGGTCACGCGGGAGTCCGGTCGTCCCTCGTAGAGGCCGACCTCGTAGCCATGCCTCCCGAGCAGGATCGCGAGCAGCGAACCGACCGGGCCGCCGCCTGCTACTGTGAACTTGCCTCGAGTCATCGCCGGCCGCCTCTACGCCAGTAGCTCGCGCATCACCCTGCCGAACGTGAACACGTCCTCGAAGGAGTTGTAGAGCGGTGCCGGCGCAATGCGAATGATGCAAGGTTCTCGAAAGTCGGCAATGATGCCGGCCGCGATCATGGCGTCACACAACTCGCGCCCGCGCCCGGCGACGTCGATCGATATCTGGCAGCCGCGCTGTTCCGGGTCGCGCGGTGTAATGATGCTGATGTCGTCATCCGGGAACTCCTCCGCCAGCTGGTCCACGGTGTACTCGAGGTAGCCGGTCAGCTTCTCGCTTTTCTCGCGCAGCGCGCGCATACCGACTTCGGCAAATATGTCGAGTGATGCCTTCATCGCCGACATGCCGAGAATCGGCGCGTTGCTCAGTTGCCAGCCTTCGGCACCTTCCATCGGCTCGAAGCCGTTCTGCATCTGGAAGCGCGTCTTCTTGTTATGTCCCCACCAGCCGCCAAAGCGTGGCAGATCGAAACGCTTGCCATGACGCTCGTGGACGAAGATCGCCCCGACGTTGCCGGGACTCGAGTTGAGGTACTTGTAGGAACACCATGCCGCAAAGTCGACGTCCCACTCATGCAGCGACAACGGCACATTGCCCGCCGCGTGGGCAAGATCGTACCCGGCGATCGCGCCGACCGCGTGTGCCGCTGCAGTCAGGCGCGGCATGTCGAATAGCTGGCCCGTGAAAAAATTGACACCGCCGAAAAACACGAGCGCGAGCTCGTCGGCGTTGGCACGAATGGCCTCGAGGATGTCCTCCTCGCGGATCAGCCTCTCGCCTTCCCGGGGCGCCACTTCGATGATTGCATCGTCGGGATCGAAACCATGGAACTGCGTCTGCGTTTCCAGCAGGTAGCGATCTGACGGAAACATCTTCGCTTCAGAGATGATCTTGTAGCGCTTTTGCGTGGGGCGATAGAAAGACACGAACAGGAGATGGATGTTGGTCGTCAGCGAGTTCATGCAAACGACCTCGGACTCCTTCGCGCCGACGAGCTGAGCCATCGGCGGCGTCAGGAGTTCGTGGTAGCTGTACCACGGGTTCGTCGAATGAAAATGTCCTTCGACGCCGTACTTCGCCCACTCTTCCAATTCGAGTTCGACGGCAGCCCGAACGGCCTTCGGCTGCAACCCGAGCGAATGACCCGTGAAATACACGAGCTCGCGCGTACCGAGCGACGGGAAATGGAAGCGCTCGCGATATGCCCTGAGTGGGTCCGCCTCGTCCTGTGCCCGGGCGAACTCGAGTGTCGGTTCGAACTGCATCGCGCCCATTAATCCTGCGCCGGGATGGAGACCCAGCCCTCAGGCACTTCCTTGCCCGGGTGCATAGCCCCGCAGTCGGGACAGGTGCGCGCTTCGTCGTCGGCGTAGAACGCCTGGTACAGCGGCGGCAGGTCGTCAACGATAGATTTCAATAGCACCTCGACACGGTGCACGAGGCTGCCGCACTCGAAGCAGTACCATTCAAAGGCATCTTTCTCGCCGGGCGGCCGTTTGGGCTCGATCACGAGTCCGACGCTACCTTCCATCGGGCGCTGCGGCGAGTGTCGGACATGTGCAGGCAACATGAAAATTTCGCCTTCGCGAATGACGACGTCGTAGAACTCGTCCTGGTCGAAGACCTTGAGCACCATGTCGCCCTCGAGCTGGTAGAAGAACTCTTCGACCGGATCGTCGTGATAATCGGTGCGCCGGTTCGGACCGCCAACGACGAAAGCCATGATGTCGGCGTTTTCCCAGATTTGCTTGTTGCCCACCGGGGGTTTCAGGAGATGCCGGTGTTCGTCGATCCATTGCTGGAAGTTGAATGCAGCCAGTTTCGTCATCGTCGCTTGGTCCTCGCCAGGGCTGTTCCCGAGAGACGCCAGTTTATCTCAGATGACGATCGGTGACGTGGGGTTTAGTATCTCGCGCACCACGCTCATCGCCGTAATCGCGGATGATCGCGGATTATCCGGCAATGATTTTCCTTCGATACGAAACTCGAAGCGACCGAAGTCGCCCTCGGCCACGATCTCGTGCACGTTGCGCTCGATGCCGGGATCGGCAATGAGCTCGACTCTCGTGTCGTCGAAACCGAGACCGGCCAGTGCAACGGATGCCGCCACGTTCGCATTCTTCGGATACTCGAGCGCGGCGTCGCGGGCGCTGCCACTGAAGTGCACGGTCGCTTCCGATAACGCATCGAGATCGAGCTTCGATTCGGCAGGAGAACCTCGCCAGCCCTGCGGCGGTTTTCGACCTCGATAGGTCACCCGCATGAGCGTACCGGTGCTGCTCGCAGCGAGTGCGTCGAGCGCCCCGATAGCGCCGGATACCAAGCGCAGCTGGGAACCGCCGCGGCGCGCCGCCGCGGCCAGCCGCTCATACAGGTCGGCATCGGCCAGTGCACCGGAGGAAACCGACACAAGATCGGTACCGCTGGAAAGAATCGCCTCGCCGTGCTGTCGCAACGCCGGGTGACCCGCGCAGTCGGCTGCAAGATCGACGTTGGCAGACACGCTGTCAAAATCGTAAGCGATCTGGACATCCGAACCGAACATGTCGCGCGCACGCGCGTCGGTGCCCGGTTCGACTATTGCGGCGGCAACCGCAACGTCATCGTGATCCGCGAGGTAACGAACGACCGCTTCGCCAATAGCCCCGCACCCAATAACGGTAATCAACTTCATCGTTCAGAACGTCCCCGGGTACAGGCCGCCGTCGATCAGGAAGTTCTGGGCCGTCACGTACCCGGCATGTGCGCTGCAAAGAAACGCGCAAGCGGCACCGAATTCGTCGGGGTCGCCAGGTCGGCCAGTCGGCGTCCCGGCAAACGTCGCTGCGAAGAATTCGTCCGGGTCCTCGCCCGCCTCTGCGGCACGCTTCGCGAAGAGTGACTTCAGGCGGTCCGTCGCGAAATAACCTGGCAGCAGGTTGTTGATCGTGACGTTGTGCTTCGCGGGCTCTCTGGCGATACCGGCAACGAAGCCGGTCAGTCCGGAACGTGCCCCGTTTGAGAGGCCGAGTTCTTCCACCGGCAGTTTCACCGCGACGCTCGTAATATTGACGATGCGCCCGAACTCCCGCTCGACCATGCCGTCGAGACTGCGGCGAATCATGTCGATCGCGCTGTACATATTGGCATTGACGGCATCGAACCAGTCGTTCTGTCGCCAGTCACGGAAGTCGCCGGGCGGCGGCCCGCCGGCATTATTGACGAGAATGTCGGGCTCCGGGCATGCGGCAAACAGGGCTTCACGCCCCTCCTCCGTTGTGACATCCGCCGTTATCGCGCGAACATCGCCAGGTCCGACGGCCCTCAATTCGTCTGCTGTCGCGAGCAAGTCCGCCTCGGTGCGCGCCGACACGACTACGTTGACGCCCTCTTTGACCAGCGCGAGCGCGCAAGCCTTACCGAGTCCTTTGCTGGATCCGCAGACGATCGCCTGCCTGCCTTTGATTCCAAGGTCCATTTCGCGACTCCCGATTGATACGTTCGCCGATTATGAACAATTGAGGCGACTGACACCCTATTTTAAATAGGGTGCCAGTCACCTTATTTCGGTCAGGCGGCGACCTCGGTCATCTTGGAGCGACCCACGTCGAGCATGCGCTGGACGGCGGCGCGCGCGCGGTCGGCGATCGCCGGGTCGATCTCTACGGCCGGACTCAATGTCTCGAGCGACGACTGGATATTTGCCAGCGAGATTTTTTTCATGTGCGGACACAGGTTGCACGGGCGGATGAACTCTACGTCGTGGACGCCCGCCGACACGTTGTCGCT